>ERZ795057.2485-NODE-2485-length-13806-cov-5.009672_pt1 | contig 13806 bp, 14 predicted proteins | sample MGYA00375141_ERZ795057 | MGnify/ENA primary metagenome ERZ795057 (study PRJEB30186, sample SAMN05720163) | activated sludge metagenome | isolation source: Anaerobic digester | place: Hong Kong | collected 2015-01-26 ... | reverse complement strand
TAATGTGAATCTGGAGATTATATTGGGGCTGATATTTTTCAAGAAAAGGTATGCGGGCGTCACCGACGAAGGGAATGGAAAAGTCCCGGTTTAGCTGAATGAATGATTTGTCAAAATCTTTTACCTTTTGGAGTTTTGCTGTGATTGATTTGAAATCATATCGATTTTTGAGTGAGGTAAGTTGTTCTTTTATATGGATCCGGTTGTAGATATTGTGTTTCAGCGTAAATTTGTATCGTAGCCGCAGCGTGTCAATCGAGTTAAGGTTGTAAAACACAATCCTGTCAATTCTGCCTTCATCAATAAAAATTTTTAATTCATTTCGATTCTCAATGACGAGAAAGGGTTTTACAAGAGTATATCCCTTCAGGGAATAAAAGTTTTTTATTTTTTCTGCTGCTTTTTCATACTGGGGCTGTTTTTTTGAAAGTGTATCAAGACCAAGCCGGATAACCAGATATTCCGGTTTGAAAATCTTTGTGCCGTACAGTGTAACGGATTTTGAAGTTTGATTTGCAATGATTGTTGCCGGGAATACTATTGTTAGCAGTAACAATGATGCCGTGAATATTTTTTTATTCATTAGATTAAAATAACGTTATGTGAGAAAATTTGATGCATTTAGTCTGCAGGTTTTCTAAAGATTTCAGGGTTTTTTTCCGGAATATGTCAGGAATGTATTGCTTATTCATCAGTGCAGAAAAGTTCTTTCAGTGTTTTTATCAGAGATTGAACATTTACATCTTTTATTGAATAATACATGTAATTGGCTTCTTTCCGGCGTGATATGATATTTGCTTTTCGAAGAATTGTGAGGTGTTGGGAAATGTTTGATATTGTTGATTTAAACTGCCTCTCAATTTCGCCGACATTTTTTTCATCTTCCATTAAAAAGCATAAAATTTCCAGACGGATTGGATGTGCAATTGACTTGAGGAGTTCTGCGGTCGAATTAACCTGTTCTTCTGAAAGTAACATAATACGCCTCTATGGTGGTGACATTTTAGAATTGTAAGATTTTATAAAAAAGTATACGCATTGTCAATGTTTTTATTGAATTATTGACAAAATAATTAATTATCTTTTGTCGGTGTTGCATCCTTTCGAAAAGTAATATTTTATATTTGTTCTCCTCTCGAAATAATATTGGCTGTATATTTCCGATTGTGTACATTAAACTGAATCTGTTCCTGGTATTAAATAAAAAAGTGAGAACGATATGATTCGATGTTCTCACTTTTATTGAGTGTGTATTATTTGTAATAAAATCTTTTCATGTTTCAGTGAACCTGCTGATATAGCGGTTCTGCATTGTTCGTATTAATGATTGATGAAAAGGAAAAATACTCGGATACATTCATCATCATCAGGGTTTTCTGCAAAGATGGTGATGTCTTAAGAGTAAGGTTTCCCCCATTCTCTTCGACTTTATTTTTGACGAATATCAGAAATCCTATAAATGATGAATGAACTTTTTTTGTATTAGTAAGATCAAACACAAGGTTAGATATCAGTTTTTCTCTCTCGAGTCTGCTAATGTATTGTGGTACACTGCAGAAATCGATTTCTTCGGGAAACTTCCATGTTGAATTATCCATCCGTGGATCCTCTTTATTGTTAAATTTACCCTTATACTTCAATTATCGATAGAATTGCTAAAATTATTAAGTGAAAAAAATATCCGGTGGAATAAATACACATTAATGGGTATTCTGTGCAACAGCCAATATTTTCAGCAGACAGTGAAGGGTGTAACGTACATGCTACCGGTAGTACATGGCTAAGGTCGCAATGGTACGGTGAAACATATATTCAATGAAGTAACAAAAATAAATATATAATATTATAGGTTTTGTTGGAAAATATTAAAAGTGCTTGAAATATTTATAACAGAATATTTATTGGAAAGCGATATTGGTTTATGCTATCATATCAGTGAACCCTGCACGAAGAAGGCATTGTGATGAGGCTTTTAAAATCAAAAGACCATAAAAAGGAGATTGATGTTGTTGCTGACCTTGATCATTTGAGGAAGCTCTTCATTATGCCTGATTCTCCGGATAAATTTCTTCAGTTCGGTAATGAACTTCTTGATTTAATTCACAATTTTTTTAAAGAAAAGGGCGGTATTCATAGTGCAATATCGCTTCCGGAACTGGCGAAATTATTTTCCAATATTGATATTCCCCAGAAACCCCATCTCTGGACAGACATTCTTCAGGAATTAAAAAATAATATTATCGCCCATTCTGTAAAGGTCGGCAGTCCGTATTATATCGGCCACATGACCAGCGCTATTCCTTATTTTATGATTCTCCTTGAAATGATTATTGCCGCCCTGAACCAGAACCAGGTGAAAATTGAAACTGCAAAGGCATCTACTTTTCTTGAGCGTGAATTTATTTCATGGATTCACCGTCTGGTGTTTACCCGTTCTGAACGTTTTTATAAGAAAAATATCCAGAATCCCCGTATTGCTCTTGGTAATGTAACCGTTGACGGAACTATATCCAACTTAACCGCTCTCATGGTTGCGCGGAACAAGGCCTTCCCTGCTGACGGGCGGTTCCCCGGAATCAGGAAAGCGGGGCTCTATGATGCCTATAACTATTATAATTGTAAAAAGGCTGTAGTGCTGGTTTCCAAAAGGGGACACTATTCAATTGATAAAATAGCCAGAATAATCGGTCTTGGTGAAGATAGTGTCATTAAAGTACCCGTAGATTCCCGGAATAAAATTGATATTGGTGAATTGCGGCGGATATGCAATGAAATAAATGAAAGCAACCGGAACAGTGCGCAGAAAACGAAGATTATATCGCTGATAGGAATTGCCGGAACAACGGAAACAGGCAACGTGGATAACCTGTATGACCTCAAAGAGGTTGCAGATGAACAGGATACCTTTTTTCATGTTGATGCTGCCTGGGGCGGATCGCTCCTCATGGTGGAAAAATATCGTCATCTTTTTAAAGGGATAGAATGTGCGGACTCCGTGAGTTTTGACGCCCACAAGCTGCTCTATTCCCCTCTCTCAATGGGTGTTGTCATTTTCCGGCGTGAAACGGACAGCAATTATCTGAAACATACATCTAATTATATTATTCGAAGAGATTCCGTGGATCAGGGGCGCTTTTCGATTGAAGGGTCACGCCCGTTTTCCTGTCTCAAACCCTGGGTAACAATAAAGATGTTTGGAACCGAAGGCTTTAAGGTACTGTTTGATCATGCCTTTGATTTAACATATGTCCTCCGCGGACTGGTTGAGGGCCATGATAGTTTTGAACAGATGAATTTCCCGGAGCTTTTTATTTTTAATTACAGGTTTGTTCCACGTAAGGTTCGTGAAAAACTTGATATGCTCATGCGCGAAAAAAATCATATTAACGAAAAAAAACGAAGTGTTGCGGCAATTCGCATCAAGCGGATCAATCATGTATTAAATCAGCTGAATATTGAACTCCACCGCGCGATACGTCAGGAGGATAACAGCTTTGTATCACGTACAATTCTCGAGTCCACTAGATATGAACCTCAGAAAATTGTTGTTCTCAGAGCGTTAACTATCAACCCCCTTACGACTTCAGAAGTGCTCAGGGAGATAATAGATGAGCAGAACAGGCTGGGGACGAAAATTTACAATAATGAATTTGCCAAACAGCTCGAAAATCTTTAAAGGCATGTGCCTCCCTCTCATTTCCCTGTTTATTGTTATTACCGTGTTCCCTCTGAACAGCCAACAGAATGAGTACAGGGCTTGTGTGGTCCGTGACGGCCGGGTGTATCTTCATGATCCCGGCACAGTACGGGAGTATGATGTCCCGGGATATACTCACAGGGCAGTGCTGCGGGAAAATGTTGTGTATTACCTGCGGTCCGAAAGTATCAACAGTCCTGTCCTGTATGCCGGTTACAGGGATATTGCCGGGAACAACGGGGTGGACCGAAAGCTTCCTGTAGAGTTTGAAAATATACAGGTTGCAGGATTTGATGCGGGTCTCTCCTCGGTATACTTTCTCTGTTCTGATGCAAAGCATGGCGGTGATGCCGGACGAACACTGTACAGCTATAATTTAAAATCATTTGAAATCTCGAAACAGGAACATGTTTTTGATTTCGATATACACAATAATATGCTTCTCGTTATTCAGAAAAAAGATGATACGTACTTTTTACGTAATAATTCTGATGAGCTGCCTCTCTCCCTGCACAGTTCCCCCCGGTTTGAAGATAGTATAGCGGGAGGTATTTCGGTTATTTCAGGCGGCGGTGAGCGGGAAATAGTGGATGTCGCACGGATGAAAAGTGTGTATCTCTACTCGGAGAACCGGCGATATGTGCTTCCGGAGGAGTATAATCTGGAGATCAGGGCCGTTGACGAAGGCACCACGGGACAGGTCATGATTTTCTATAAGATCAGCATTGACGGCTCCATGAAAGGGAGAACAAAGACGGCCCTTGCACAGCTGCCCCTTTTGTATCAGGATAAGCTTGAACAGAGCAGTTATCATATAATTACACTTGAAAGGTGGGAACTTAATAAAGCACGAAAGCAGTATTTACGTGTCAATAATATCCATCAGCCGGAATCAGTAAAGATTTATATGCCGGAAAACCGTATAATGAAGCTGAATGTAATCTTTAACGGAAAAAAGTATATTATGCGGGAATCATTTGCCGAAGAATAGTTTTTATACAGAATAATACAGGAAAAACCCCGCTGTATGGCGGGGTTTTTCCTGTCTGTCTATGATTAAAATATTTTTACTGGTAATCGTTAAGTCGCTGTGTCCGCATTTCGTCACGTTCAACAACTTCCTTCATGTGTTTGTATTCAGGAGACTGAACGCCGTATTCAATTTTTACAGCAGTAAGAAGATATTCGTTCTTTTTCTGTTTGTAGTGAATTATCTGATCCTCTGTCACGCCGCGTGATTTTGCGAGTACACCTTCAACATACGCATAGGAGCTTGCAAGATACTTGTAGGCCCAGACGTCTTCTTTCGTTTGACTGTTGATTGTAATGTACCGTTCCAGAACAGGTATGCATGGCCTGTAGTTATGCAGGTCGTGCTGTGTGGAGACATATACCTGAAACAGTTTAATCTTAAAGTTCTTATAGGTTTTGTTTTTCGTGACATATTCTTTGTTTACTTCTTCAATTCCGTCAAGATAGTTGATTGACCGTGTAAGATATGTAACCGCTTTTGTTTTGGCTTCCTGCTTCTTCATGATTACCCTGCGGTTCAGCTGATTCAGTCTGTCAACTTCCTGCCAGTGCCACCTTTCATTAAGGTGTTTTCCCTGTTTGTTCTTTTCAACCATTCTCCGTATATCCTGCTCCATATCCTCAAGTATATCAAGAGCCTTGGAATATTCGTCTCTGGCAAGTTTAAGTCTGTCGTCTGCATATTTGATGTTAAATCTTTCAAGGTCTTTCATGGCCTTGATATACGGTTGAAAATCCTTTATTCTCCAGCCCGTAATGCCGTTTCCGTTATCCTCGCCTGCTGCCTGCTGCTGCTCCTGTTTGGGCTGCTGTGCACAGATATCGGAACTATAAAAGCATGATGCAGCAACTGCTGCACAAATGAGCATTTTATAAAGGTTATTCAGTTTTATTGGAGTTCTCATAGATAATAACCCTACCCTTGGTTTGAGTATTTGCGTATATTCAATTAATTATGTCGGCAAATAATACAGAAAAGTTGATTTTTTTATTTCATATCACAGAGAAAGCTGGAATTAAATGCGTCTGAAACAACATACTGTGAATAGTGTAAATATATGATTTTATTAAAAAAAAACCATATTTATTTCAGATAAATACTTAAAAGCGGCCGTTTTCCCCGCATAATTGTATTGACTTGATGGGCATTATAAATAGAATTCATTATAATACCGAATGAGAAAAAAGTATGAAAGGATTGGAACAGGCAATAGTGAGCAGCAAACCGGTCCGGCTTGTTGCATATTCAGTGAGCCCTGTGATAGAATCTGCACTGAAGAAGATTCTGTTCACATACCTGAAGGCACAGGGGTGCGAAGTGCTCCATGATTCCTTATACACTGCAGTAAAGGAATTATTGATTAACGCCATCAAAGCGAATTACAAGAATATCTATTTTGAGAATTATTCATCGAAAAATAAAGCTGAAGAGATTATAGGGTACAATACCGCCCTTGAGCTTTTCAAGCTTGAGTTGGGAAGGGACGAAGGGACATATCTTTCAAATATCGCCCGAAACCGTAATATGAACGCTGAGATAATATGGCGGCAGACCGGAGAGCAGATGCGGGTGGATGTGGTAAATCCTGTTTCCATGACGGAACTGGAAATACAGAATGTTCGGAAAAAAATGGATTTTGCCCGACGGTGCGTTGATATAAGTGAATACTTCCTCAATGAAGAGGATGACCCCAATCAGGAGGGGGCCGGGCTCGGGTTGATTCTTATTATGATGATTCTGAAAAGCCTCGGCGGGGGTGATGAGAATTTTTTCATAAACTCCGGGGATGGGAAAACGACTGCAACATTAATTGTCCCTCTGACTGAAGCAACACTGGCCCAATATCAAAAACATATAGAGTAAAAATGGTTACCCCGAAATCGTGAATCGTCGTTTGTTCCGGAAACAGGGACTACTACACGTACTGGAGACTGCCGCAGCAATGGAAGCAATGACCCTCGCTTTTTCCCCGTGCCCCAATGATACATTTATATTTCATGCAATGCTGCACGGCCTGGTTGATACGGAAAATTTGTGTTTTAATCCCTACATCAGTGACGTGGAAGACCTGAACAAAAATGCGTTTGACAGGCGTTTCCAGATTTCAAAACTGTCATTTCACGCATATCTGCTGCTGCAGAGAAGCTATTGTATCCTTGATTCCGGTGCGGCCCTGGGTTTCGGCTGCGGGCCGCTCCTTGTCGCACGTAGTGACAGTGCTTTTCCTGAGAAAAAAAATGTATTAAAAGACGCGCTCATCGCAATACCCGGCGAATATACCACTGCGCACCTTCTCCTGAAATTGTGGTTTCCCGGTCTTCGCACTGTTCCTGTGCGTTTTGATGCAATAATGCCGGGAGTGCGTGACGGGGTCTATGATGCGGGGCTTATTATCCATGAGGGCCGGTTCGTGTATCCGGAATACGGTTTGCGCAAAATTATTGATCTCGGAGAATGGTGGGAAGGTGAGACGGGATTGCCGATTCCGCTGGGATGTATTGCCATACGCCGGGACCATCTGGCGCTTCACGAAAGCGCGGGGAGGGTTATATCACATTCCATTGCATACGGAAGGAACAATCCTGATGCTTCACGCGGCTACATCAGGACCCATGCCCAGGAGATGGATGATGATGTAATCCGTGAGCATATTTCTTTATACGTAAATGATTATTCCCTTTCACTGGGAGAGGAGGGGATGAGGGCAGTGACAATACTTGAGGAGATGGCGCGATGCAGGGGAATTCTACCATAGGGCTGGTGATGGCAACACATCTCGAGGCGCTGCCGTTTATAGAATCCATGCCAATGGCCGAAATGGAGCGCCGGCCCTTCAGGGTTTTTCGGGGGGGCGATATCGTTCTGGTAATCGCAGGTATCGGAAAGACGAATGCCGCAGTCGCTGCGTCGTATCTGATCATGAAGTATGAAGTTACGGCAATGTTCAACGCCGGCGCCGCTGGTGCTGCTGCTCCCGGTATACAACTGGGTGATATCTTCCATATAGAAAAAGTAATTGAATATGACAGACCTAAAATACTCGGGGGAGGATTGCGGCATTTGATGCCCTCAGTGATTCCGGGACATGAAACGGCAGTTCTTGCGACACAGGACGTCCCGGTGATTCGTGCTGAATTCAGAAAACAAGTATCGCACCATGCAGCACTTGTGGACATGGAAGGTGCCGCTGTTGTCCATGCCTGCGGGCTGTTCGGGGTTGCATGTTATCTTTTTAAAATTGTCAGCGATACCGTCTCAGATCAGAATGACCATGATATAGTTGAGAATATAAAAAAAGTGAGGAGTGAATTGTACTCATATATGAGTACACGTGTTCTGCATTAAGGGGCAGGAGCTTTATGGGAGTGTACCGCGTCTGTGGTACGCTGATGTATCGGCATTACACTCTTTTCTTAAGTTCGTCGAGAATGTCCGCGTCTATGACCTTCGCGAGACTTCTCATGAGCGTGTCCCTGCTGGTTCCAGAAGAAATGTCCCGTTGTGCCGCAGTGGTAAGTGCGGTGACTATTTTTTCCCGTGTTATTGTATCCATCGGCGCCTCATATTTTTATTTGTGTTGAATGATATATTACTTCGGTAATTTTGCTGTATACCTTAACACTCAATACGGGAATGGCGGCGGATAATCCGTGCAATCTCAGTTGATGAAGCCTGCGGAATGCCTTCATGTCAACATAGTCCGATAATTGATGAAAAAAGGATAACCAATATTTTATCCTTGACGTATTATAGTAATTGTTGTAAGGATTCGTAGTATTACACATATTTCATCGTTTTACATACAATATCAACAGGGGAAAGGCATTATACTTTACATGTGGCTGCTGTATTGTTCATTGCGCGGGTTTCCTTCTTTTTCGCAATGAGTATGGTATGGAAGCGTGTCGGCCGATGTAGAAAAAGGTGTTTCCTGTTGAGAAAAAATTCTGCGGAACTATCCTCGAATAACATATATAAAAAGAATGTGTTTTGCGGATATAAAGAAATAAACCCTATGAAGGGCATTCAATCCAGAATCTATGAAACCGTGGTGCCGCGTGATGTATTTTTTTACCATTAGATAAGGAAATATTTTATGAAAAATACAGCAGAGTTACTGGATTTGACAATTGAAAAAGCAAGTAAGTCACCACATATACCGAATCTGGTCGTTACTCAGATCGTTAAGCTGATTTCAGGAGGGGTGCTGAAGCCCGGTGACAAGCTCCCGTCTGAACTGGAAATGACGAGAAGGTTCGGAATCAGCAGGATATCACTACGGGAAGCCATGAAGCTCCTCGAAGCGAAGGGGTACATAGAATCTCTGGGAAGAAAAGGAAAGCGCATAAAGTCTGTTGTGCATAATGCGGTCACATCCCAGATTGAGGAATTGATATCAGTTGACCAGGACAACAAGTGGAAGTTGTTAAATGTCAGGAAAATCCTGGATTCCGAGGGGGCATTTCTCGCGGCGGCAGGTGCAAGCCATGAGCAGATTGAAAAACTTGAAAATTTCAGAATAGAAAGTGAACGAATCGGAATTGATAACCTCGTATTCCGTGAGGAAGGTGAAAAGCTGTATGCTGACTTTTACAAATTTGTTGCGATTGCAACAAACAATACGGTTTTTGCCCATCTCATGAGGTCGATATCACAGATGCTCCATCATGCGATACCCTGCAGCAGGAATATTCTCCAGGAGGTGGAGAATAGCTCACGTTTTTTATACGAGCAGCACTGTGCAATCCTGTCAGCAATACAGAAAGGTAAACCTCTCCTCGCGAAGGAGGCCGTAGTGGAGCATATAGAATGGCTTGAGACGGTATTAAGAGAACCTTTAAAGGTGTGATACTATTTTATGAAACTAATAGCAATATCTGATATTCACGGATCAATGCACTTCGTCGAATCTGTTTTTGAAGAAGTTGAAAAAGCTGATCATGTTATTATTGCCGGAGATATCTCAGGGCCCGGGGGATATCGTGATGCGGAATTGATAATTTCGGCAATAGAAAAAAAGAACAGCAGTATTCTTGCAGTGCATGGGAACTGGGATGATGATAATGTTATTACAATGCTGACCGAGCGCGGGTACAGTATTCATGGTGAAGGAAGAATTGTACATGGCGTCGGGTTTTTCGGGGTCGGCGGTTCCGGGCCAACACCAATGAATACTCCCACTGAATATGATGAAGATACAATAGCGGCACTGCTGAAGTCCGGATACGGGAAGGTTGCCGGTACAGACACGAAGGTACTTGTATCACATGCGCCTCCCAGGGGGCTGCGTGACAGGACGTTTCTTCTGATCAGGGGAGGGAGTACCAGTGTGAGAAGTTTTCTTGATCAGTCTGATGTGAAACTCTGCATATCCGGTCATATTCATGAAGCCAGTGGAATTGAGGCCTGTCAAAATCTGACTGTCGTGAATCCGGGAAGCCTGAAGAGCGGAAAATTTGCACGCATAGAATTAAACGGCACCCCGGATATCACGCTGCACCGTATTAAAAAAGGAAGATGAGTTCTTTTTAGTATTGACTTTTTGTTGCGTTTTTGTAGTTTTGCAACAAAATTTGTGTATTGTGTCACATTTATATTTGGTTTTCCCCGGCAGGGGTAAACATAATAACTATGGAACTACTATGAGTCGAAGAAGTAAAAATATCCTGGTACTGGTTGTGCTTTTTTCTGTTACATGCATGCTTTCACAGGGCTATGCGTATAAATTTGATTTTGTTACGGTTACTGATATTGTACGGAAAGTTAAAAAGAAATTTTCCCAGGTTGAATCATATCAGGCAGGCTTTGTAATTAATTCTGAAAAGCTGGGACGAAGGTCGCGGCAGACAGGTGTTATTAAATATAAAGCTGAGAACAGAATGATAATTGATTTCTTTTCTCCGCAGCGCCACCGGATTGTATCAAATGGAAAAATGATGTGGATACATATACCGTCAATGAATGTTGTGGCGGAGCAGACGTTGAAATCTGATTCAGGGTCTCTTTTCTCTTCCGGAACAAAGAGCGGACTAAGAAGGCTTTTTTCCAAATACCATTACAGGTTTTCCGGTAAGGAACAACCCGCCCTTCAACCTGACGGCACAAAGGCCTATGTACTATTCCTGAAGCAGAAAGAGAGTCGGGGTGGTTTCCGGACTTTGAAGTTATGGGTTTCGGAGCAATATATGATAACAAGGGCCTTTGGTACGACAGCAACAGGTAAAAAGGTTGAAATCGAGTTTAACAACATTAAGACAGATGTTTCGTTTTCCAATGGTATGTTCAGATTTGACATTCCATCAAATGCACGGGTTATTAAGAATCCAATGATTTCAGAGGAGTAGGTCGTGGAAAGTATCGGCGAAAAATTAAGAAATGCCCGGGAAGCAAAAAAGCTCTCCCTTAAGGATGTTGCCAGGGAAACGAATATCCCCCCGCGTTATGTTGAAGCCCTTGAAGATGAAGAGTTTGAAAGATTTCCCGGTGAAACATATGTAATCGGTTTTCTCCGTTCCTATGTTGATTATCTGAAGCTTGACAGCGATGAGTTTATTCAGGCATATAAAGGATATAAAATAGGTGAAAGCGCAACTCCGATAGAGGAGCTTACACGGCCGACACGGTCTCCGATGCTGATAAACCTTTCAACGGTAATGGGGAAATACAAGAATTATCTGTATACAGGCGCAATAGCATTATCGATTCTTATTGTGATAATAGTGTTCAGTTCGATATATTCATCCAATGTACGTATTAGTGACAGCGACACGCTGGATCAGATTAAGAGTGAATCCACCAAGAAGAAATCGTATATTGGAAATTACACAAAACTGATGCTGCGTAACGATGTGGGATATGCAATCGTTTCAAAGAATGAAGGAGTGTTCTTCTCCGTTGATCAGCGTGACGCGATGTTCATTCTGCGGGACATAAAAGACAGAAACGGCGTGGAGCTGGAGATATCCCCAGGAAACATGAAAGAAACAATTATGAAAGATCAGCCCCGTCTGGTTACCATAAAGGGATGTCCCCGTGAGGTAGAGTTTACCCTGAAAGCCGTTGCTGATAACAGTGCGAATATTAAGGTGCGCCTCGGGAAAAGAGTCGGTGGGGAAGAAGTAGCACCTGTTGAGGCCGGACAGAAAAAAGTTGAAGCGGCGGCGTCGCGGGTCATTGCCAGGGATGAAAAAAATCTAAATATTATCCTGGAAGCGGAGTTTACGCAGAAATCCTTTATTGAAGTATATCTTGACGGCATGATGAAACGGCGCGGAATGATCCGTCCCGGAGTGAAGGAGCGGTGGCAGGCAACAAGTCATGTGCAGGTGCGTATTGGCAATGCCGGCGGTGTCAATATCAAAATAAACGGAAAGGACTATAACTGGGGAGGTCCGGGTACTGTTGCCAATAAAATAATTACCTGGAAAAAGGATCCCCGGGATCCCAATGTATATCACATTGTGGTAAAAGACTGGTAAAATGTGGTTTCTCCACAGGAAATATCCTACTATATAATATCCCTCGGATGTTCCAAAAACCTTGTTGATTCAGAACGGATACACGGCACCATGTTTGGTGCCGGTTTTTGTGAAGCTGAATCAACATCTGATGCTGATATAATAATAATAAATACCTGCGGTTTTATTGAAGATGCAAAGCGTGAGTCAATTGATGTTATTCTTGATGTCATTGATATTGCAGTTGATAGTCACAATAAAGAGCATTCTGATCCGGAAGATTTCGGCCGGCACATTGTGGCGGCGGGGTGTCTCGTTCAGCGGTATTACAATGAAATAAAGGAGGAAATACCTGAACTGGATTTTCTCTACGGCATTCTCGATGAAAATTTTGTTCCTTCGTTGTGTGAAGCTTTTGACATCGATTTTCATGGAAAAGGGGAGTTCCCGAGAAAATCCCTGGTCCCCGGTCTTCCCTACTCATACATTAAGATTTCCGAAGGCTGTTCCAATAACTGCAGCTACTGTGCTATTCCCCTTATTCGCGGGCCGGTACACTCGTTTCCATTTGAAAAAATAATTCAGGATGTTCAGGAGGCATCTGCAGCGGGTGCATGTGAAATGATACTCATCGCGCAGGACATTATGGCCTATACGTGGGAGGGGAAGTCCCTTTCCGCACTGGTGCAGGCTGTTTCTGATGTCCCCGGTGTAAAGTGGGTGCGTCTCATGTATTGTCACCCCGACCGTCTGACCGATGAAATACTGGCAATGATGCAGAATAATGAAAAAGTTGTGCGATATCTGGACCTGCCGTTTCAGCATGTAAACAGCCGTATCCTCCGGGCAATGAATAGAAAAGGGGATTATCAGACCTATATCAAACTTGTAAAAAAAATAAGGGACACCATACCCGGTGTCCATATCAGGTCCACCTTTATGGTGGGGTTCCCCGGTGAAACAGAAAAGGAATTCAGGGAGCTTATGTCTTTTGTTGATGAAGCCAGACTGGAACGAGTTGGCTGTTTCATGTATTCTCCAGAGGAAAATACAAACGCATCACAATTCAGTGATATGGTTCCGTTTCGTGTGAAGACAAAACGGCATGATGAATTAATGGCCCTGCAGAAAGAAATATCCATCGATATTATGCACAGCATGGTCGGACAGACACTTGAAGCTGTTGTTGAAGAACAGCTTGACGAAAGAACATGGGCCTGCCGGACAGAATTTGATGCGCCGGAAGTGGATGGTATTTTTTACTTGACCGCAGAAAATGTCTCTGTTAACAAAATTGTAAAAGTAAAAGTGACTGATGCGGTAGAATATGATCTGATCGGGGAACTGGCCTGAAGGGGACTCCGGTTATATCATTATTGTGCGGCACCGGCCATAATAAAATTACAGATTCCCGTATGTGCAAAACATGACGTATATTTTGCGCGTTCATGCTGACGGGTTCTGCAGCGAGTGTCAATAATGAATGTCCGAGTATTTAACATACCAAATATGTTCTCCGTGCTTCGCATTGTGCTGATTCCGGTATTTCTGTACCTCATTTTCCTGAGGACCAGTGAGGCGCTGATGTGGGGCCTCGTTGTGTTCATTATTGCCTCTTT
>ERZ795057.2482-NODE-2482-length-13831-cov-36.660714_pt1 | contig 13831 bp, 8 predicted proteins | sample MGYA00375141_ERZ795057 | MGnify/ENA primary metagenome ERZ795057 (study PRJEB30186, sample SAMN05720163) | activated sludge metagenome | isolation source: Anaerobic digester | place: Hong Kong | collected 2015-01-26 ... | reverse complement strand
CCACCAGTTCCCCTGCCACGTTGAAGATCCTGATCTCATAGGATGAATCGCTTCCCGGGAGGAACCTCACATAGCCCAGGTCATCCGTCACCGGATTGGGCCACACGAAGAAGGTCCCGGGATCCAGCAGCTCGCCGGAACCCTGGAGCTGGGGAAGGTCCTCAGAGTACCAGCACCTCTCGCCGCAGCGGTCGAGCCCGGTGTGCCATCCCTGGGGTGAAAAGCTGGTGTAATAAGCCCCTATGGAACCGGATGAGGCCATTGCGGTCACCCTGTGGTCCTCATCCCCCTGGAACCTGTGAAGGACCGGAGCTCCGAGGATCCCATCACCGAATGCCCAGGTATCGCCATCGTTCCAGAGGACCACCCTTCCGTCCCGAAGCGGGGCCAGAACGAAACCGCTGCCCCCGATTCCGCCGGTGAACCTGCGGTAGTCGTAGACCAGGGAATCGGTTTCGGTCTCCCAGGGCCAGTCGGAAACAAATATCCCGGAGAAGGTAAAGGCCTCAAGTCCCACAGTGGTCTCCACAAGTATCTCAAGGTAGCCGTCGCCCTCCAGGTCCGCCAGGAAAGGGTCGGAGAGAGCTTCGCCTTCCAGAACCGCTGGAAGGCCCTGTTCAAGGCTGGAATCGCCGTCGTATATCCATAGCTTGCCGCCTGATACCGCCGCCACTTCTGTTTCCCCGTCCCTGTCCATGTCCGCCGCCACAGGAAGTGTGATGTCCTCGGTTCCGGGGTTAACCGGCCAGCCGAAAACCGTTCCTCCCGCCGGTCCCGTCCTGCGGAGGGAGCCGTCGGAGGAGGCGAGGACCAGACCGGGGGAATCCATATCCGGGAAAACGCAGCCCCCGATCAGGGGAATGGCGAAGGAGGTGGGAGAACCGGGAGCCTCATCTCCATTCAGAGCGAACCTGCTCACGGAGTTCTCAGTGATGATGTAAACGGATGACTGCGATGATGAACAGATGGTCTGAACCGCCTCCGCGCCTGTATCCACCGGCCACCCGGGGGCCTCAGTCCAGTCGGGAAGCCTCATGTGGGCCTCGCCGTCCTCTTCGCATACCAGAAGGTATTCAACACCCTGGATCTCGCAGACAACCGGCGGAGCGGAAACATTGTTGCCCATTGGCATGGCGTTGTCGCCCTGGGGATCAACGGCGATGGCCTGACCGTTACCCTGAACCGCAACGATGTACTCGCCTGAGGGCGGGTTCCACACCACCGGGCCGAACCTTCCCCCGGAGAGACCATAGGGCCAGCCTGGTACCGTTCCCTCATGGGAATAAACGAAATCCATGGCATTCCCAGAGTTGCTCAGCACCTCGATGGATACACCGGTGTACCCTCCCCATGAAGCATCGGTGGACGGGGTGGATTCAGGGGTGAACTCCCAGCCGTAGCCGTCGCGCTTCCAGGGATCGTATTGGCTTCCCTCGATGCTGTACCAGGTGGGGAACCCGTAGTCAAGGTCCTGTATGCCATCGGCCTCCTCAACGTCGACCCCCTTGTGGAGGGGATCCACGTTAACGAGGTTGGCGTTCCTGTAATCTCCCAGCCTGGTCTGGTCAACATGCCATATGAGTATTCCCGACCCCGGCAGACCGAAGTCCCGCTCGTGGGGGCCGCACTGCCCGTTGCCGTCGGGGTCCCGCTGGCGGTTCTCCACCAGCAGGTATTCAGTTGCGGTAAGGGGTATCCTGTATACGGCTCCCCCCTGCTGGGCTGTGTACTGGCCCGGTGTGATGATCTGGGGGGTTTCCCAGCCAAGGGCCATGCGGCACCAGGCGCTCGGGGCCGAGGGCCAGTAACCGTTCATCAGCCACTGCCCGTAGCCCATGAGGTCCCATCCCCCTACACCCACGGTGCCGTCAAGGGTATTGTAGAGGTCGGGCAGCCCCAGCTGGTGGCCGAACTCGTGCACTATTGTTCCCAGGGGGCTAAGGCCGTAGTTGTCCTGGGCTTCCCTTTCCGGGTCGATGCAGGCTTCCCTGACGATGACACCGTCATCGGTGGATACACCGGTTATCCCCAGGTAGAAATCGAGATACGCTGCATCGATGAACATTGAATGTATGTCATCCGGGCTGTTTCCCAGTATGTCCGATTCGTTGCCGGCGCCTGCGTGGAGGATTATCACAGCTCCATAGCGGGAGAAATCAACATCGGGATCGGCGGCCTCTATGGCATCCCTCATCAGCTGGCATTGGCCCAGACCGTTCTTATCGTCCGCCCCGTACCAGGCCATCTGGTGATCCAGAAGAAAAGCGCCGTCGTCTTCGGGGTACTGGACGAGGTTCAGCTCCAGAGCGCCTCCGCTCACATCGGTGAAGTAGTCCTCCACCTGCTGCATCAGCACCGATACCTCGAATGCGCTGCTCTCGAACTCCCCGTTGCCGGAAGTGGTCTCAGTGTAGTCGGGCAGGAACTCCACCTTCACAACGCACACGTCTATTGTGGTGTCCGCGTCGAGGACCAGCGAAACACCGGCTTCGGTTACAATGGGAGCGCCGTCGGAAACACCCTCTGGAACATCGGCCACAGGGCTTCCCGGTATTGGCGGAGCTGCCATCGCCGAACCGGCGAGGAACAGAAGGATGGCGGAGGTTCTGCCCATGAACTAGAACCTGAGGGTCAGGCTGTACTTCTGGTTGTACTTGCCGGAGCCCTGGAGGGATTCGTCCACAGGAATGAAGGCCATGTCCAGCTGGAAGTCGTTCCACTGGATACCCGCGCCGAAGGTAACGCCGGAAATGGTGCTCTCTCCTTCGGTATCGTGTGAGTATCCGGCCCTGAGGGCAAGCAGGTCGTAGTACCAGAACTCAGCGCCTGCCCCCCACTTGTTCTCCTTTATCTCTTCGGAGATGCCGTCTTCCACATTGACCAGGAGCTTGGTGAAGTCTGCCGCCACCAGAAGCGATGTAAGCTCGCCGTCGAAGGGCACATAAGCCACACCGAACTTGAACTTCCTGGGAAGGGGGTTGTTCTCGCTGGATCCGCCGTAGCTCACGTTGGGGCCCAGGTTGGTGAGGGTTGCACCCACGGACATGTCGCCCCAGGACTGTGACGGAGCGTTGTAAAGCACGCCCAGGTCAGCCGCGAAGGATGTTCCCTTGCCGTTGTCCTCGTAGTAGAGATGGTCGTAGACGAACTTCAACCCGAGACCCACAGCGAGACCGGGGGCCACCTCGGTTCCGAAGGCTGCATCGGCGGCCACTCCGTAGGAGTAGAAGGTGCCTATGGGATCAACGCTTCCCTGCTCTATTTCCTGCTGTTCGCCCATGGACATGAAGGTGATGTTTCCGCCTACGCCTCCCCAGCCCTCGATCTGCTGCGCGTAGCCCAGGAACTCGTAATAGAGGTCGTCGGCCAGCTGGGGGAGCCACTTGGAGTGCTGCAGCGTTATCTCACGCTTTTCCTGCGCCGCGAAGGCCAGACCGGCTGGGTTCCAGTAGGATGCGGTGGCGTCGTTGGCAACGGCGGTGAAAGACTCGCCCATTCCGTTGGCCCTGGTGCCCGGGGTTATATCGAGCCAGATAACGCTGGCGGTTGCCCCCAGGGCGACACCGGCGAATATCGCCGTAAGAATGCTGATTATAGTAAGGTTTCGCATCTTTCCTCCTGTTATGTGCGGTATCTTTATATTATAGGCAGTATTATCATCTGGCAACCGTGGCCACACCTGTCAAGCTTGAATTTCCCGCCGAAACTACATACACATAGACTCCGGAGGCAACCCTGTCGCCGTCTTCGTCGGTGAGGTCCCAGGTATGCTGATTGTACCCGGAATCGCCGGGGAGGTTCCCCATTTCCCTTATCCTCCGCCCGTTCACCGAGTAGATGGATATGGTGACCGGACCGGGACTGCTTTGCGTCCAGTTGAACGACATCACCGCCACTGCCGGGGTCGGGTACACGAAAAGGTCGGATATCCCTGTGGATTCGTCTTCGAGAAGGGTGAATGTCATCTCGCTCCAGCTGAGGTTGCTCAGGTTGTCGGCTGCCCGGAGTCTCAGGGTATGCTCACCCGGCTGAAGCTCCGGAAGGGGAAAAACGATTCCGCCGGTGGTGGATGAGCCTGGCTGGTATGTAAACCAGTCCGCTATGTCCACAGGGCTCTCGTCGATGTACAGGGCAAGCTGATTCCCGGGGTAGGGAAGCAGGTTGATCCCCGACTCGTCCTCTAGAAGGGCTTCCAGTACCACCTCTCCGGATACCTGGGGGCTCTCGATCCCCCTGAAGCCGTTTATCCACAGGTCTATATCAGGACCAAGTGTGTCGTCGGGAGATCCTGTCCCGTAAAGCAGGTCCACGGGATAGTCACACACAAGGTCACCACCGCCCTCTCCAGGGGCAAAGAACCGTACCCGTGCCATGTCGCCGGTAACTGCCACCTCAGGGACGAACATCGAGGCGGTGAATCCCGGTTCCGCAGAAGCCAGCCCCCTGTAGAAAACCCCCGGAGTGGTTAAGTACTCGATAAGGTAATTCTGATTGAGCGTGAAGTAGGAATCCGGCCTGGCTGATTCCCAGGCGGTGATCATGGCCAGACCCGGCTGATCGAGAGAACCGGCTATCGATGACAGCTGGGAGGTCCTCAGCTGGAAATCCTCAACCGAGATCCTGGAATCCGGCAGGGCCAGGAAAAGGGAACCGTCGCCGAATATGATGTACCTTTTGTCATTGCTGTACGCTCCGTGGTTCAGCATGCCAAGCCACTGGGCTTCCCCGATGGTATAGGAATCGTCGAAGAGAAGTATGTCGAAAATGTTCATCAGAAAGCCTGCATTTGAAGTGGCCCCGCTCTTGGATGCCGCGGCACTTGAGACAATCGCCCCTCCGGCAGTGGAAGTAATCAGAGCTCCGGCAATGCAATCGTGGGATGGGTTCTGGAACAGGCCAACATCGCAAGATCCAAAGAATGCGTAGGGCATCCTGGGGCCGCAGGCCATGGACTGGGTGTCCTCAATGTACATCAGCCCCTCGTCGGTTAACTGGTCGAAGCTTCCGTGGCCCAGGAAGAACACCGCCAGGGCACCTTCGCTCCAGTTCTCTATGAACGCCGCCCTGCACTCGGGCTTCTTCCAGCTGCTGTTCCAGTCCCAGAATATCTCATAATTCCTGATGGGAACCATACCATCGGGAATGTGCTCTGTGAACACCTCCTCTGCATCCCTGGTATGACCAGGCTGATCAGAGTTAGGGGTTGGGGGGTACCTTTCGTCGTCGGCGGCTCCGATGATCACCGACTGCCATGTGCCGCATTCCTGGGAGGGGTCCGAGTACTGAGCGCTTCTCTGGGCCACCAGCTGCAGTTCCGTCCTGCTGGAAACGGGGATCCGGCTCACTGCAGCCTCGGGCAGCCCGTAGGAGGTCAGGGAGGAAAAAATGTGATCGGAGCAGATGGGAGTTCCGTCACTGAACAGATATGTGATAACATCCATCAGACAGGGCTTGGCGGTGGTGAAGCCCCTGGCGTCCCAGTGGCCGTCGCCCACCAGCACCAGCTGGGCCGGGGGCTGGTTCCAGGTATCCATCGTATGGGCAAAGAAAGCCCGAACCGCATTAGGGTCCCTTACCCCACCGTTGAACTCGTCGAAGACCTCCTGGAGACTCACCATGGCTATGTCATTCCGTCCCCTCTGGAACAGGGGCATGTCCGAGGCGAACTGGTCTGGGTACACATAGACGGTCCTTGCGGAGGACAGTGTTTCCATTATCCTTCCCGGGGATGCCTGGGCCACAGAAACCGGCTCCAGGAATGATCCGCCGGGAACTACCCACAGCACGGCTTCTTCCCAGTGCGTTGGCATGGGCACTTCGAAATCCTTCCCTCCGGGAAGGTCCAGGGCGACTACGGCGGTGTCGGAAAGGGCTACACAGGCGAAAGCGTCGCTGCCCAGGTTCTGCGCCCAGGTGATCTCAGTTCTCGCCCCAGGCTCGAATATCCGGTCCAGGGGCACCTGGCACATTGTGGACCAGCTCCTGTATCCAGTCTGGGGGAACACCTCGAACCAGTCGGTATAGACAACATGGCCTGAACCGCTGAACTGAATGGCCATGGTGTTCCCGCTGGTCTGGAAGGAACCCACCGGGAACTCCATTATCACTTCGCCGTTCCGCTTGATGAGGGAATCGGCGACTTGAACTCCGTTCACCGTAACGGAAACGTCTATCCCTGACCCGTCGTCCTCGACATAGAACCTCAGTCTCATGGTCCCCCCGCCTGTGACTCCGGGGGTGGAAAAACTGTAGTTGGCAGGTATCGACGAAGCTATCCTGTGCCAGCCGTACTGGTCCTGGAAGGACTGGAATACAGGCGCGAGGGTTTCGTTGTTCTCGAAATGCAGACGGTTGATATAGCTGCTTCCCGCGGAAGGGGCTCCTGTAACAGATGCGTCCAGGACCTCCATGAAAGGACCGCCCTGGCCGCCCCAGGTCAGCCAGTAGGTGTTCTCTTCGGCGTACTGGTGGTTGAAGTGCCCTCCCATGAAATCGCCCCACCAGGACAGGCCCCTGCCGTAGAAGATGATGCCGTCGTTTGCATCGAAGGTGCCGTCGCCTCCGTCATCGACCATGATGGGTACCGATCTGGGAGAATAGGCGTTCTGGGCGGGTTCTTCGTAGCTCATCATCATTCCCCGGCCGGTGCACATGGAGAAACTCGCCGACGGCATGCCCACTGCTTCGGGCAGCATCTCCCCGGTAATCCGGAAGACACCTGCGGTGTCCACCTGTATCCTGGCCCAGGGCTTCCCCCAGAAGGGGCTTTCACCCGCCCTGAGGACCGGCTCCCTCCAGACGGTGGAAGTGCCGAAAACTGTTCTGAAGATGTTCCCCTCCAGGCCCCTGACGGTTTCGCCCCTGGCTGTGTTCTCGAAATCTGTCTCTAATCTTAGGTCGGCGGTGAGAAGCTCTCCGTCGCGGAGGATTACGGGGTTCAGCCTCACCATGACATAACCGGCCCTCCTGAAGGTTCCCCTCTCCAGGACCTCGCCCCATTCCCTGGGAATGGCGGCAGCGGTAGCCTCTTCGAATGTTTCCACCCCGTTACGGAAAACCGACATGGCGATGGGGGGAGCCTCCCCCAGCGACCTGACCCCCTGGGGAACCACCCTCACCGAGACTTCACCGGTGAGGGGAACGGGGATCATCTCCACCCTTTCCGGGAGCAGGACTCCCGATGTGCATGATGATCCGTAGCCCTCCAGTTCCACGGAATAAAGACCGGAGTAGAACTCCTGGATCACAGGTGCGGACGCATCGGTTCCGAGACCTGAGGAAAGGGCCGCGGTCAGCGCAAGCAGGGCAAGGTGGGGCATTTTTCCTCCGTTAAAGTTCCGAAAGCTCCAGAAGGGGCATATCCCCTTCTTCCTCTCCTGGAAGCCTTTCTTCAGCGGGTATGATCTCGCTTCTGATCCTGGATTCCTCCATTTTAACCATGTTCTTCTGGTTCTCGATGAAGGAGTTCATCTTCATAAGTATTTCCATTCGGCGGTCCTGAAGTTCCCGAATGGCCTCCGTCAGTATCTGGACACGCTTCTTCGCCTCGTCCAGCATTTTCTGGGCCTTAAGCTCTGCGTCCCTTATGATGAGGTCGGCCTCCCTGTTAGCCTCCTCACGGGCTACATCGGCGCTTTTCTGCTGGGCAACCAGCACTTCCCTGACCGCGCCCTCCATCCTGTCGAAGTCGCTGGCCCTGGCCCTGAGCACTTCCAGCTCCTTGGCCTCGTTCTCGGCCTTTTCGGCGGTTTCCTCCCAGGCGTCCGCCAGCATCTCCAGAAAGGCGTCAACCTCTCCGGGATCGTAGCCCCGCATTCCCTTGCGGAACCTCTGCCTTCTTATGTCAAGTGGAGTTACCCGCACAAAGCCCCCTCCGTTAGATCGTCAGTGTGTTAATCGCCAACGGGCTGAATATCGTACAATGTGAGCCCCGGGAAAACTCCCCGCAGTATCTACCCCGGGGAATGGACAAGGTTTCACTCACCCCCTTGGTCCGAACAGAACCCTCCCCAGGCGAACCATGGTGGAACCCTCCTCCACGGCGATGCTGAAGTCGTCGCTCATTCCCATGGAAAGGGCTGGAAGGGGCACCCCCAGCGAAGATGAAAGGCGGTCCCGGAGTTCCCTCAGTGAGGCGAATGCTTCCCTCATACCTGTTTCGCCTGCTCCCAGGGGACCAACCGTGAGCAGGCCCTCCACCGAAAGGCCGTTCTCAAGGGCGAAGCCCATGGCGTTTTCCAGAAGTGTTCCGTCAGGTGGGAAACCCTTCTTGGCCTTCTCTCCGGAGGTGTTTACCTCCAGAAGGATCCTGGGCGAGGCTTCCCTTCTGACGATCTCCTCCAGTATCCTCAGCCTGTCCACGGCATCGATGCAGTGGAAGTCCCTTACCGCCTGCCTGACCTCGCTCCTGTGGATGACACCGATCAGGTGGAAGATCGCCCGATCCCGTCCTACGGCACTCACCTTCCGCCCGCCCTCGGAGACCCTGTTCTCGCCTATGTGCTTAACGCCGCAGCTGATGGCCGCTTCCACGTACTCAGCGGGGTGGGTCTTGGTGACCGCCATTATCTCAACTTCCCCCGCATTCCTGCCCGACCGGAGGCAGGCCTTCTCTATCTCCTCCCTCACATGGGCAAGGTTATCATCTACCATTCTCATCAGCTCTTTCATGGAACTCTCCTGTCCGGCGGGGGAACCGATATCACAGCTGCTATTATATTTCCTGAAGCACCCCGCGAAAAAAGGAGGCCCCATGAGATCAGCTACCCTGTTAACTGCAGCCCTTCTGCTGTCGGCTTTCCAGGCCCTTGCAGTCCCCCCGCCGCCGGGAATGTTCGATGCTCCTTCGGAAAGGCACCTTGACTGGGTGTTTTCCTATGCGGACGCAATGGAGCGGGGTGTGGACGCCCCCAACGGCTTCTACGGAAGGCACAATCCTGTGGTTCGGGCCATGGGAGACGACCAGATGAACGTACTCATACTTCTGGTGGATTTCTCGGACAACCAGGCCCAGACCCCTTCTGTATACTTCGATTCCATGGGCTTCGCCCAGGACACTTTCTCCCTGAAACGGTACTACTTCGACGTATCCTTCGGGCAGATAGACGTGGTGACCGTCGACTGGCCAAGCAGCACCGGCTGGAACAGGGTATCACAGGAGTACGGATACTACGTGAACAACAACTACGGCTGGGGCTCCTACCCCCAGAACAGTCAGGGCCTCGTGGAGGAGGTCTGCGAACTGGTTGACCCCTACATCGATTTTACCCAGTACGACAACGACCAGGACGGCTATGTAGACGGCGTGAACCTGATGTACGCCGGGCAGTTCACCGGGAATCCCGACACCATCTGGCCCCACATGTGGTGCCTTCCAGGGGGCGGTGTGGAGTTCGACGGGGTAACGGTGTACGCCTTCAGCGTGCAGAACGAGTACAACAACTCCCCGGGAGACAAGTCCGCAGCGGTGTTCTGCCACGAGTTCGGCCACGTGATGGGCCTTCCCGACCTCTACGATTACGACTACGACTCCAAGGGCATAGGCAACTGGGGCATTATGGCCGGAGGTGTCTACAACGGAGGAGGCTGGAGCCCAGCTGAGTTCAGCCCCTACTGCCGCCATGAACTGGGCACCACCGAGTACATCGACATAACCACTCCGGGTACCTATCAGGTTCCTGCGTACGAGCTTTCCAACGTAGCCTACAGGCTGTGGACCGGCGGGGCCCCCAACTACCAGTACTTCCTCCTTGAGAACAGAAGGCAGATCCGCTGGGACGAGCACCTGCCCTCGCAGGGAGTCCTTATCTGGCATGTGGACGAGACACAGAGCGGCAATGACAACCAGTGGTACCCCGGCTACACCTCATACGGCCACTACCTGGTGGCCCTGGAACAGGCCGACGGCCAGTGGCACCTGGAACAGAACACCAATGGAGGAGATGCGGGAGACCCGTTCCCGGGCTCCACATCCAACACGGAGTTCAGCTGGTGCTCCACTCCGGACAGCAGGAGCTACAATGGAGCTGACACCCAGGTGTTCGTCTCGGCAATTCCCGAATCCGCTGATACGGTCCAGGTCTACATCTCCACATCATACTCGGGCATCCAGGAAGAGGGCGGCCTTCCCTCTGCAATAAGCCTATTCTCCGGAGGTGTCATGGTTGATCACCCGGGAGGGAATGCCGTGATCGCCGTTCACGATATTTCAGGCAGAACGGTGGAAACCGTCTTCCGGGGGGATCTCCCTGCGGGAAGTCACTCCTTCACCATCCCGGTTGAGGATCTGCCCTCCGGGGTGTTCCTGGTAAGTTACACCGCAGAGGCCCGGACGGGGTCCGTCAAGGTAGTTTCCCTGTAGGGAATGGAAGGGAAGGGCGGCGATGCCGCCCTTCCCGGTCAGATGTGTTGTCAGTAGCCGAAGAACCTCGCCATGAGCTTTATCGCCAGGTCCCTTCCAAGGAGCTTTTTGGCCCAGTTCGCCTTCCTGGCGTTCATTCCAGCCAGGTAGCAGAACCTGGGGTTCTTCTTCTGGATTACCCCTGTGATGACATCCGCTACCTTCTCAGGAGGAATCCCAAGGCTGCTGTCAATTCCGCTCACCACATCCCTGTAGTGGCCGTCCACCCCGGGGTTGCCCACTGGTTCGTAAGTGTTACCCGTTTCGTTGAAGCCGGTGTTCACATTACCGGGATGCACCACGGAAACCCTTATCCCCCGGTATGAGATCTCGGTCCTCAGCGATTCGTAGAATCCCTCGAGACCGGATTTCGACGCGGAGTAGAGAGAGGACATGGGGACACCGATGCAGGCCGCGATGCTGCTGACCCCGATTACGGAGCCTCCGTCGGCCATGCCCGGCAGGAAGTCCCTTACCAGTTTGATGTGGTCCAGCAGGTTAACGGAAAGAACGGAATCCACCAGCCCGTCGGGAAGGTACTCAACAGGATGTGTGCTGTGCACCGCGGCGCTTACCACAAGGGCGCTTATCTCCCTGGAGAACCCGGCGGCGTATCTCTTCACGCCATCCCTGTCTCCCATGTCAAGAAGAACTGATTCAACGCCCTCGAGCTGGAACGGCTTCCTGTCGATACCACGGACATCGTAGCCCAGGGATGCCAGCTTCCGGCAGGTTTCCAGCCCTATCCCGCCGGCGGCTCCCACCACCACCGCAACGGGCTTCGCCGAGGTCATCAGAAGAAGTGCCGGGCGAGGCCCAGTATCCCCTGACCCCAGGGCACCCTGTGGGAAACGCCGTCGCCTCCGCCCTTCTCGAACTTCTCTCGGTTGTCCAGGTACCACTGATAGTTTGCCAGAAGGGCTTCCTTGTTGGAGTACTTCGGTGTGAACCCCAGAAGCTTCTCAGCCTTCTCAACCGACACGAAGGAATCCTTCGTGGCTGTCTTGTATACCCAGGGATAAAGCGGCGAGAGTTTGAAGAACTCAAGCACCTCCAGGGCGAAGATGACCAGGTGCGCCGGGGACTCCTTGATCTTCTTGCCGAAGCCGGCCTTGTCCAGGACAACCTGGTAGTCCTCCCTCATGGTGGAGAACTCTTTGGCGCCTATGTTGAACTCGGTATTCACCGCTTCGGTATCTTCCTTCTCCGCCGACATGATGATGGATTCGCAGAGATCGGCCACATGTAGGAGCTGGTAGAGGTTCCTTCCCCTGCCGATCATGGGGAAGCTCCTCCCTTCGGACGCCCACTGGTAGAAGATGGCGAAAACACCCAGCCTCTCGGGTCCCACGAAGGACTTGGGCCTGATGGATGTAATGGTCATCCCCTTTTTCCTGTACTCGCCCACTATCCCTTCGGCCTCTATCTTGGTACATCCGTAAGGTCCCACTCCCACCATAGGGTCGTCCTCGAAGATGGGATGCTTCTCGGGTATCCCGTAAACCGCCGTGGATGATATGTAAATACCCCGGTTCACCCCGTGCTCATGGGCCGACTGAAGGACATTCCTGGTACCGTCCACATTGGTTGTGAGTATGTCCGCCTTCTTGTAGAGGGGGAGCGCCGCGGCGCCGTGCATGAAGATGTCCACACCGGCCATGTGGCTGTCCACCGCCGCCTTATCCCTCACGTCAACGATATGATGCTCGATAACATCCTTCATGTCGGGGTAGGTGAAGGGCTCGATGTCCAGGGAAACCACCTGATGCCCCCTGGAGACCAGTTCCCGTATAAGGTTGATGCCCAGGAAGCCTGAACCTCCGGTTACAAGCCATTTGCTCATTTCAAACCCTTTCTGGAGATGCTGCAGGGGAATGCTTCGGCGAACAAATTAACCGTAAATGGATTGGAAGTCAAGCGGGGAGCGCAGCTCCCCGCCTGACCGAAGGATCTATCTCACAACGGCGATCTGTCTGTTGACCACTTCGCCGGTGCTTGTGGTGAGCCTGATGAAGTAGACACCCGGTTCATCGATGTTCATGGTGGTGGAGGAACCTGCGTCGAAGGTGCTTACCGCGCGGCCGGTGACATCGAAGATCTCCACGGTGCCGATAACCCCCTGGGGGATCTGGGTGACAACGGAGAAAGCTCCGCTGGCGGGGTTGGGCCATGCGGCAAGGTGTACGTTTTCAGAAACCGATGCCGAAGAACTTTCCCCTACACCTGTGTAAGCAAGGGGGCTGAAGTAGGCATTGAATACCTCCTTCTCGTCATTGCTCTGGTAGCCCTGTACTATCGCCGCGAAATTGAGGTTGTCGAATGGATGCGACGAAGGGTTAAGGGTGTAGGTTCCCTGAACTTCGATGGTCTGGGGGTAGGGTCCGGTGAAGTTCAGAACCGTTCCAGCTGTAGCTGTGGGAGCAACCACCGGTATCCACATCATTTCCTGTCCGTTGTAACCGCCCCATGCGCTGGTGGCGATTTCATGGTCCTCGAGAATTGCGGACCAGAGCTTCACACCGGTATCGAGATCCTGCTCCGCGGTGACGCTGATGAAGGCCGTTCCGCCAGTTTCATCACCAACGCATTCCACGTCGATGGAAACGTACGATGGCACGGCAAGTCTGGAATTGATGGCGGCCGCGAAGGTGGAGGGAGTGTAGCTCGCCGGCAGACCGTCGATGGATACGCAGGGCGTGTAGCCAAGGCCGAATATCCCTATTCTTGCCGAAGAGAATGGATTGGATCCCGGACCGTTGTAGAAGTGATAGAACGGAGCCACATCACCGGCCTGAACGAACGGGTTGATTATGCTCTTGACAGTTGACCAACTGCCGTAGCAGCTGCCTCAACCAGTCTGTGTGGCATACTCCCAGGTAACAACCCTGTCAGCAGCCAGAGAAGCTGCTGCAAGAAGGGCAAGGGCCATAAGTGCGTATTTCACTACTTATCTCCTCTCCATTAAGGGAAAAAGTTTCATGAAAATATACCCATACTGAAAAGGAAAACAACCCGGTGAAGCCCTTCAGGTTATCGGGATAAGCTCTATGCCCCCCCCAGCCAGAAGAGCGCACATGAGGCATACCTCTTCCCTGCAACCATTTGCTTCCATCCATGCTGCGGCTGCGCTGCGGATGCGTTCGGTTCCGGTAAAGCTGAGTTTCTCAAGCTGTGTCCTTCCATCGCCGGAGAAGGACGATTTCACCTCTATGAAGAAGACCCGGTCTCCCTTTCTGGCAATGATGTCGATCTCGCCGCCTGGGCATCGCCAGTTCCTTTCCAGCACTTCGTAGCCGAGCTTCGCCAGGTGCCGGGCAACCGCTCCCTCTCCGGCGCCGCCGGGGTTCTGAACACCGGGGAACAGAGAGAGCTGTCCAGTTTCATACCGTGAGGCCAGCGGCTCGAAGGACATCCTGTGCAACGGTGAAGGCC
>ERZ795057.2481-NODE-2481-length-13837-cov-7.779350_pt1 | contig 13837 bp, 11 predicted proteins | sample MGYA00375141_ERZ795057 | MGnify/ENA primary metagenome ERZ795057 (study PRJEB30186, sample SAMN05720163) | activated sludge metagenome | isolation source: Anaerobic digester | place: Hong Kong | collected 2015-01-26 ... | reverse complement strand
TCATCACCCCGTCAAGCACCCCGTTTTTAACCCATTCTCCGGGATAAGACCAAATCTCGCCGATGGTGTCATGATCTCCCAGACCTTTTAGAACGCCGGTTAACTCCCTGCAATAGTCATACCCTACATCATATGCGCAATCCAACCGCCAGTCATCCACTCCCAAGCCGGTCCATTTTTGAACCGCCGAATCCCTTTTCTTCCATAACAGGTCTCTCAATTGGGGATTGTCAAGATTCAATTCAGGCAAACCCTTGTGAGAACCCCACCAGGTGATTTCCCCCTCTTTCTCATTCAAAAAGGCACGATAAGCCGGATCCTTATACCAGGGGTTGCTCATACCGATGTGATTAAACACACCGTCCAAAACGACCCGAATCCCATTTTGATGGCAAGTATCAATCAATATCTTCAGCTCTTTTTCCGTTCCCAGTATGGGATCGATACTGAAAAAATCCGTACAATCATATCGGTGATTGGTCATGGCCTTGAAAATCGGCGTCAAGTATAATAAACCGATCCCCAGTGTTTTCAAATAATCGCATTTATCGGCAATCCCGATCAAATCGCCACCGTAAAAATCAAACTGATGGGCTCCCGCCGGCTTTTTTTCTATGGGTCTATCCCATTGAATCATCCCTTCTTTCAATGATGAGGCATTAAACCGGTCCGGAAAAATTTCATACACGACATATCCTCTTTTTTTCATGACTACATTGCCCCTTTCGCTTACGATTTCGAGCCTAATTTGTGATGAAGGCCTCTGATTTATTTATTCTCCGGATGACACCTTCCTCACCATTCGCTCGTAATCTCTGATCATCTGTTCGACTATATCGGCAACCGGCAGAATATCGTGAATATTCCCTACTGCCATACCCGCCATAAAAGAACTGTTTTGAATATCCCCGTCTAATACGGCATTCTTTAAAGAACCCAATATCATTTGCTCAGCCTGATCAGGATCCTCGATTTCCATTCTTTTAACCTTCTTTGAAAACGGGGTCTTTAAAACTCGGACCGGATGACCTAGCTTTTCCCCCGTTAAATGAGTTCCCCTCACATCCTTTTTCAAAATCATCTGCTTGAAGGATTCACTCACCGTCGATTCAACCGAACACAAAAACCTTGTCCCCATTTGAACGCCATCTGCCCCCAAACACATCGCAGCCGCCATGGTTCGGCCATCGACAATCCCCCCGGCGGCAATCAAAGGAACACAAATACTGTCTCTTACGGCCGGAATCAGGGTCATGGTGCTCACATCTCCCACATGACCGCCCGATTCAAGACCCTCGCCAATGATCACATCAACACCGGCACGCTCCAACAGAATCGCCAGGCTGGGAGATGAACAAACCGATAATACCCTGATCCCTTCTGCCTTGAGTCGAAGCACATGTCGCTGAGGGTTTCCTGCACCGAAAATACAAACCGGCACTTTTTTTTCAGCGGCTAAATGGACCAGATCATCGATGAATGGCGAAAAAACAATAAAATTAACAGCAAATGGTTTTGAAGTATGTGCTTGAACATAATCGATAGCCCGATTGAGCTCTTGCGGGGTCATGGCCCCCGCACCGATGGTTCCCAACGCCCCCGCTTCAGATACGGCCACACAAAGCTCGGGACTACCGGCCCATGCCATCCCGCCTTCGATTATAGGATAACGAATATTGAGCAAAGAACAGATGATGTTTTTTTCAAACAGTCTCATGAATGCGCCTCCAGAGTAAAAAATGATCAGAATAATCTTATCATATCCAGGCTCAAATCAACAATTTCTTTCAAACTATTTTGGGTTTTGATTGGATAGCCCTGATGTAATTTTATACCGTTACAAAAACAGAAGGGCGCCATTTGTGATCGAGCGTTAACATGTTATAATCGTCTGTAAAAATAGTAAAAGACCATGAGAAAATGGTCACCAGATAAAATTGAATCAAAATGGAGTGAGAGAGTTGAAAATCGTTCAGATTACATCGGTTTCAGACACTGTACAAGCCTTTCTTTTTCCCATAATGGAAAAATTAATTCAAAACGGACACGAAATTGATATTATTACATCAGACACCGATTCAAAATTGAAAAATAACCCTTTTATCATCGATCATAACATTGCTGTGTACGATGTTCATATTCCCACCAAGTTCAACCCCTGGAAGATCTTTACCGCTTATTCCACCATGCTGGAACTCTTTAAGGGGTTAAAACCTGAGATTATACACGCCCATAGTCCTTATGCCTCCCTGATTGCAAGAAACGCCGCATCCAGTGCTAAGGTTCCCTATATTATCTACACCAGTCACGGCTTTTATTTCACAGAAGACATGAACTGGTTTAAACGCCACTTTTTTTCATATCTTGAAAAAAGAACCGCAAAAAAAAGCACCGATTATCTATTTACGGTAAACAGCGAAGACAGAGATTACGCGATTGAACACCACTTTTTAGAACCTGAGAAAATCATTAACCTTCAAAGCGTGGGCGTGGACACAAAGGTGAAATTCAACCCCATTCGCATCCACAGCAAAGTAAAGGAAACCATTCGACAACAGTTGAACCTGAAGGAAGGCGAGAAGGTTTTCAATTATACCGGATATTTAAAATCAGAAAAGGGCATCATGGAGTTATTGCAGGCATTTGCCATATTACACGGCAAATACCCTACTACCAAATTAATCATTGCCGGTGAGCCCCCCGATAAAAATGCGTTCAAATTAGAAGAAAAGGTTAAACAATTTATCAAAATCAATAAACTGGACTCAGCCGTTCAGTTCTTAGGCTTTCGCACAGATATCCCCGAACTGCTGAGTATCACAGATGTTTTTGTCCTGCCTTCTCATAAAGAAGGGATGCCCATTTCTTCTCTCGAAGCCCTTAGCATGGGGGTTCCGGTGGTTGGCACCAATATTCGTGGAATCCGAGAGGAGATCGTAGATGGCAAGACGGGGTATTTGGTTCCGCTGAATAATCCGAAAGAATTGTACAAAGCTATGGAAAAGGCCATGAATGAATTTCAAATCCCCGACGGAAGATGCCGCAAACGAGCCATAGAAAATTTTGATGAAGAAGATGTTTTGAAAAAACAACTTTCTATATACAAGCTTTTGGAAAGCAAAATTACCCAAATGGAAAATGGAGGTCCATCAGATGAATAAAATCGACTTGAGAAGCGATACTGTCACCCACCCCACACAAGAGATGTTAAAGGCAGCCATAGAAGCTCCGTTAGGGGATGATGTCTATGGTGATGATCCCACGGTTAATCGACTGGAAGCATTATCCGCCAAGATGCTGGGTAAAGAAGCTGCCCTGTTTGTTCCATCGGGCACTTTTGGTAATCAGCTGAGTCTGTTAACCCATACACTCAGAGGAGACGAAGTCATTTTGGGAAAACACTGCCATATTGTTGCCCATGAGGCCGGTGCTTCAGCGGTGATTGCCGGTGTACAACTGGCCTATTTTGATGACGGCGGTGAATACCCGGATGCCACAATCATCGAGAAGATGATCCGTGCGCAAGACCTTCATTATCCCAGAACAGGGTTGATTTGTGTTGAAAATGCCCATTCCAACGGTAAAGTCATTCCCCTGAACACACTTCAAGGGATTAAAAAGATGGCAGAAAACCACCAAATACCCGTTCACATGGATGGTGCCAGGATTTTCAATGCAGCCGTTTCCTTAAAAGCTGAGGCCAGAGAAATCGCTGCCTGTGCGGATTCCGTGATGTTCTGCTTATCCAAAGGATTATGCGCCCCGGTGGGTTCCATGTTGGTAGGATCTGAATCATTCATCCAACGAGCCAGAAAAAACCGAAAAATCATGGGCGGCGCCATGAGACAGGCCGGACTCATCGGAGCCCCCGGAATTGTTGCCTTGGAAAAGATGACGCTCAGACTTGATCAAGACCATCAAATGGCCCAATACCTGGCTGAAAAACTCAGTGAGATCAACGGTGTCGAAGTATTGAAGGATCAACTGGACATCAATATGGTGTATTGCCGGATATCGGATCTGTCGGCCCCCATGAGTCTGGTGGCTCACCTCCAGCAAAATGGCATTCTCGTAAACCCGGAAGATGACGGTCTGTGGAGATTTGTAACCCATTACTGGATTGGCGAAAAAGAAATCGATCTATTCGTCGACAAACTCAAGGCATTTCTGTCATTTTAAAAATACAGTCTCTTTGATTGATTCGTCGAAAACCCTCTCAATAGGCTGAATAATTGAATCAACAAACCTGCCGGGAAAGGATTGCCGGCAGGTTTTCTATTAGAGGTAGTTTTTTTGATAAAATTCCAAATACTCACCGGAAATCACCGATTGAGTCCAGTCCTGATGTTGCAGATACCAGTCGATGGTCAACTCAATCCCCTGTTCAAATGCTACTTTGGGCTCCCACCCCATTTCTTTTTTGATCTTGGAGGCGTCTATGCCATAGCGCCTGTCGTGTCCAAGGCGGTCTTTGACATGTTTGATTAGACTCTCGTTGATGCCGGAATCCCCCGTTTTTTTCCTCAAGATCTCAATCACCGACTGAACAATCAAGATGTTTTCCCGTTCGTTGTTTCCCCCGATATTGTAAACCTCTCCACTGATACCAGTTTCAAATACCTGATCGATCGCCCGACAATGATCACTCACGTACAGCCAATCCCTCACCTGTTTGCCATCCCCATAGACAGGCAACGCCTTGTGATGAAGGGCGTTGTTGATCATCAGTGGAATGAGCTTTTCCGGGAACTGATAGGGCCCGTAATTATTGGAACATCTCGTTATCAGGGTGTATAAGCCATAGGTATCATGATAGGCCTTCACAATCAAATCCGCACTGGTCTTACTCGCCGAATAGGGGCTGTGGGGATCCAAAGGCGTGGTCTCCGTGAACAGTCCAGTAGGCCCCAAAGCACCATATACTTCATCGGTGGAGACTTGCAAAAATTTGTGCCCCTTTTTTTCATCGTAATGTTCTTTGAAGACGTGGAGCAAATTCTGGGTTCCCAGAATGTTGGTTTTCAAAAAGATCTGGGGATCATGAATGGAACGATCCACATGACTTTCGGCTGCGAAATTGATCACGCCATCCACTTCATACTTTGAATAAATCGTCTCCAGCAGCTCTTTATCTGTTATATCCCCTTTGACAAAGTGAAACCTCTGTTTTTGGTCCTCACCCAGCTGGGATAGATTGTCAAGATTGCCTGCATAAGTGAGGCTGTCTAATCCAATCATCTCGCTGTCCGGATGCTGATTTAAATAATAATAGACAAAATTGCTGCCAATAAACCCGGCAACGCCTGTAACCAATAACGCCATTGACCTTCCCCCTTTGTGTATCCGTTCTTTCTTTTTCTTGTCGACTGATTATAACATCAGAGAACTTGATTTTTAAACGTAAAAGCCTTTTGACCGGCAATCGCTTTTTCCTGCTATAATAGTCCAGCAAGGGATGAAAGAAAGGACGACTCTTTTGAAAAACCAGGTTAACCGCATAAAAGTCATTTTATCTAAACCACAATCCATCGCCATGGGAACGATTTCCATCATGGTTTTCACCCTTCTATCCAAGGCGATGGGGTTTATCAGGGAAATGGTGCTGGCTGCAAATTTTGGCACCAGTTGGCGGCTAGACGCCTTGTTGGTAGCTATGGATCCGGCAACCAGTATTGGAGGCATCGTAACGGGTGCCATCGCTTCCATGATGGTTCCCATTTATATCAGCGAACAGAGAAAAAAAGACCCCGAACGCATGAAAGCCTACACCACCCAAATTCTGTTCGTTTCCTCCATCCTGTTAGTCGGATTCGGTCTCCTCTTTTCCGTCTTCCCGGATTTTTTTACCCGACTGTTTGCACCAAAATTCAGCGGTCAGGAATTCGAATATGCCGTAAGGAAGATGCGTATCATCGGTTTTTTACCCGTGATTCAGGGATTTCACTCCCTGGCGACTGCCTTGCTAAATGCTGAGAAAAAGTATATGTTGGCTTCGTCCGTCCAGCTAGTTTATAACGTCGTCACCATTCCGGCTATTATCATCTTTGCCCCATTTTTCAGTGAAGCCAGTTATCTGTTTGCCTTTATCATCGGAACCCTCATGATGGATTCGGTGTTACTATACATCCTGAGAAAAAAGATTGATCTAAAGCTGATTGCCCAAACCTTTCACAACCCTGCCATCAAAGAGACACTCCTGTTATCGCTCCCCCTATGGTTGTCCGGGAGTTTGGGAATCATTAACGGCATCGTGGACAAGGCCTTTGCGTCGTCCTTGGACGCCGGAAGCATCAGTTCCCTTCGATATGCTCAAACCATACGAACCATGATCACATCCCTGATCATCGGCTCGCTCATGACCACGGTTTTCACCGAATTGTCACAAACCAGTGTCAATCAGGATAAAACCGCATTGGAAAACCGTTTAAAGAAAACCAGCAACGATTTATTGAATTTCATGGTGCCCTTGACATTTTGGATGATCTTGATGGCAAAGCCTTTAATCCGATTGCTTTACCAAAGAGGGGAATTTTCTGCTGATTCAACCAATATGGTGACCTTAGCCTTCATCGGCTACAGCATGACCTTAATCATCTCCCCGATTTCAAATCTGTTGATGAAGGTGTTCACATCGCATAAAAAGACCAAAATTCCCCTGCTGACTACCCTCATTAGCATCTTGTTGAATTTTCTTTTCAACGCTTTGCTGATCAAACGCTTCGGAATTTTGGGACTAACCTTGAGTACCTCTTTTGTGTCCTTTGTCAACCTGATTGTGTTGAACATCATTCAAAAAAGAACCTTTGACATCTCGTTTATCAAGAAAAAAAACACCGCTCTTATTCTATCCAGTTCGATCATGGTTTTTGCCCTATACTATCTTTTGAAAGATGCGATCAACACCACCCTTTGGATGGTGTTGACCAATCTTTCGTTCTTCTTATTATTCGTTTACTTGAATCGGGAAATCTTGAGTCGGATCATCGTTCGCCTGAAAAAATACAAGTAAAAAGGAGCATCTTCAGATGCTCCTTTTATCCGTAAATGCTTCATCACTATTCTTTCATTTGTCTAGTGAAAAGGCTAAAGCTTATTCCGGTTGACTGCTGTAAAACTCCATTCCCAATGCTGTTCTGGCGGGAAAGCCCTTCCAATGGGTATGTTCTGCTTTAAAAGAACCGTCCTGGTTTTGAGCCCATACGCCTTCATTGGAATACTGAATTAAATCCAAATAGGAAGCGTTCGGCTCGCCCTTAAGGTATTGCCCGAAAAAGGCCGTAGCAAAATGCTGAACAACGTTGTTGAGTCTTCTGTTATCCCATGAAGGCTCATTATAACGGATGTAATCCTCCGCATTCATCTTCACGGATGCCAGCGGATTGGTTCCATAGGCATTTGGTGCCACGTTATGCCTTGCATTTTGGAAAACCAGCATGTAGCGCTCTGAATTGATGGCCCAATCATAGAATAATTTAACCCCATTCTCATATCCGGCCACATCATCAAAATTCCCGGCAACAAAAAAGGCAGGAATCTTCAAGCCTTCCATGGTCTGGGCATTCCAGAACATCCCGGCTCCCCATGGCGCCATGGCGAATATCGCTTTTATTCTCTCATCGATGGTGGATTCATATTCAGAATTTCCAGCCTGTCTAATACTCAAATGACCACCTGGAACGCCCCAAGATAAATTAACGCCAGCTTCACTAAAACCGGCTCCGGCAGCGTTGATAATACCGTATCCACCCATAGAATAGCCGACAAGACCCACGTTGTTTGTATCCACCAACTGATACAGGAACGAGTCTTTTTCATTAGAAAAACGTTCAATCTCGTTCAGTGTAAACAACACATCCAAAGGACGGTTCAACAACGTGCTGGAAAAACCCAGCTTTTCTCTTACGGTTGATTCCGTATGGCTGATAGCTGCGACCACATACCCCTTAGAGGCCAAGTTTTCCGTTAAATAGCTCATCATGAATCTTGTCCCGGGATAGCCGTGAGAAACAATGACCAACGGGAATTTTCCATCGATGGGTTTGGCATTCCTTAAAGCCCTGCCGGTAAAAACGATGGCGTCATCTACAAATTGCTCATCGACGTAAACCGTTTTTTCCATTCTCTTATCAGGAATCTCGCAAGGATACCAGACTTCAACGGTTAACGGTCTGTCATAGACCGGGTTTTTTTGTTCATTTGAATAGTTGAGAATATCCAATCGCCCCTGATCCACCATTTCAATCGTTCTGACACCCACATTTAAATCCCCTCTGTAAGCTAACGCAGGTGCATCCGGTAAAGCATCACCGATTAAAAATTCATCCGTCGCAAAAAACATCATCGGGATGATCAATAATACAATGAAAAACATCCTCTTCATAAAAAAACCTCCTCTTTCGTTTTATGAAACAACATAGGTTATGATAGAGAATGTTAAGGTTAACATCAAAGACGCTCACGAGGCGTATACACCCCTAAGCGTTGATTAAGGACGATTAAATCCCTAATCCTTCAGTTTTCGTATCATTATAGTTCGCATGGCGTATTATTTTCGCTGATGTAAATTTAAAACTTCGAAAACGAAACATTCGCCTATCCCTTTTTCGTCTCGCTAAGTACAAAAGTGAATTTTTATTTTTTTGTAACTTTAGAAAGAAATACAAGAAAAAGAAAACGGCCAATCTCTTGAATAGGCCGTTTGCCATTAGGATGATCATGATTCGTTTGACTGTCTTTGAAAGTGTTAACAGATTTTTCCGGGGTTTAAGATGCGATTCGGATCAAAAGCAGTTTTTATTCGTTTGATCAGATTGATTTGAGACTGACTCAATGCCATGGGAAGATAAGCTAACCGTTTGATACCAATACCATGTTCTCCTGACAATGTACCGCCCAACTCGATGACTTTTTGGTATAGTCGCTTGAGATTCTCCTCGACTTTCTCATCCCATTCACCTGAGGTCTTTTCAGCATTCAGAAAAGTGACGTGCATATTGCCGTCCCCTGCATGTCCGAAGTTCACCGTCTCCATTCGTTCTTCTTTAGATAATTCATCGACGAATGTCATCAGCTGAGGAATTTTATTGATGGGAACCACCACATCTTCCATGCAGAAATCGGGATAAAATGCCGATATGGCTTCCGCTATCGATTTTCGTGCCTTCCAGATTTTTTCTCTTGTGTTTCGATTGTCCGCTACAAAAACCTCTTGTGCACCGTATTTAAAACACATCTGGCCGATTCTCTCGTATTCATCAGCAACTTGTTCTCGTCCGTTTCCCTCTATGCCAATGATTAAATGGGCGGCAGAATCGGAATAAGGTAATTCGTTGTTTAAAAACCTCTCAGCTAATTTTAAGGAGGCGTTGTCCATAAATTCAAGCGATGAGGGAACCGTATGGGCTTCAATCATGATTTTGGGAACAAAAGCAATCGCCTCTTGAACCGTTTGAAAGGGAACCAGCAGATCCACTGAAAATTCGGGAAGGGGAATGAGTTTCAAGATGATCTTGGTGATGATGCCTAGCGTTCCCTCAGAACCAACCATGAGGTGAACGAGGTCGTAACCCGTCACGTTCTTAACCAGCTTGCCTCCGAAGCGATCCATTGTGCCATCGGGTAATACCACTTCAATGCCCATCACATGATTGCCTGTCGGCCCATATTTCACCACTTTATTACCACCGGCATTTTCAGCCAAATTACCACCGATAAACGAAGCATCACTACTACAAGGATCCCCTGCATATAAGAGCCCTTTTGAAGCTGCGATTTTTTGTATTTCATCTGTCACCACACCGGGTTCTACGGTAATCGTCAGTGTTTCTTCATCGAATTCAATCACTCGGTTCATTCTTTCCAAAGAAATCACAATGCCGCCTTTGATAGGAACAGCCCCACCGGAAAGTCCTGTTCCGGCACCTCTGGGAGTAACGGGAATCAGATGTTGATTGGCAAATGTCATTACCTTTGAAATTTGTTCCGGTGTTTCAGCAAAAACAACGGCCTGGGGTAAATGTCTGTATTTTTCGCCTTTGACTTCATCGTGGGAATAGGCTTCAAGCCTCTCATGATCCGTGTTGATACAATGTTCTCCCACCAAGCGTGTCAATTCATCGATGAGTGTTTTGGTCAGCTCATTGTACATGTTTTTCACTCTCCGTTTCATCAATCCGGTCAGACAGCAGGCCGCTAAAAACCGCTATCATTTTGGGGACTATCTCATACAGGTCTCCACAAAAGGCATAATCAGACACTTGAAAAATTGCAGCATCCGGATCTTTATTGATCGAGACAACCAGATCCGAAGTCTCCATTCCGGCAATGTGCTGAACCGCTCCGGAAATTCCGATGGCAAAATACAATTTCGGGGAAACTACTTTCCCGCTCAATCCAACTTGGTGCGGGTAATCCATCCATTTGGCTTCGATGGTTGGTCTGCTTGCGCCAATACCGGCTTGGAATAGATCGGCTAATTGTTGAAGCAGTTTAAAACCTTCTTTGCGTTTGAGCCCCTTTCCCCCGGATACAATCACATCCCGGTCTTGTATGTTTTCAGAGCCTGATTCAAGGGGTATCCACTCCAGTACCTCTATGGCTGTTTGTTTCATTGAATCATCCACTTCAAAAGGCTGGATCACGCCAGAAACCCGTCTTTTCTCTGGGATTTTGAAGGTTTTAGGGCGGACAGTAGCCATCTGAGGCCGATGATTTGGCGTTTTGATGGTCGCCATGATATTGCCTCCAATAGCCGGTCTGGTTTGTAGCAGCAACCCGCTTTCAGGTTCAATATCCAGCCCGGTGCAATCAGCGGTCAACCCGGTGTGAATGGTTCCGGCAACAGCCGGCATCACGGTCCTTCCCCCGGTGGTTGCAGGAGCCAGAACGATTTGCGGTTGTTCTTTTAAGATGATCTCGCTTAATACCTTTGTATGAATTTCTTGATTAAAGAGGCTAAAACATTGATCTTGTGCAGCAATCACACGATCTGCCCCGTAAGCAAAAAAAATCTCCGGCACCTCTTGAAGCGTATCGTAAAAAGCAACGACACAGACATCACAGACCAGTTTATCCGCCAGTTCTCTTGCTTTAGCGGTTAATTCATAGCTCACAGGGTGAATGACCCCATTTCTGATTTCCGTATAGACCATTACCGATTGACTCATATAAACAACTCCTATCTGTTTAATACGGATGATTTGATTTTTTCTGCTAATTCAACAATCCCCTTTTCAACACCATTACCGCTGTATCTTTTGGTTTTTCTGGTCTTTTGGGGAGTTGTTACCTTCACCACCCGTGTGGGTGAACCCATTAACCCCAATTCGTCGGGATTGATGTCAAGATCGCCGGCGGTCAGTGTGATGAGAGTCGCACGCCTTGAATCCATTTTTCCTTTAAGAGTCGGCATACCGGGGCGGTTCAAATCACTCAGTACGGTTATTAAGCAAGGAAAATGAATCCGTTGCCTTTGAAAACCGTCCTCAACTATTCTTGTAATCACCACGTTTTCTTCATGATTTTCTATTTTCGTGACATAAGTCGCACAGGGTATTGATAGCATGGCAGCGACTTCCGGACCCACTTGTCCTGTTTCCCCATCGGTTGCTTTTTCTCCGGCAAGAATCAAATCATAACCACCGGTTTTTTTAAGGCTTTCAGCCAATACTTTAGCCGTTGCCCAACTATCCGCTCCGGCAAACTTTCTATCTGTCAATAAAACCGCCTGGTCCGCACCCAATGCCAAAGCCTCTCTTAAAGCGAATTGAGCGTTGGGTGGCCCCATTGTGATGACGGTGATACTGCATGGATTGATCCTGTTTCTCTTAATCTGCACTGCTGCTTCAATTGCATTAAGATCCAAAGGGTTTATGATCGTTCCGGATCCTTCTCGAATCATGGTTCCGGTATTTGGGTCCAATTTCACATCGTCTGTGTCCGGCACTTGTTTGATCAAAACGGCTATTTTCATCTGTCATCTCTCCCATCTTTTTCTTGTGCAATTTGCGCCAAAGCGATTTCTATATCATCTCGACCCTTTCTCATGGGGATTTGAGCATCATTGACCTGTTTGAATTGATCCAAAAAAAAGGGACTTTCAAACATCCCCCCCATGTAGATGATACTTTGAACGTCATCTTTGATTTTTAGTTTCAAAGCCGTCATACGATTTTTCAGATTAGCGATTCCCTCGATGACAAGACTTTGAGCCAATTCAAAAGACCGGTTTAAAAAAATCGCAGACAAAGCGGCTGTCGCTTGTCTTTGTGAGGGTTCATAGAAACGATACAGGGCATCCCGTGGTTCGAGTTCAAATTCTTCCCGAAAGACTGAAAAGGATGGATCATCATTCCGAATACCGTCGTGATAGGAAAGGTATTCCTGAAATAAGCGTTTCACCAACCAAAAACCACTTGCTTCATCGCCTAACAGATATCCCCAACCACCTGCACGATAAAAATGATCATGTCTGTCTTTTCCGACGATAACCGACCCTGTTCCGCAGATAACCAGCATAGAAGATTCTTCAGGGGCGTTTGCCAACAATGAACCATGTGCATCGTGATACACTTCAACCTTTTTTGTTTCCGAAAAAACCGATTCAACAGTTTGCTTAGTCATGATTCTTTGCTGAGCGGCACCTACTCCAGCCAGGTTAATGATAATAAACCGGATATCATGCACTACATCCGATAACTGCCTTTTGATCATTTCTAAGGTTTCTTTCAAATAGTCGAACCCGGTGGAGGTGGGATTGGAATTTCTGCACATTTTAAAATGAGAATAAAGGCGCCGTTCATTATCGATTAATGCAACCCGGATCGTGCTGCCTCCACCGTCTATTCCAAGATAATAAGCCATATCAACCTTTGTATTGATGTACGGCTGTTCGAATAAACCCCTCGTGCTTTTCCAACAACGCTTCAGCATTTGGGGTATCGATTTCCAGCAATAGACGGACAATGGCCACTTTAACTTTCCAATGACATTCTTCCAGAGTTAAACGGGCTTTGCTGCTTGCCACACCGGTAATCTCACATACCATGTTCGTTGCCCTGACTTTCAGTTTTTCATTTAAAGTGAGAACATCTACCATGTGATTCCCGTAAACCTTGCCCTGTTTGATCATGGTTGCCGTGCTGATCATATTGAGAACCATTTTTTGGGAAGTGCCGGCTTTCAAACGAGTGGAACCGGTGATCACTTCCGGACCGGTCACAATCTTGATTACATCATCTGCATACTCTGATAATTCAGGATTCTCAACATTGGCGATCAACACCGTCGCAGCCCCTTTTTGGGAAGCGAAAACCAGGGCACCTTTAACAAATGGCGTACGGCCACTGGCACTGATACCTATTAATATATCCTTTTCATTGACTGCTAGTCTTTCCAGTTCGTTCTTTGCCTCTTCTTCACTATCTTCAACAGCCTCAAGACTTCTGTAGACCGCTTCCTTCCCTCCAGCCATCACGTAAGTAAATTCTTCGGGGGTGGCATTAAACGTGGGAACGGTTTCAACGGCATCTACAATTGCAAGACGACCACTTGTACCGGCACCCAGATAGATGATTCGCCCCCCCTGTTTATGTGCTGCAATACACTTTTGAACGACCCGTTCAATATCAGGAATCGCTTCCCGAATGCAAAGCGGGACGGTCGCATCTTCTTCATTCATGATCTTCAGTATTTCCTCCACAGACATGGAATCAATGTTGACGGTTTTTGGATTGCCACGCTCAGTATCCAGATTCTTCAATGTCCTCACTTCCCTAATTTTTTATAAATGTCATAACATTATACCAGTATTTATAAAATTAAGCAAATCCACAAAGAA
>ERZ795057.2479-NODE-2479-length-13847-cov-7.552567_pt1 | contig 13847 bp, 12 predicted proteins | sample MGYA00375141_ERZ795057 | MGnify/ENA primary metagenome ERZ795057 (study PRJEB30186, sample SAMN05720163) | activated sludge metagenome | isolation source: Anaerobic digester | place: Hong Kong | collected 2015-01-26 ... | reverse complement strand
TCTGCTTTCGGATTTTCTATGAACATCTGTGCCACATCATTTCTTTTAACAGCTTCAATTGCCGGATCATTTGAAATTTTTCTGAGTGCGGAAGCAAGGGCAAGGGGATTCCTTGTCAGCTCTGCTGAGCCTGCATCTGCCAGATATTCACGTTTCCTGGAGAGAGCGAAACGGAAAAGTGTAGCAATAAGATAACCAACTGCAGCAAGAACAAGTGCCACTACAACAGCTATTCCTCCTCCGTCTTTCTTTCCCCGGGATATGCTTCCAAAGCGTATTGACTGGAAAAGGGCTTCCGCAATAAAAGCAAATATGCCAACAAAAACTATCGAAATAATGAGAAGACGGACATCCCTGTTCCTGATATGCGTCAGTTCATGCGCTATTACAGCTTCAAGTTCTTTGTCATCAAGTTTGTCGATAATACCACGTGAAAGTGAAACAGTAAATGTCTTTTCATTTAGTCCACTGGCAAATGCATTTAATGAATCATCCTCTATAAGCTGTATCTTAGGCATCTGCATACCAGCTGATATACAAAGATTCTCCACAAGATTATATACCCTTTTGTTTTCTTTTCTTTCCAGAGGGCGGGATGAAGTTGCAGAGTTTATCATTCTACTGTGAGAGAACCATGCAATGGAAAACCAAATAATTACTCCTAAGGAAATCCATGGTATTGTATGCAGGAACCTATAACTAATAAGTTGCATCCTGTCATACTGTAATAATTGTCCCGACTGCAACCCTTCCGGACTATTGAATGTGGTTAAAAAGAAAAACAGCCATACCAGTCCCAGTATGACTACAGGGAACATCAGGAGGATCAGAACTGAATTTGTATTGTTCCTTCTTATCTGGCTTTGAAGGCCAAAGTACTTCATTTTATCAGAACTTGATCTCAGGTGGTTTTTCTACTGCATCGCGCTGATCACCAAGTTCAAACATTGGTTCGCGCTTAAAGTTGAACATTGTGGCAACAATATTTGAAGGAAATACTTCTGTTGCTACATTAAGTTCCTTGGTAGCTGAGTTAAAGAAACGTCTTGCAGCAGCAATTTTGTTCTCAATGTCGGCAATTTCATTTTGAAGATCAAGGAAATTCTGACTGGCTTTCAGATCAGGATACGCTTCAACTGCCACTTTGAGACCGTCAAGAGCAGAGCTAAGCCGTTGTTCAGCAGAGATTTTTTCATTTATTGTATTAGCCTTAATAGCATTGGCACGTGCTTCAGTCACCTCTGTTAGTACACCACGTTCATGCTGCATATACCCTCTGACAGCTTCAACAAGCTGAGGTATCATATCATGCCTCTGTTTCAGTTGAACATCAACATCGGCAAAAGCCTGCTCTCTCCCGTTCCTAAGCTTTACAAGCCTGTTATAGAGAGAAACGAGCCAAATGATCAATAAAAAAATGATCCCGATAATTACCAGAAAAAAGCCCATTTTAGTTATTTTAAATTTATTGAATGAAGTGAACCTATATATCAGATATTAAATATATAAAAATTAATAATAACTTTTTATTTTAATTTTTCCAGTGCTCCTTTTATCCTCTTTACAGCTTCAACCAGCAGTTCATCAGAGGTAGCATAAGATAACCTGATACACCCGGGAGCTCCGAAAGCATCTCCTCCAACGACGGCGACCTGGGCCTTCTCCAGCAGGTAAAGGGCTAACTCGTCAGCCGTATTGATAGTTTTATCACCATCCTTTTTCCCAAGATAAAAACTTATATCCGGCATAATGTAAAAAGCACCCTCGGGTATCCTGAACTTAAATCCTCTGACATCCCTGAGCAGATTACATATAAGATCTCGCCGCCTGAGAAAAGCATCCCTCATCATTTTGCGCGAACCATCATCACGTGTAAGAGCTGCTACAGCAGCTTTCTGTGATATTGTACATACTCCTGAAGTGAACTGACTCTGTAGTTTGTCACAGGCCTTTGCTATCCAGAGCGGAGCCCCGATATAACCTAACCTCCAGCCAGTCATGGCATAACTCTTTGATATACCGTTCACTGTTATTACCCGGTCATGAATAAAATCAAAAGAAGCCAGACTTACATGCTCCCCGGTGAACAGGATATGCTCATATATTTCATCAGTCATAATAAACAATCCTTCATGCTTCTCTATTACCCTGGCTATAGCTTCCAACTCATCGCCTGAGTAAACCATACCTGTCGGATTGGAAGGAGAATTAAAAATAATAAGCCTTGTTTTACCAGTGATAGCAGCTTCTAACTGATCAGGCAACATTTTAAAATCGGTATCTATCGTAGCCTCCACAATAACCGGTTTGCCTTCTGCCAACAAGACCTGATCATAATAGCTCACCCAATAAGGCGCAGGTATAATAACTTCATCACCCGGATTAATAAGACATAAAAGTACATTTATAAGAGAATGCTTTCCTCCGGCAGAAACAACTATTTGCTCAGGGGCATAATCTATTTTGTTCTCTTCCCTGAATTTTTTTGAAATAGCTTCTTTTAAGTCATTAAATCCTGATACAGGAGGGTATTTTGAGTAATTGTCATCTATTGCTTTTTTAGCGGCTTCTTTAATATATTCCGGGGTATTGAAATCAGGTTCCCCTACACTAAGGCTTATTATATCAAAACCTTTGGCTTTCAGTTCCCTGCTTTTCTGAGCCATTGCCAGAGTGGCAGAAGCTGATAATGATTTGATTCTGTCTGATAAATACTCCATACTTTACTTTTTTTTTGTTAAAATTATTATAATTATGACCAGCTTCAAATATATACTTAAAAACAATAAGTCAGTTATTTGATACATGTTTAATAGCATTCTGAATATATTTTTTGTACCATGATGATAAATAAACATCAACAAAAAATATTATTGGGAATGAATAATAAATAAGTCTTATGTTTGTATATTGTTTTCAAATAATTCAAAAATGGAAATTCTGGCAGATATTCTTAAAATAACAATACCCGGGTTACTTGTCCTTCTAACAGCTTTACTGTTGTTAAATAAAATGATAAAAAACGACCAGGAAAAAAGAAAGCAAGAATTGATACTGCAGAACAGCAACACGGTTACACCACTCAAACTGCAGGCTTATGAAAGGATCGTTCTTTTTCTTGAAAGGATCTCACTTGAATCAATGCTTCTCAGAACAAGCAAACCGGGTATGAGTGCCATGCAACTCCATTCTGCCCTTCTGACAACTATCAGAAGTGAGTTTGAACACAATCTGTCCCAACAAATATATATGAGTCCTCAGGCATGGGAAGTTGTCAGAAATGCCCGGTCTAATATGATTAAGATAATAAACGGCCAGGCTGAAAAAATGCCGGAAAAAGCAACATCTGTCGAGTTGAGCAAAAAGCTGCTGGAAACTCTGATGGAACTGGATAAAGAACCCACAAGAGCAGCGATAGACTATATCAAAGGAGAAGTGGGAAGGATGATCTGATTCTCCGGAAAAACAAACAAAACGGATTATCTCACTTTTTAATTATTCCCCTTGTTCAGGACTCCGTTATTAAGCCATAGAGTAATTCTTCCAAGGCGGTCATACGGAGGGAATGTATGCATCCCACAGGTCACCACATCAATAAGCCCGTCGCCGTTATAATCTCCTGGTTCACAACACAGGAGATGAGATGGATTGTTAGTAATATTGTGTTTTACAAACTGTACATTATCAATATTTTCCAGCCAGACCATACTCTGAGCCTCAGGATCATCCCATAAATTCCAGGTACTGACGGCAAAAAAATCCACATCACCATCATTATCAACATCTGCCGGTTTCATATAAGTAGTTCCAGTCAGATAACATAATCTCCGAAACTCAAAATTGAGGTTACCCTTGTTTTCAAGTATGTTTGCGCCATGCCATGGACGACCCTGCGGAGGGATATAATCAAAAGCATCTCCGTTGGTATATAATATATCCTGATCACCGTCTTTGTCATAATCATACACTGTCATCATACTTGAGCCAAAATCCTCATTGCTGGACTTGAAAAGCAATTTTGCCTGAAAAAACACCTTTTCCATCATTTACAAAACAATATATCTCTTCCCATTCTTGGGTGATCTGATCCAGCGCAGATCATTTTTCAACCCGGTTAAAGGGAAAACGAACGGCTATAATAACAAGTTTTTTGGTCTTTCCCTGAAATGGCCTGACCGCTTACAGAACAACTGGCTTAAACTATTCTTTTTTCTCACTCTAGCCAGTTTCTCAACTACAATGGTTGCTGATCCTAAAATATCAGGTGTCGTTGTTATTGTACTTATCCTTATTCCTACAATAATGGCACTGGTTTGGGATTCCAGGGCCTTCTGCAGATATGTATGCCCTGTTAGTGTTTTTCTGGGACCTTTTGCAAAAAACAGCCCCATAGCTCTCCGTAACAGATCACAACAGGTATGTAATGATTGTAAAGCCAGTTTTTGTGAAAAAGGCAACATGAAGGGATGGGCATGTCCTTATGGCCTTAATGTGGGAGAAATCAAGAATAACAATGATTGCGGATTATGCTTTGAATGTCTCAGAAGCTGCCCCTATAATAACGTAACTCTTTACAGAAGGCCCTTTGCGTCAGAAACAGATGTCAGAAACTATGCTGAAGCATGGGGTATAATCGTTGTCTTTACTCTCGCTATTGTCTATAGCCTCTTATACCAGGGACACTGGCTGGTAATTCGTGATTATGTCAATATACTGGATAAGAAAAACTGGGATCTTTTCGGTATATATATACTGGTACTCTGGACTGTCTCGCTGGTAATAATGCCTTCAATCATCTATTTTTTGTCAGTGTTGGGCATAAAATCTTCAGGAATAGGATCAGATTCTAAAAATTCTTTCATGAAATCAGTGGGAAGCCTTTTCCCTCTTGGACTTATGATATGGATAGCATTTGTAATACCAATGCTTTCTGTAAATATAACTTTTATTATCCAGTCATTTTCAGATCCTTTCGGATGGGGATGGGATTTCTTTGGCACTGCGAATATCCCGTGGCACCAGTTTATGCCGGGAATGATACCGTGGATACAGGCATTGTTGATAATATCTGGATTCTCACTGAGCCTGAGAAACCTTAAAAGAAGCTGGTTATCCGAAAACATGTCTCACCGGCAACTTTTCCTGATTACTCTGCCTATGGCGGTTTTCATTTTTGCAATAAGCGTTCTAATGATATTGTTTTTTACCAATTAAGAAAATGTTTTAAATCCTCCCTGCATGAATAAATACCAGAAATTAGTATACTAAATAATAAACGAATAAATGTTTTTTCAAAGATAAAGTTATCCTCAGCTAAGAGTAAAATTAAATTATGACCATTGATTCAAACAATATGAAGAAAATCACTATTCTGGCTTTTGCAATTACGGTTCTGTTTGTTATTGTTAAAACGGTCAATAATTCACACTACCGTAACAGAATACCCGATATTCCTGATTTATCTGCATTAAATACCAATCTTCAGAATCAGATCAGGGATGCCGACCAGGACGCACATAAAAAGCCTACTGTAAACAATCTTGGGATACTGGGAACAGTATATCATTCAAGCCTCTATTATGAACAGGCAGAAGAATGTTATAAACTGGCCATAAAGAAAAATCCTTCCAAATGGATATGGAGTTATTATCTGGGTTGCATATACAAGGAACTGGGTAAGCCTGAAGATGCTGTTGAAAATTTTGTAAGGGTTCTTAAAAAGAATCCTGAAGCTTTTCATGCCCAATATTATATAGGTGAAGGATACCGTGACCTTGGAATGAACGATAAAGCTATCTCAGCTTTCGGGGAGATTGCCTGGAAAAATGGAGAATTTGATAAAGGCAGTAAAAATTTCCGCAATGATTATTTCTCTCTTGACATATATGCAAAGTATCAAATAGCAAGGATCTATTATGTTAACAGGGATTTTGAAGCATCACAGAAAGAGCTTGTGAAAATAATGGATCAAAACAGTGCTTATGGCCCGGCTTTAAGGCTCCTGGGAAGTATATTTAATGCCAGTGGTGATACAATTACAGGGAATGAATATCTCACAAGATCAATGGAACTGTTCCATTTGACCACTCCTGTCGACACACTGCTCGATATTCTGGCCTTCCGGTCAACTTCAGAGGCCTATATCCTTAAACAAATAGATAAAGCCGATTACGATTCAGATTTTGAATGGGCAGTCACTCTTGCAAATAATGCTTTAAAATATACTCCTGATAATAAATATGCAATATCCAAAGCTGTTAAACTATTTCTCAGGACTGAATTTGGGGTAAGGGCTTTAAGCTTGCTTGACAAACATTACAAGGATTTCAGTGAAGATTTTACGGAACTGAAAGATGTTGCAGACCTGTTATACAGGAACCATTTCTATACCGAAGCCTATAATTATTATGAAAAAGCTTCTGAACTGCATCCCGAGGATACAGGTCTTCAGGCAAATATGGCTCTTAGCCTTCTGGGTCAGGGAGAAAAAGATAAAGTTAAAGATCTTATAAACCTTTATGTTAAAAAAAATCCTGCGAACCCGGATATTTTATCCAATGCCGTTTATATTTCTTTTCTGATGGATGAGGTTACTACTTCAGAATGTTACCTTGGAAGACTTATGAGTATCTCTCCCTCATCTTCAAAAGGTCTTCTCTTATCAGGATTATTGAAGGAGAATGAAGGTAATCTTACAGAAGCTCAGTCGTTATATGAAAAAAGTCAAAAAATTGATCCCGAATTGATCACTATTGAGTCTCTTGGGAACTTATTGGTAAAACAGAAAAAGTATCAGGAGGCCATCGAGCATTTCAGTCTTGCACTTGAAGTATTCCCCAATGAGCCCTTTATTCTCCGTCAACTGGGGTCTTTACTGGTAAACAATTCTGATACTGCTTCTCTCAATTATAAAAAAGGAATACACTACCTTGAAAGAGTTCTTTTTCACAGGTCATGTCCATACGAGTATTTATCATCAACTGCGGCCGATCTTTCAGCAATTTATGCCAAAACAGGCATCAATAAAAAAGCAAAAGCCTATGATGAACTTGTTACGGGCCTCCGTCAGGCAGAGACATCGCCACGTGATCTCATAATAAAACTAATGAAGCAGCTTAAATAGCCCAGTATTTAAGCTGCCGATACCTTCACCAGGCTTCTGCCGGAATATTTCTCTCCTGAGTATCTACTACTTACAAGAGATCGATACTGCGTTTAACAAATGTACTGAGGTCTTCACCCTTAAGCATATTGTTTGCCAGCAATGCAAGATCAGTAAGCTGTTTTACAGTCTTGTTCTCCTGTCCGAATGTCTCAAGGATTTGTTTTCTCTTGTTCTCTGTTTCCTGAATCTCTTTCTTCAGCTTATCCAGATCATCTTTTTCCGCCTGGGAAATTTCGTCTTCCTTTTTCTTTTTGTGTTCTTTCTCCATGAAGTCAAGCTCTTCCTTAAGCTTTTTAAGCTCTTTGCTGTTTTCAGACAGCTTGTCGCCTACACTGGTCTTCAGATCATCACTTATCTTTACAATAAGATTATGATTTGGATTGACAACGATGTTATAGCTATCGGGCAACTCTCCGTAAAAATTCATGCCTCCTCCCAGTTGTGACATATCTTTCATTCGTCTCATGAATTCCGACTGGGTAATCTGAACCGGAGCTTCATTCTCGTCAAGCGCCTCAATAACTACATTATACATCTCTCCTGATTTTCCCTTTAGAGAGAAAACACCCTTCATATCTTCTTTCTGTTCGTCAGTCAGCTTCGATTCACGAACTTCTTCTTTCTGTATCAGGTTCTCTATAACATCCGAATCGACCCTGACAAATCTGGAATCTTTGAATTTTGTTTCAAGATGATTAATAAGATGAATATCAAGCTGTCCATCCATTTGGAGAACATCATATCCTTTATTTTTTGCTTTTTCAATATATGTGTACTGATCTGTCTTATTGGTTGAATATAAATAGATAAGAGTTTTATTCCTGTCTGTCTGGTTCTCCTTTATCAGGTTTTCATATTCTTCAAAAGTGAAATATTTATCATCGGTATTTTTAAGCAGTGCAAATTTCGTAGCTTTTTCATAAAATTTCTCCTCTGTTATCATCCCATAATCAATAAACAATTTCAGACTATCCCATTTTTTTTCAAATTCAGTGCGGTTCTTCCTGAATATTTCCGAAAGCCTGTCGGCAACTTTTTTCGTAATATGTCCGGATATTTTCTTGACATTGGTGTCACTTTGAAGGTAGCTTCGTGATACATTAAGAGGAATATCGGGTGAGTCTATCACACCATGCAGTAAAGTAAGAAATTCCGGAACAATACCTTCCACAGAATCAGTTACAAAAACCTGATTACAATATAATTGTATTTTATTTTTCTGTATCTCGATATTGTTTTTAATCTTAGGGAAATAAAGGATACCTGTCAGTTTAAAGGGATAATCAACATTCAGATGAATATTGAACAGGGGATCATCTCCCATAGGATATAATTCCCTGTAAAAATTACGGTAATCTTCTTCTTTCAGATCGGAAGGCTTAAGTGTCCAGGCCGGTTTTGTATTATTTATTATTTTATCTTTTCCGGTATCAACATATTTACCATCTTTCCACTCCTGTTCTTTTCCAAAGGCTATTTCAACCGGAAGGAATTTACAGTACTTTTTAAGTAATTGCTCAATCTTATTTTCTTCAAGAAAATCTTTTGAGTCCTTATCAATATGCAGAATCACATCTGTTCCACGTTCAGTTTTTTGCACTTCTTCTATTGTAAATTCGGGGGTGCCGTCACAGGTCCATTTTACTGCCGGAGCATCTTCCTGCCATGATTTAGTGACAACTTCCACTTTATCCGAAACCATAAATGCTGAATAAAAACCCAGTCCAAAATGACCTATTATTGAATTTGCCTTATCTTTATATTTATCAAGAAAATCGTTTGCACTAGAAAAAGCAATCTGGTTAAGGTACTTATCCAGTTCTTCCCGGGTCATTCCAATACCCTTATCGCTGACCTTGATAGTTTTCTTCTTCCTGTCTGTTTCTACCCTTATGGTCACATCGCCCGTCTCTCCCTTAAATTCTCCTGCAGCAGCCATCGCTTTAAGCTTCTGTGTCGCATCTACTGCATTTGAAATAAGTTCTCTCAGGAAGATCTCATGATCTGAATAAAGAAACTTCTTTATTATCGGAAAAATATTCTCAGTTGTAACTCCAATTTTACCTGTCTGCATATCATATATTTTTTAGTTCAACGAGTATTATCGGCATTCCTCTTTCAAAAGATGTGCCAGCTGCAAATACTGACAAATAGTCACTTCATACCGGCAGACAGTCAGACAGTACCAGGGGAAATATTCCTTGTTAAAAATAATAAGGGAACCGGAAATATGCTAACAGAACGATTATGGAAGCAAGAAACAAAAAGACAAAAAGGACATACAGAGATATATTTCTGCGTTTTTTGTATTTATTTATCTTATATTCACTTATCAGCCGTTTGGTTATATTGTGGATTCTGAGAATTGCGCTGGAATTCTTTGGAATATATGCATCAATAATGCCCCTTACATTCTTTTTCAATGCTTCCAATTTGTCTTCAGGGGCCAGCAAAATAATGCCCGTATTCTGATCAATAGTCTTAACTTCTTTTACTATTTCCCTGGTACGTTTGTAATCATCATTAGCTTCAGAAACGCCTATAATGGTGATCTTACATGAACTGTTCTCTTTTTGCTTTCTCAGGTGATCAATAAATTCATCGCTAGTAATAAACGATTTTACATTGTATCTTGAACTATCCGGGAATCTCTTTTTTAATTCTCCGGTAAAACTCCGGTGATCATCCAGACAAATCAGGTATGTCATTTTTGTGCCATCCATACAGGAACAGTTTTTTGTCTGCTTATTTCAGTTTCTTTATATCAACATCCTCGACGAAATTCCAGTATCCTTTTTTAAGTCTGTATCCGTCAAGAGCGATTCCTGCACCATATTGTCCATTGTCGCCTGAATGTCCTGTGGCAAAAGCATCCAGACGATCGAAGACAATGAGCTTGTTTGAACCCATTCGTAACGAGACCAGACCTTCAGCAGAATACTCCAGTACTTCCCGGAATCTGTTTTCATTGTCTCTGATGAAACATGGTCTGCCAAAAATTATTTCACCGTTCTCTCCAAAGCTAAGGACTTCAATTATTTTTCTTGACATATACAGGTTATCGGTATCAAGACCTAAGAGAATATAGCAGGTTTCCTTTTCATTTCTGAAGGGTCTGATATCATAATAGAGTGCTCCATACCAGTTACTTTCCGTATAGATAGTATCATTCCTGATTTTTTCAGGCCGGTTTACCCCTTCGAGTCTGAACACTTTTTTCCCGCTTTTTTTCGTATCTCTTTTTATTAAATACAAAAAATACATATTAGGCCCCTCCCGCAAAGGTATATTCCATGTTACCATTTTTATTTTTTCGTCAGGAGAATCAATCTGCCCCAGGTATTTAAGATTAGTGAACCGGTGGTCAAAAACAGAATCTGACATAATATATTCGTCGATGAGTAATCTGACTGAATCATTAAGTCGAAGTTTTTCACTGTCATTTTTACTAACAAGTATTTTTTCAAAAATTTCTTCGAGCATTGTTGAAATATCATATCCGGAACTTTGCCCGGTAATAATACTGGTATTAAAGATGAAAAAGTAAAGCAGTAATAATTTCAGATTATTCATTTTTATTTTCATTTTCCCTTTACATTTTCGACTGCATCATCCATCAGACGCTTAAGTTTTTCACAGGCTTCAACAATAACGTCATCATCAATCACAAGCGGAGGAGCTATTCTGAAAGCAGTATCACGAAACAGAAAATAATCCAGAATGATACCATATTTTGGAGCGTTTGCAATTATATATTGCACATATTCCGGTTTTTCAACCTCTACGGCAAGCAGCAGGCCTTCTCCTCTTATATCCCTGATAAGATCATGTTTCAGTTCTTTTCCAAAGAGTTCTGATTTTTCTTTGCATTTTTCGTATGGCTTATTTTCAAGCAGTACTTCAAATGAAGCCAGTCCGGCGGCACAACACACAGGATGACCACCAAAGGTTGTAATATGGCCTAATTGTGGATCATTGCTGAGCAAAGACATTAATTCGTTTGAGGATATAAAAGCCCCCAGGGGCATTCCGCCACCCAGGGCTTTTGCAAGCACCAGTATATCGGGAACGACTCCAAATCTGTGGAGGGCGAAAAGATGACCAAGGCGTCCGAAACCTGTTTGTACTTCATCGAAAATCAGAAGGACCCCTTTTTCGGTACATCTCTCTCTGATCTTTTTCAGGTAATTATCCTCTGGAATAACAACACCGGCTTCTGCCTGAACAGGTTCAATAATAACGCAGGCAGCTTTTTCGTCTATCAAATCGAGTGCACCAAAATCATTGAAATCCAGTTGCATAATATCCGGCAAAAGAGGCCGGAAAGGATTTTTATATATCTCTCTTCCCTGGATACTAAGGGCACCGTGTGTACTCCCATGGTAGGAATTTCTAAAAGAGATTATTCTTGTTCGTCCTGTAGCCCTCTTTGCCAGTTTGAGAGCTCCTTCCACAGCTTCGCTGCCGGAATTTACGAAATAACAAACATCAAGACCACCAGGAAGCATTTCACTTAACCGGCGGGCATATTTAACCTGCGGGGTTTGCACAATTTCCCCATAGACCATCAGATGAAGGTAAGAGTCTGTCTGTCTGCGTATAGCATCAATAACTCTCGGATGCCTGTGACCAATATTGCTCACTGACACACCCGATATCAGATCAATATATTTCTCACCTGACGGTCCGTACATAAAAACCCCTTCTGCCTTTTCTATCTCAAGCATCAGGGGATAATGTGATGTCTGACCGAGGTGTAAGAGAAAAAGTTGACGATTAGTTAGCATTTAATATGACAGAAATTATCTGGCCATGACGTTAATATCATCCAGTAATGATTCTCTGAATGATTTGCCGACCGGAATACTTTTTATAGTATCTCCAACCATAAGATCAAGAGAACTTTCCTTAATGGCCTGAATCATACTCTTGTTTATTATGAACGAGCGATGAACCCTTATAAATACTCCTGAGGGCAGCTGACTCTCCATGGCTTTCATAGTAAAATGAATAGTGTACCTGTCTTCATTGGTGGTAAGGGTCACATAATTTTCAAGAGCTTCGATATAGATAATATCTTTAAGTTTAAGTTTTACAAGAGAAGACCCTTTTTTAATAAAGATCTCTTCATCACCGGTATTTGATATTTCTTTACGTGAATAATATCTGATAGTCTTATCAATAGCTTTACAGAAACGTCCGTAAGAAATAGGTTTCAGCAGGTAATCAACAACACTGAAGTCAAATGCCTTTAAGGCATATTCTTCTGTGCCCGTCACAATAATTATGTTGGGAGGATTATCGAGACTGTTTATGAAATCGAAACCATCTAACTCCGGCATGTGAATATCGAGAATAACGAGGTCGATATCGCGGCGTTTGGTAATAATATTTCTTGCTTCCACTGAATCGCTGAAAGTACCTATCAGATTAAGAGCTGAAGATTTAGCGACATAGCCTTCCAGTATTTTGCAACTCATCTGATCGTCATCAACGATAATACAATTCATATCAAAACCTCCCGGAAAATATCTAAATCAAAAATAATAAAAAAAACAAATCAAACCATTTTATCCGTCTGTTTTTCTCATAATTTACCTCATTCAGTTGACAAACAGGCTTTTTATTTTGCTGGCAAAAGATATTACAAGAAAAAAAGGGTGCCACTAATGACACCCTACAGACAATCTCATCGTTAAAAATTATAGGCTTTTGTCAAGTGCAGGAGCTGCTTTGAATTTAACGACTTTCTTGGCAGGTACATTAAGTTTGGCACCTGTACGTGGATTACGAACCACTCTGGCACTTCTTTTGGCTACTTTAAAAGTGCCAAGGCCCGGAAGCTGAAGCCTCTGGCCTTTTTTCATTGCTGTTCCTACGGATGCAACGAAAGCATTCAAAGCATTTCCTGAATCTTTAATAGTCAGACCAGTCTCCTTGGCAATTGCAGCAACTAAATCTTTTTTTGTCATGATAATAGAATTAAAGGTTAGACCTGTTTATTTATTAAATACAAATTTATTTTATTTAATTTCATATGCAAATTTATTTTAGCGTTTTTCTGCAAATAGTGAGACTTTTAGGTTAAAATCCATGTTTTTTCTCAACCGTAAAAGTTTTATGTTATATATCTCAAAGCCCCTTAAATTGCCAATTTGAACAATTTCTAAAACAAATTAGTGTTGAAATCATGTTGATAAATTACATATATTACTGATTATCTGTTTATTATAAATATTTTCAAAGGTTAGGAACATTATAAAAAAATATTATCTTTGCGGCTGCAGATAAAAAATCAGTTTTTGTTCTTTTGTTATTGAATATTTTTTGTCTGTCCTGTTTTTTTTCAGAAGGAGAAATGGCAGAGTGGTCGAATGCGGCGGTCTTGAAAACCGTTGTCCGCCTATCGGTGGACCGGGGGTTCGAATCCCTCTTTCTCCGCCAGAGTTAAATGATCCCGCGTCAGCGGGATCGTTTATCTTAACGAAGATACAAAGGAAGCTTGCTTCCTGAAGTATCTGAGGTAAGATAAACGAGACCCGAAGGGTCATTTAACTCTGTCAGCACCTCCCCAGGGGATCACGAGCGAAGCGAGTAATCCCTCCTTTTACACATGAAAAATTATTTATACAAAGGAAGCTTGCTTCCTGAAGTATCTGAGGTAAGATAAACGAGACCCGAA
>ERZ795057.2477-NODE-2477-length-13860-cov-5.174864_pt1 | contig 13860 bp, 12 predicted proteins | sample MGYA00375141_ERZ795057 | MGnify/ENA primary metagenome ERZ795057 (study PRJEB30186, sample SAMN05720163) | activated sludge metagenome | isolation source: Anaerobic digester | place: Hong Kong | collected 2015-01-26 ... | reverse complement strand
GGAACACTGGTCATGGACTGGAGGGAAACCGGAGCCCCTCCCCCTATATCCAGATTTCCCGCACGGACAGGACGTGTCTGTTTTCTTGGGCGTGATCCTGACTCCATTATCAATTACCGTTCTTCTTAATTTCACGTTCCATTATTGTATCAATATCAATATTGAAATTTTCGAAAATAACATACCGTGACAAATCACGCCGGAGAAGCGCCACATTGTAATCCACGAGACTTTTCAGTTCGGATTGACGCATTGCTATATAGCTGTCCAGGGCCAGCTTTAACTGAACGGAATCATATTTGCCCAGCCTGAAGCGCCTGAGCACCTGGTAATAATACTTCTTTGAGAAATTCTTTGATTTTTTTGTCTGCTGATATACAGAAAAATACACCCCGCAGTTCCTGATAGCCATGTCAATCTCATCACGGACAGTGTGTTCCAGATTTTTCAGTTCAATTTCATTACGCTTGTTTTTGATAACTGCATCCCTGACTTTCACCTCGGCATCGGTATTTCCAAGGGGATACGTCATTTCAACACCCACAGACCATTGCCGGTTCAGGTCATCAAAGGTCTTGTCATAGGACTCCCTGCTGTAGTCCTTGTTCCCGGCGCTGAGATTAAGCTGCATGGAAGGGAAAACACTGTTCGACGCGATTCTATACTCGAGTTTGCTGTTGTCCAGAAGGTCCCGCTGGTTGCGGATGTCCACCCGCTTTGCAAATGCATCCTTCATTGCCTGTTCGAAGGAAATTTCCGGAGGTGTTGTCTGAAAGATCGTACCAATATCAAAATCAGTGCCCGATTTGAGATTCAGTATCCGTATTACCGCCAGGCGCGCTTCATAGAGGTTCTTCTCTGCGATATCAAGATTGTTCTTGCTCTGAAACACCTTGCTGTTCCAGTCAAGAAGCTCCTCCCTTTCTGAAAGTCCGAGATACCTTTTTCGCTCAACAAGGTCCCGGATTGTAACGGTACTCTTATATCCGATCCTTGCTGTCTCCAGGGACTGTTCCGCGACGGAAACATTCCAGTACCCCACCAGGGCTTCGACGAGGAGGCTCGCAAGATAATGCTTCACCAGACGTTTTTGTATCTCCGAGGAATTTCCAATAATCTCTTCGTTAAGCCGGTCATTGATACCGAAAGGATTTTTAAGGAGTTCCTGAGATAAAGAAACCGCGACTTCAGACTGATATCCTTCCCCTCCAAGGTTTATGGTGCCCTGGGAACCGAGACTGATCTCTGCGCCTTTTACGTTTTGATACAGTGAATTGACAGCCAGTTTAATTCGGGTCCCTGTACTGAAATTCCGCGATGCTCCAACTTCATAGGTATTACTGATTGTTTCGGAACCCTGGAACCGTGCGGAAGGGTCTTCCGGCGCTTTCCTTGATGAGGAGTAATATGTTTTTCCATACAGGTCCGTATCGTATCTGCTTCTGTATCGTAACAGTTCAGAATTGGCAATTTTGTAGTCGAGAACCGCTTTTTTCACATCCAGATTCTGCTTCAGCAGGTACTGCACAACTCTGTCAATGGTCAGCTGAAGCCTTTCACTGTTTTTCCCGGTAACAGAAAGTCCGCCTGTATCTTTCCGGGGATCCGGAAGCAGCTGCCCGTAAGCAGATGAGTGAACCACAGTACATGTTATCAAACCGGCACATATGAAAATGCCGATTCCAGAATATCTTTTCATCAATTCCTCCACAACAGATCAGATAATCCCGCGTACCTGAACAGCATGCAATATCCGGTACACAATATATTTTAACATTCAGTCCGGAAGTGTGCGGGATTACACAATGCGGTACACCGCATAGTAGAAAATTCCGGTAATACTACTGTTACGGGACAATTAATCAACTCAATTTTTTACATTAATACGGGAAGACCGTGTACCGGTAGAAATGCAGCATATTCAGCGGGTTTAACCCGCTTCATATAAAAAATGGTTTGAAAGATAACCCTGTTTCGGAGATAGTGCAATACATATCATTCATGTGCAGGGGATGCTGAAAATAGTATATGAGTATCAATGACAGTATTATGCAGAAAAAAATATTTTTTATTATTCTGGTGATTTCATGTATGGTGATTGCAGTTTCTGCAGATTCAGCGCCCCCGCAGGATTCACCGGAACCCGCAAAGAACAAAACCGGCGGAGTATTACTGAAAAACCACAGTGAACTGAATGCAACGGGATACCGGCTCCTGGGAGAAAAACGGTACCGTGAAGCTGAAACGTTTTTTCTCCTTGCCGCACAGCAAAGTCCCGCCTCGAAATATTATCACAACAACCTGGCAGTTGCCTATATGAACCAGGGGAAATACCATATGGCATATTCGCGTCTGCAGATCGCAATAGCCCTGGACAAATCATATGTTCGTGCACTATCCAATATGGCCGTAACCTGCTTTTATCTCTTAAAATTCCGGGAGGCCTATGCATATTACCGCAAAGTCAACACTATTGACGCAGCCTATGCCCTGGACAGATTTGAAAGGAACAGGGTCATAGATAGAATTGAGTCACTGAAGAGGGAGAATCCCAATAACAAAGAGCTGTATTTTATTTTAAGGCACTTAAAAAAACAGCCCGATACTTTACCGTAAAAAAAATCATGGTACTTTTTCAGCAGGAAGGATACCGGTTCATTCCAGATCGACACGATAGTTTATATTGCGAAAAACTTCAGCAGGGTCTGCAAACATCCGGATCTCCTGTTCCCCTATACATGTCGGGCCTGCGCTATCAAGATATTTCACTATTTTCAGCTTTCCGCTTTTCACCAGTAACTCAATTTCCGGAAGGCACCCGCGGGAATACACTGCATGGAGCGCCTCATACTTCCCATTAATACATGGAACAGTAATTTTGTTTCCTCTGGACATTTCAACAAGATGACGAACCAGGTCCTCACAGAGCCCCGGCATGTCCACGGCAACAATAAATGTTCTCTCCGTAGTTGTATGATGTAAAGCCGTATATATCCCCCCCATTGGACCGGCGTCCTGTACAATATCAGGATAGCAGGGAACACCCAGCCATGTAAAACGCTCACCCCTGTCCGCCACAATAGCTACATGCGCAAAAATCCCGGTCAATATATCGAACACATGGGAAATAAGGGGCTTCCCCCTGTATACAAAAAGCGTTTTATCTTCACCGAATCTGCGGCTTTTGCCTCCTGCAATAATAAAAGCGGAGACATCAGAATATACTTTTTCACTCATAACATCTTGACACCGGCACCCATCGACCTATTAATAGTATACGTATTATACCGCAATAAATAAAGAACAAAGGCAGCAATGATGAATACCGCACCTCCTGTTATCACAATAATCGGCAGATCTAATTCCGGCAAAACTACCCTTATTGAACGGCTTACAGAACACTTCACTCAAAAGGGTATGAAAATTGCAATAATTAAACACATGAAACATGACTTCGAAATGGACCATGACGGAAAGGACACATCCCGTTACAGAAAATCCGGCGCTGTCATCAGCAGTATCACAAACGACCGTTCCATGGCGATACTGGCCGATGTCCCTCCCGGCATGACGCCCCTCTCCGCGGCGGAAAACCTTTTCGCATATGCTGATATGATTATTATTGAAGGACACAAGGAACGGCCCGGGCCTAAAATTGAAGTCATCGGCGATACAAAAGAAGCATATCTTTTTGAATCAGGATGTGAACAGGTATGTGCCGTTGTTTCCGACCGGAAGATAGACACCAGTCTCCCCCTGTTTCCCAGAAACGCGATACCGGACATCGCCGACTTTATTGAAAAAAACTTCACTCCGGAAAAAAAGTAGCACCCTGCATATTCATACCGCACAACCGGGATCAGTCCCGAAGCTGTGCTATGGTAACACCGTCCCCCCCTTCACCATATTCCCCCGGGCGCGACTGTGTTACATAGGAGGAATAACGGAGCCACTGCCTTACCGCTTCTTTCATCGCGCCAGTCCCGTGTCCGTGGATGATCACCGCGGAACGGATACCGCTCCGGACCATACCGTCAATGGCATATTCCATTTCCTGCAGCGCTTCATCGACCCGCTTGCCCCGAAGGTCAATTGTATTAAATGAAGTCTGAATTGTCAGGGAAACCTGCTCTTCATGATCTGTAATCTTTTTTTTCTGCTTTCGGGGGGGTTCATTGCGCCGCTTTCCCTTCGGCCGGTCACGGGGAACAAGGAGGTCCCCGAAGGCATAACGGCTCCGTATTGCATTCCCGAGAATAATTCCCGCGGTCCCGCTGTGGACATCAATACTCTCCACGGTGCCCTCTTTCCCGATTGGAACCACAAGCACCCTGTCCTGAACTGAAACAGATTCCGGATCAAAGGGCACATACGCATCGGAAAGACCGGCTGCTTTACTTTTCTTCACTTCATCTGACACCCGTTTCCCGAGATCAATCATCTCCACCTGAAGCTTTCCTGCCTCCCGCATGTCACCCTGCTGAAGGGTACGGATCTTTTCAGCTACTTCACCCCTGAGCCTGTTCAGCTCCTCTATGAACTCAATCCCCTTTCCGGTTTTTATCTGTTCTTCAAGGCGCAGCAGTTCCTTCTGCTTTGAGACATACTGTTCCTGCTGCCGCTGCAGTGTATGTTTCAGTTCTTCAATTGAACCCCGTTCTATCCGCAGGTCCTCCTCCAGGCGCTGCACACGTTCAATAAGCGCATCTGCGGACAGTTCACTGTCATTGAGAAACTCCATGGACCTTGCAATAACCGAATCAGGAACACCGTAATTTTTCGCAATTTCCAGGGCATAGCTTCCACCGGGGACTCCTGTCACAAGACGGTAGGTTGGTTCAAGAGAATCGGTGTTGAAAGCGACGGAAGCGTTCTGGAAACGTCCGTCCGAAACAGCGAGGTCCTTCAGTTCAGAATAGTGCGTGGTGACAATCATCCGGGCGCCGGTATCAGCAAGTCCCTCAAGGAGCGCCCGTGCGAGGGCGGCCCCCTGCCGCGGGCTGGTACCCACAACTATTTCATCCACAAGAAGAAGGCTTGCGTCATCGGACTGCTCATACATCTCACAGAGGGTCACTATCTGCCCCGAGAATGTGGAGAGCGACTGCGCGAGGTTCTGATCGTCGCCAATATCGGCAAAGACCCTTGAGAACACTCCCATTCTTGAATCCGGCCCTGCGGGAATATGGAGGCCATGCATCGCCATGAGTACCGTAAGGCCCACAGTCTTTAAAAGTACAGTCTTCCCGCCGGTATTGGCACCGGTAATGATAAGACTCGTATAGTCCTCCCCCAGTGAGATATCATTCCCCACGACGCCCTCAGGATTCCGAAGGTACAGTGAAGGGTGCCGTGCGTTGAAAAGACACAGCACACCCCTGCCGGAAATCTCCGGAGGATGACCTTTAATGGCAGCACTGAAACGCGCGGCGGCGCACAGGAAGTCCAGACATGCAGTTTCATCGAGGTTAACTTCTATCTCCCCCGCCGAGCTTCCTACGTGCCCGGTGAGCTCGCGGAGAATCCGCAGGACTTCCTCCTTCAGTTCACGCTGCCGCATGATGAGACGATTATTCAGGTCGGTGATACGTTCAGGTTCTATATAGAGCGTTGATTCACTTGAAGAGACATCATGTACTGTCCCCTTCAGCCTTCCGCGAAAGTTGGATTTCAGAAGCACCACATATCGTTCATTGCGGGTCGTAAACACACGCTCCTGCAACAGTTTCGCCACATCCGGCATGTTCACAAATTCCATGAGGGTCTTTTCTATCTGTTCCCGGACAGAGTGAATCTCATCATTGAGTTTCCGCAGTACAGGAAACCTTGCTTCACTGAGTGATCCGGTATCAGTAATCGCAGGAATCATGATCCTGCCTATTGCATCGAGTGACTGGAAACGGGAACCCCGCTCCCCGATGTCGGGATATTCCTCCTTCGCCTCCCTCAGAAAACTCTGGATCCTGTTTGATGCGATAATAAAATCACGGACTGCGGCAAGTTCATCAAGTTTGAGTGAGCCCCCCTTCTCCGCGATTGTGAGGAACGGAGCGATATCGGTCACCCCTGAAAAATCAACACCTTCGTCACGGTCATGAAGTTCCCGGATATCATGTATTTCCCTGAGTCGCTGCCGTATTGCCTCTGTTTCAACAGGAACAATCCCGGCCGCAAAAACCTCCCCCGGCACAGTACTGCACCGGGAAACAATCTCTTTGATAATCGTTTCCCATTCAAGGACATCAAGAACCCGTTGCGATACACTGCATTTCATTGAAAATAATTCACCTGGATATTTAGTCTGAAAAGTAATTTCAATATATTGCATTCCACCGCTGTCAAGTGTAAAAAAAATGTAACCGCACCGTATCATTCACAGTTTCATATTCCACAACACAAAGCGGTAAAAATCTTTCGAATAATATTGCTGAAATCCATTGACGATATTTCATGTTTCCTATATATTAAAAACAATATAACCACTTTATGGGGTGGAATATGGAAACTGAAAAGCTGCAGGAAACTGTACGGATAGTATATCATCCATCATTTGTTACAAATTACAGTACCGCATCATGTGAATGCCCCGACAGGGTGCAATCGATTATGGCCTCACTGAAATACAGGTTTCCGGTTGTACAGCCGGAACCATGTTCCGACGAGGACCTCCTTCTCTGCCATTCCGAGGGAATACTTATTTCTGAAAAACTTAACACACACCGCTTCGAAATTGCGAAGTATGCCGCCGGGGGCGCGATAAAAGCTGCTGAACTCGCCCTTGAAGGATATTTCTCCTTCGGCGTCATCCGCCCGCCGGGACATCATGCGAATCCGGACCACAACTGGGGATTCTGTTTTTTCAACAATATGGGTGTTGCCATATCTAAAATGATTCAGGAACAAAAAATCAAGAAAGCTGTCATTTTCGATATTGACCTTCATTTCGGAGACGGTACAGACTCAATATTCAAGGGGAACAGGGATGTAAAGGTCCTGAATATTCAATCATCAAACCCGGGCGATTTCATCGCTGAAGCACAGGACGCCCTTGCAGGAATAGGCGATGTTGATATCATTGGCGTTTCAGCAGGTTTTGATCAGTACGAAAAAGACTGGGGAGCAAATCTTTCTACAGAAGACTACAGGGAAATAGGCCATATCGCAGGAAAATTTGCGAAAGAACATGCGAAGAATAAAATTTTCGCGATTCTTGAAGGGGGGTATTACATTCCCGATCTTGGAAACAACGCTCTTGCTTTTATTCAGGGCGCCGGCAATGCCAGAATTGCATGACAGAATAATTTCGGAGTGCCGTATACACAGGAAACACTCCGATTGTAATAATTAATTACACAAAAAAGGGGTTATCATGGAAAAGATAACCCCTTTTTTCACTATTCTTCAGCGGGTCGTACAGTATCCTGTGCAATCCGCCGGTGTATTCTAATGATTCATGATACTACTGTGCTGAACCGCCTTCAGACTTTTTCTTTTTGTAAAAGAAGAATCCCCCTGCACCTGCTCCGGCACAAAGAACTAACACGAGAATAATAATCCAGGTATGGGAACCTGCGCTATCATCTGACATGTTATATTCCGGGAGGTTCTGGGGCTCAGTTGGAGGTTCCATTGTGTCCGCCCCTTCAGCACCTGCGTCCTTAAGCAGCTTGAATATTTTCGGACGGTGATGAGTTACAGTGTAGGAAAGGATTGAATTGCCGAACTTGTCCTTGCTGTTAATATTGGCTTTCGCGGCAATAAGCATTTTGGCAATTTCGACGTGACCATTGATCGTTGCAGCCATCAGAGGGGTCTGATAGGCCATAACCATTTCATAATCCTTATCATTGGTCTTCGCGTTTACATCGGCTCTTCCTGCAATCAGGTCCGCGACAATTTCCTTGTGGCCTTCACGAGCTGCGAAGATCAGAGGTGTTTCGCCATATTCGTTGCTTACATTTACATTCGCCCCTTTTTGAATCAGGAGTTTCACAATCTCTTTATACCCTTTCTCCGCTGAAAGCATAAGGGGGCTCACGCCGTATTTTGACCGTGCATTTACATTCGCTCCCTTCTCAAGAAGTGCATTCACAATAGGAGCATTCCCGGTTTTTGTCGCAAGATATAAAGGTGATACGCCTTCCTTGTTTGTCTGGTTGACATTAGCGCCTTTTGCAGCGAGCAGCCGTACAAGCTGAAGATTTCCGGATTTCACCGCAAGAGAGAGCGCGGTAATACCATATGTTTTATCAGTTGCGTTTACATTCGCACCTTTCGCAATCAGTAACTCAACGATGTCGTTCAAGCCGCGGTGGGCTGCAATAATTATAACTGTTGCATTATAGTTATCAGGATCCTGGAAATTCACATTTGCGCCTTCTTTCAACGCTTCACTCACACCCTGAAAACTCCCGACACGGACAGCCCGTAAAAGGTCGTCATTCGGACCTGCGTACGCAGCAAGTGAGCACAGTATGCTGACTGTAAAAATTGCTATAATTACTCTTTTCAACGTCTTGCCTCCAATAATATTGTAATTTTATATTTCCAACACAAACAGATACACCAGCCGGTACAGCCCCGTCAGGGCCGAAACGCTGCTATATCTCTTTCGAGTGCACTTTAAATAGCGAACATTCCTTTGTCAATAAAATACTCAATGTGTATAAAACAATATTTAAAAATCTGTCACTACTGCTGCAGCAATAAGGGCATCCGGGAAATGAATAGGTGTTACAGACAACGTTGTACTATACATCAAACGATGCCCCCTCCATTGCCGCATAAACTTCAAGAGAAAGCCCCTTTTCAGATATTTTGTCCCGGTAATGCCCGACAATGCTGTCAAGATCATCATCGCTCCGGGCCGGCTCATGGTGAAAGAAAAAAAGTTTTTTTACTCCCGCCTTCAGCGCGAGGTTTACGACATGGTGTGTCGAACTGTGCCCCCACCCGATTTTCGACGCATACTCAGAGGGAAGATACTGCGCATCAGCCACAAGCACATCAGCGCCCAGTACAAAGTCCATAAGCCTTTTATTAAGGTTGTTGACAAATTCATTCATCTCTTTGTCTTTCTCGTCCTTATACAGATTGAAGTACGGCTCATTGTCTCCCAGATACACAAATTTCTTTTCATCATACCTGACACTGTAGCCGAGACAGGCAACCGGGTGATTCAATGTAATGGTATCAACAGTATAATTTCCTATTGTCAGACGTTCCTCTTCCAGCTGCCGGAACCTGATATCAGCAAGAAGCTCCACGGTACGTACCGGGAAATAGCTGTATTTCATCTGACCATTGATGATATCGTCAAGGGTCATTTCAAAGGTTCCCGGCCCATACACCGTAATTGAATTGCCCGGTATATATATGGGGGGAAAAAAAGGAAACCCGCTAATGTGATCCCAGTGGGGGTGCGATATAAGAATATGGAGATCCTGTTTCTGCGAGAGGTCCAGGGAGGCACCAAGGACCCGTATACCGGTACCGGCATCAAAAATCAGCCCTCCCCCATCGTCAGAATGTAATGCAAGGCATGCGGTATTTCCACCATACCGCATGGTTTTGGGACCGGGCACCGGAACCGATCCTCTGACGCCCCAGAATGTAACCTTCATCCAGCTCATTATTATTTCAGGAAAAGCCTTGCTTTATCGATCTCGATATTTATATCGGAAAGAGCAACAAATACGGCCTCCTCCTCCAGCTCCAGTACCTTCCACACTTCCGAGTCAATCGGTGTAATACGGTAGTTCCCGCTAAATCCCACTTTCAGGATTTTTACAAATGTGTCCGCCACACTGACAACCATGGAAAAAAGGGCCGCACTTCCCTGCAGCACCGGCTGATGGTGCCTGCCCACCGCATAGAGCAGGCTTGTTTCAAACTTCCACTTTTTGCCGATTGCGATTCCGATCTCCTCGTGCGAGAGCCCCAGTACGCTTTTTTCAATTTCTGTTATCTGTATATTCTTCCTGGATGAAACATCCAGTATCTTTTTCATCTCTTCGGGAAAGAAATTATTCATGAGTATTTTCCCGATGTCATGAATAAGCCCCGCAATAAAGTATTCCTCCAGGAACTTTTCCTCTATGCCGAGCCGCTTGGCGATCATCTTTGAAGCAACGGCGACACCGAGGGAGTGTTTCCAGAAGTCTTCACCATCAAGAACATCACTCCCCTTCAAATAGGACTTTCCCAGGAATGCTGACGATATCGCTACATTTTTTATTGTATTTATTCCAAGGAGCACCACAGCCTGTTTCAGCGACTTCACCTCCTGGGGAAGTCCGAAATAGGCTGAGTTCACCATACGGATTACCTTTGCCGTAAGCACCGGATCCAGCTGAATAACATCAGTAAGGTCCTGTGCTGAAGCCCGTACGTTGTTCGCAACTTCACTAATCTTGTGCACAACCGGAGACAGGCTCGGCATACTGTCAATAGAGTTTTTTACTTTTTCTACAATCTTTTTCATTCTGGTTACTGCAACACCCGCCGTATTCCCGGTCCCGCTATCATCCTGATAATAATATCACATGAACCGGTAAATTTTTCCTGAAAAGACAGGGGATAACACAACTACCCCCGCACATGGCGGGGGAAAAAATACTGCCTGTCAATTATATACGTATCGACCACACCGTTTTCCGAAAACCGCTGTTTCAGTTCACTAATTACAGAGCCAGTACAGGACATCAATAGAAATCAGGACCCAGAAAACTATGAAATATATTGCAAAAACATACAGTATCGTTGTTTTTATTTTTTTGACCATAACATACTCCACGGAAAAACCTGCCATTACTCCGTAAGAACAATCTTTCCCCTCTGCATTGTATATATTATTTTCTTTTCACCGCGTTTCACTTCCAGAAGAACGATGGAACCCACCTCGCCCCTGAGGAGATTATTTACAATATAGCTGTGCTGCATTCCAAGGAGCTTTTTCCCGTCAACAGAAAGAATAATATCACCTTTTTTCAAACCAGCCTTCTGACCGGTTCCCCCCTCATATACGGACACTATTTTGTAAGGATTCTCATTTGTGACAACACCTGCTCCTGTTGCGACCTCTACTCCCAGTCCGCCGAATTCATGCCTGGTACAGCCGGCGGTAATGAGCATTATTCCAGACAGCATCACCGCTGCACATAACAAACCCCTCTTCTTCATGACAGTTTCTCCATTGGAAATTTATCACAATACCCTGTAAGGCTGAGATTTCTCATAATAACAACATCCAAAACAAAGCGTACAGGCAATTCGCGTATCAGATTGAATTGAGATAATATTATTACGACATAATTATGTCAAATATTTTACCATTTATTATCCATATCAGTAAGCAATAAAATGTGAATGGCTGCTTCACAAATACTACGGGGCCCCCGCCCCCCCGTGAAGGCCCCGCATCGCTCAGATACAGGTACAACATGACTGACCGGTAATTGCAATTGTAACAGTATACCTGCTCAACACAGTAACGTGAAATAAAAAAGACACGGTCAAACCCGTGTCTTTTTTATATATGGTATTGCAATGATGCTTAAAACTTGTAAAGAATACCTACATTTGCCTGAAGGATATTCTGGCTGCTTTCAGCGATATCAACAAATTTGTACCGTGCTTCCAGCAGGAGCTCGAAAGGAGTACCCGATATACCTAATGTGATACCGGCAAATACATCAACTCCCGCATCTGAATCATCTTCATCACGTGATTCTTCCCAATCATAATAGTTGAGTGTTGGACCAAAACCGATAAAAGGAGATATCGGTGCATTCCCCAGGAAATGCCAGTACCAGTCAAAGTGTATCCCCCAAAGATCTGCATCCCGTGCTCCAGTCCCATTATCAACATCCTGCTCAAGCGTTACATAATCAACACTGGGTCTGAAACGGAGACTGCTGAAAAGAAATGTACCCATGTCAAAGTACACACCAAAGTTATACGTGTCTTTGAATTCAATGGGCGGGTCAGCAAAATCGTTCTGCATAAAGGAATAACCGCCTTTGATACCAATACCGCCTGCAAAGAGGTTATCTGATGCGAAAGTAAACACAAGCCCGAGTGTAAGTGCTGCGATGAGAACTTTTTTCATTCTGTATCCTCCAAAATATGTGTATATGAACATCTTTTACATATATTGTTTTGAAAAATACCATATTAGAAGGATATTGTCAATATTTTCATAAAAAAAACAGTGCTATTTTATAAACATGTGCAGATATTACTTACTGTGCTCATAGAAGCCATAGTGTTCATAGAGGTTCATGGCCCTGGTCCTCAGAATCATATTTTCCGCATTGCCGATTACCCTGGCAAGGTGCATTTTTGCCGCTTCATCATCCCCGCGCTCGCGGGCCTGTATGGCAAGGAGGATTCTCGTCTTCAGGGCGTAGGTATTCTTCCCATTTCTTTCAACAAGAAGCCTTTCGAAGTATCGTACAGCTCTTTTTTCATTATTCTGATGATACAGGCTGATAAGTCCCAGCCGGTAAAGCGCCTCATCGCGGTAGGGCGATTCACGGTGTGAAAGTTTGTAAAAATAATAATAGGAGTTTCTGAATTTCTCAAGCTTATAATCAAGCTTTCCTCTCATGTAATTGAGATAATCACCTGTCCCGCGGTACTTTTCAAGATAGCCCGCATAAACCCGGAAACCCGCGGCATCACCCTGTTTGTAATAATACGATAGCGCCTTTTTGAACGCGGACTTCCCCGCCGGAGACCCCTGAAGCGCCTCCCGGTGTGCCACAATTATCTGCAGCCCCTCTGCCGGCTTATTGCTGCCGAAATACGCCTCAGCAAGAAGCGCATTCCGCTTTACCTGCAGTTTCGGGGAACCATTCTTAATATCTGTAAGTTTCTGTACTGCACTCCCGTACTGTTTTCCATCAATCATTATTTTCGACCAGGCCACCATCGCTTCCAGCGCATACGCGGTAGACCGCGCTTCACGTTCAACTCTGTTATAATACTGTCCGGCACTTTCTTTATCTCCCGCGTTATCGTAAAACTTTCCCAGGGTATAAAGCCCCTCAGCATATCGTTCCCTGTTGCTTTTCAGATACCGTACCGCTCTTTTTGCTCTCTTTACATCACCAGCGGCAACAGCGCTCTTCAGCACAATAATCAGATCATCATCGGAGAGATCGCGCGTCCTGAATTGCGACAGAACCTCGTATGCCTTCCGTGCCTCGCCTGCCTGATAAAGGCTTTTACCTTTCCATAGAACAATGAGCCGTTTTGTGAAGTCATCGGAGGGAGGTATGTCATCTTTATCTGTAACGCGGATTACATCACGGTATTTTTCAAGCCTGTAGAGAGAAATAATCCTGTAGAGAAACACTGATGACGCATTTTCTCTCCCCGGGACAGAAAGGTACTGGCGGTAATACTTTTCCGATTCACTGTAGTCACCTTTCCGGAACGACTCATCACCAAAAAGAATCAGCACTTTTCCCGCGCTTTCTGAACGGGGATACCGCTGCACTACATATTGAAGATATGTCCGCGCCGAAGCATCCTCACTGTACAGCTTTTTCCCAAGCCGGTACACGTCCTTTTCAACACCATCACGGTTTCTGTAGGTCCTCAACAGTGAAGCGATACTCCTCCTGGCATTCGCGAAATCCTTTGTCTTAACATAAAGCTCACCCAGGACAACCTGCGCATCAAAGAGGTTGTCGCCTCCACTCCGGGCGATATATTTTTTCAGCATCGCAATGGCACGGTCCCGTTTCCCTTCCTTCTGCATGGCCACCGCGATGTAGTAGTCTGACTCAGGGACATATCTGGAAAATGGATTCGATTCCCGGAGCCGCTCAAACTCACGGACAGCCCTCGGGG
>ERZ795057.2475-NODE-2475-length-13866-cov-6.494027_pt1 | contig 13866 bp, 10 predicted proteins | sample MGYA00375141_ERZ795057 | MGnify/ENA primary metagenome ERZ795057 (study PRJEB30186, sample SAMN05720163) | activated sludge metagenome | isolation source: Anaerobic digester | place: Hong Kong | collected 2015-01-26 ... | reverse complement strand
TAGTTCGGCAGAGAGCTCACTGTGATACTCCGACTGCTTCTCCCAGATCGTATTGAATTCATCGAGATAATCCTGACGGTAAAAAACCTGGTTTCTGAGACTAGCGTTTGGATTGGATTCCAACTTGGACATCAGGTATTGTCCCACAGTCTGTTTCCTGAAGTAGAGCTCTTTGCTGCGGTCACTTATCGACCCAAGATAACCGCTTGAACTGTTGATCTGCCCGTTGATCTTCTGAAAGACGACTGCCAGACTCTCCAGATCAATTTTCTCCGAAAGGGCTCTGACTCTCCACCTGATAGTTTCCAACCGGGCTTCAAATCCTTTTGACACACGCTTGATGCCAACCAATTGCATTGGCCTCTCGCAAATTGCCCAAGTTGCCTTTTCATTCTTGTTAACTAGCTGTTCCTTTAAATAACCTGTTAAAACATCAGGGTAGTAGGCCTTCTGAAAATTCCATATTCTGTCAAATTCGCTCTGAAGATCCGAGCGGTAAAAATCGGGGAAATTTTTCTTGCCAGATTCTAATATTTGAAGGCATAACTGCCCTGGAGTCAAATTCCCCTCATATAGTTTTCGTGCTATGCTCATTCCATCAATAAGTTGACCCTCATCCTGTCCCGTGGCTTTTCTGCTGCTTTTATATCCTCGTTTTTTGTTAATCATCAGAAAAACGCGGGCAAGCTGCTCAAGGGAAATTTCTTTATCCACAGATTTTGCACGTAGCCTGTATGTCTCAAATGTGGTGCGATTACCACACTCTGATAAAATAACCTCATTATTAATGAGTTTATTCTCTTTCAGTATTTTTATCAAAGCCGCTCGACGAAGCTTATAACGCTGAAGGTTGCGGCGCATGCTCCTTTTCAGCGTCCTGTCCGCTGTTGTCGTTATTGACTTCCCCCGTTCAAAATTTGAGAGTTCATCAACAGTCAGAGGATTAACCCTTACTCCAAGCTTAATTATAGAAGATTTTTCAGTTTCATCTTCTGCTTCATTGATTAAGGCCCACCCGATACTGTTTGTACCGAGATCCAATCCAAGAATTTTTTTCATTACTGATTATCTTAATTCTTTTTTCTATTATCTTTGTATTTCAATCTTAAAGCAATTCACAATAAGGATTTTTCCGTTGTGAAAACATTTAAGCCGCCCTCGTCTTAGAATACGGGGGCATTTTATTTTATTCCTTTTACAGATTTACAAGAAACACCGAATTTAATGAATTTCAAAAAAAAGAGCAACCCTCCCGGATCGCTCTTTTTGATTTATTTTTTATAAGGCTTATTCTTTTATTGCAATTCCATCTGTGGCTTTAAGCCAGCCCTTCACCCAATCACCCACTCTCCCACTCTCCCACTCTCCCACTCTCCCACTCTTTCCATAGTCCCCCGTCCTGTGCCCTGTGCCAAACCTTCACTGAAGCTTCGGTTTGCAAAGCCTGTACCCTGCTTTGCCCGCCGTAGTTTTAACGAAGGCGGGATCCATGAGCTATTTAACCTTCACACTACTCTCGTAAAGCGCCTCCCATCCTTCCGAAATGCCTGGCTCCGGAGTATCAATTACCTTTCTCTCAAGCTTCTTTATCACATAGTATCCATCCCTCCTGTCGCCATCAGCGCCCTTGGCTTCAACATAATCAACCCACGCAACAAACCAGTTTATCTTGTGTGGAACGACTATATCAGTTTCAATGAATCCGACATCCTCGTCTCTTAATAGGTAGTTGTTGTAATTCTGATGATATACATCCACATAGTACCTGTACTCATCAAGATGTGAAAAGACTACCACACCGTCATTGTCGGTGTAACCCTCTGCAATGTGTCCGACATTCGAATCCCATGCAGAAAGAGTTGGAAAAAGCCATACACTTGCACCTGGTATGGGAAAGTCGTATGTCCACTCTTCGTTCCATTCGAAAACATCAACTTCAAGTAGAGTTGGAATGAAAATCTCGATATCCATCTCGGCAACATCTTCCATCCCATCATTGTAGGCTGTAAGAGTTACTGTATAAAAGCCCGAACCGGTAAAAATATGTTCTGGGTGTTTTTCAGTGGAGGTCAGACCGTCACCAAAATTCCACAGGAAGCTGTCCGCATTTTTTGAACTGTTGTTGAATAAAACCGGCTGTCCGACTTCAGGCTCATAGGCATCTATGCTGAAATGGGCTTCAGGCATCTTATCCTCGCACGAAACAAGGATAAATGTCAGAAGAACTGCTGTATAAAATGTCTTTTTCATCGCTTCTGGTTATTTGTACAAAAAACACAGGTCAAATTGCATGCCATCTTTTTTATAAGTCTACTCTCTTATAGGGAATAGTTGCACAGACCATTTTCTTTAACGTCTTATGAATAAAAAATATAATTATCTTTGCACTCCTGTAAAATAAAAGTAATAAATGATAAAGATAACATTTCCCGACGGAACTCAAAGGGAGTTCAGAAAGGGGATTACAAGCCTTGAAATAGCCGAACAGATAAGTCCCCGGCTGGCAAAAGAAGTACTTTCAGCTTCTGTCAACGGTGAACTTACTGATCTTTCAAGGCCTATATTATCCGATTCCACGCTGAAACTTCATAAATGGGAGGAGGCTGAAGGTAAACATGCTTTCTGGCATTCTTCATCACATCTGCTGGCTGAAGCACTTGAAACCCTCTACCCTGGTATCAAATTCGGAATAGGTCCTGCCATAGAGAACGGATTCTATTATGATGTCGATCCCGGCGACGGCCGCACGATAACCGAAAACGACCTGCAGACAATTGAGAACAAAATGAAGGAGCTCGCTGCTGTCATTCATCCGTTTGTCCGCGAGGAGATCAGCAAAAAAGCAGCGCTGGAACTCTTTGCCACGAAAGGTGACGAATACAAGACCGAACTTATCGGTGAACTTGAAGACGGAACCATATCCCTATACAAAAGCGGCCATTTCACCGATCTGTGCCGCGGACCTCATCTTCCCTCAACAGAACCCATCAAAGCCATTAAACTTACGGGGCTTGCAGGAGCATATTGGAGAGGTGACGAGAAGAGGAAAATGCTGACAAGAATTTACGGAATATCTTTCCCTAAGCAGAAGATGCTGGATGATCATCTGTTGTTTCTGGAAGAAGCTAAAAAACGTGATCACCGCCGTATCGGAAAAGAACTGGAACTATTCACATTTTCTTCCAGGGTGGGCATGGGCCTTCCGCTTTGGCTCCCTAAAGGCGCCGAACTCAGGCAGAACCTGATAAATTTTCTCACAGGTGTCCTGAAAAAAAGAGGCTATAAAATTGTTGCCACACCCCATATAGGTGATGTCAGCCTGTACAAGACATCTGGCCACTATGAAAAATATGGAGCCGACTCATTCAAACCTATTGCAACACCCCAGGAAGGCGAGCAGTTCATGCTGAAACCCATGAACTGTCCTCACCATTGTGAGATATACAATGCCACACCTCATTCTTACAGGGAACTGCCTTACAGGATGGCTGAGTTCGGCACGGTTTACAGATACGAGCAAAGCGGTGAACTTCATGGCCTTACAAGGGTAAGAAGCTTCACCCAGGATGATGCACACCATTTCTGCAGGCCCGATCAGCTCCTCGATGAATTCATCAGTATCATCGACCTGGTTCTGTATGTATTCAGAGTTCTGAATTTCAACGATTTTTCAGCGCAGATATCACTTCGGGATCCCGAAAACAAGGAAAAATACATAGGATCAGATGAAAACTGGGATAAGGCAGAGAAGGCAATAGTTGAAGCTGCAGCAGCCACCAGTCTTAGTACTACTGTTGTTAAAGGTGAAGCTGCCTTTTACGGGCCCAAGCTCGACTTCATGGTGAAAGATGCCATAGGCCGCAAATGGCAGCTGGGAACCATACAGGTCGACTACAACATGCCCGAAAGATTCGACCTGACCTATAACGGAAGTGATAATCAGAAACATCGTCCGATAATGATACACAGGGCTATCTTCGGATCGATGGAGAGATTTGTGGCTGTACTGATTGAAAATACGGCGGGCAAACTGCCTCTTTGGCTGGCGCCAGATAAAGCAGTTATACTGCCTATCAGCGACAAATTCAATGATTATGCAACAAAAGTTTTGGAAATACTGAAAAATTCCGATATTTGCACACTGATTGACGACAGGAACGAAAAGATAGGTAAGAAGATCAGGGATAATGAATTAAGAAGGATTCCCTACCTTCTTGTGATAGGTGAAAAGGAAGCTGAAAACGGAACGGTATCCGTAAGAAAGCAGGGTGAAGGTGACAGGGGTGAGATGAAAACAGATGATTTTGCAGCTTTCATCCGTTCCGAAATTGAAAAAGAACTTGCATACTGATGCATATTTTTGAACAGAGTATTAACAAAAGATAGGAGGAAAGAGTTATAACAGGACCAGTCAGACGAAGCCCCGGCAGGGTCACCCAGCCGGCTCACAAAATTAACAACCGGATCACAGCCAGAATGGTCAGGGTTGTAGGTGAGGAAATAAAAGCAGAAGTCATGAGTATCCAGGAAGCCCTGAGGCTGGCTGACAGCATGGAACTCGATCTTGTAGAAATTTCTCCTAATGCAGATCCTCCTGTGTGCAGGATCGTTGATTATCAGAAGTTTCTCTACCAGCAGAAGAAGAAACAAAAAGAGCTAAAAGCCAAATCGACAAAAATCGTTGTAAAGGAGATAAGGTTTGGGCCCAACACTGATGAGCACGATTATAATTTCAAGCTGAAACATGCTGTGAAATTCCTCGAGGAAGGAGCAAAAGTGAGAGCCTATGTTTTCTTCAAGGGAAGATCGATTCTGTTCAAGGACAAGGGCGAAGTGCTGCTGCTACGTTTCGCCAACGACCTCGAAGAGTATGGCAAGGTAGACCAGCTGCCGAGGCTCGAAGGTAAAAGGATGATTATATCGCTTTCACCCAAAAAGAAGAAGTAATTTTTTAAATATATATTCAACAAATGCCAAAAATGAAGACAAATCCGGGTGCGAAAAAAAGATTTTCACTCACCGGAACAGGAAAGATCAAGCGCAAACATGCATATAAGAGTCATATCCTGACAAAAAAGGCAACTAAACGGAAAAGGAACCTCTCCTCTTTCGGTCAGGTTGACAGTGCCGACGAGAAAAACGTCAAGCTTCTGCTCGCAATAAAATAACATGTTTGTACAGAATTAAAATTTAATATTAACCGGATGTGAAGCTGTCAAGTTTCCGGATAACGACGGAACGCTTACATTCAAAAAAATGAGTTATGCCAAGATCAGTTAATGCAGTCGCATCGAGGGCCAGAAGGAAAAAGGTCCTCAAACAGACAAAAGGAAATTTCCTCTCAAGAAGAAATGTTTTTACGGTAGCAAAAAACACTCTCGACAAGGGACTCGGTTACGCCTACCGTGACAGAAAAAAGAAAAAAGGCCAGTTCAGGGCCCTCTGGATCCAGAGAATAAACGCAGGTGTCCGTCAGTACGACATGAGCTACTCGGAGTTCATCGGAAAACTCGAAAAACAGGGCATCAGGCTTAACAGGAAAACACTTGCCGACCTGGCGATGAACCACCCCGAAGCTTTCAAGGCTGTGGTGGATAAAGTAAAAATCTGATTCATAGTAATTCGATGCGCGTAATTTGTTGCTGCGCAAGGTAATTGGGCGCTGTACGCCGTAATTGGTCTGCCTGACGGTGGACGTAAGTCATTGTAATTAACTGATTAACAATTGAATTACAATTGAATTACAATTGAATTACAATTGAATTACAATTGAATTACTCCTGAATTAATATCGTATTGATGGTTATGAGCTAATGAGATAGACTTCTTTCCATTATTTTATTCCCATAAACATTCTTCCGAGCCTGATCTTTTTGAAACCTTTGGCTTCCTTGTTCAGTGACAACCAGATGAACTTCGGTTTCCCGACAATGTGATCTTCAGGCACAAAGCCCCAGTAGCGTGAATCGGCAGAGTTATGACGGTTGTCTCCCATCATCCAGTAATAATCCATCTTGAAGGTATAGCTGTCCGAAAGCTTCCCGTTTATGTAGATGTTACTACCTTCGATTCTGAAATCATTATCTTCATAAACATCTATAATCCTGTCATACAAACAGATGTTGGAAGTATCGATACTTACGGTTGACCCTTTGGATGGTATCCACAGCGGGCCAAAATTATCCTCATTCCATTTTATTGTCGATTTATGGGGAAAAATATGAGGTATGAACCTCCCGGGGCTTTCATAAACGGGTGTAACACTGGTTACATTGGTGAATTTAGCTATAGCATCCGCATTGTCAGATGTAAGAGGGAATTGATACACGGATCCGGAAATTTTCATCTGATCGGAGCGGGAAATGTCAAGTCTTTCGAGGGCCCTGGGATTTATACTGGTACCGTTAGTTTTAACGAAATATGTTGTCTGTTGTCCTTTCCCCGGAGGATTTATGCCACCGTTGACATATAGAACACCCGACTTTATCAATATGGTGTCACCGGGAACACCAACACACCTCTTGACATAATTGTCACGCCTGTCGACCGGGCGGTAAATAATAGTGCTGTTTGCTCTCACTTCCTTACGGGCTATTGCCATGAAATCCTCAACGGGTCGCTGATCGTTGCTGGTGTAGTTGTACCTGGCCTGAAGTTCCCTTGCCCTCGACCTGACTATCTCATAATATGCCGTGACCTGATTTTCCACAACAACGGTATCGCCTGCAGGAAAATTGAAGACAATCGGATCATTCCTTTTTACAGTCCCGAATCCTTTCAGGCGCTTATAGGGCCATTGAATAAGGTTCGACCATGATTTTCCTTTTGTGATAGGCATGGTATGCTGTGTGAATGGAAAAGCAAGTGGAGTGTTGGGCATTCTCGGGCCGTAGGCTATCTTGCTCACAAAAAGATGATCACCTACCAGAAGTGACTTTTCCATTGAAGGTGTCGGGATACGGTAATTCTGAAAAAGAAATATGTTTATCAGTGTCACTGCGATGACTGCGAAGATCAGCGCATCCAGCCATTCAATTATGGCACTGTTGGTCCCATTCCTCTTTTTCCAGAATGTCCAGTTTACTTTTTCCGTAACATAAAGATCAAAAATAACTGCCAGTCCCGCAAGAAGCCAGTAATTGCCGATCCAGATAACGACCAGAAGGTAGATGACTGCGGCAATTGCAAATCTGATATACTTTTTTTGGAAGAGATCCATCATTTATTTAGTTTTTGAAGGCGTAAAAATAAAAAAATATTGTCAGAAACCGAGAACATCACTCATTGTGAAGACACCTTTGCGTTTGGCGATGAACTCTGCTGCAAGGACGGCCCCGAAAGCCAGGCCCTTACGGTTCCGTGCTTCATGCTTTAATACCAGTGTGTCGATATCCGATTCCCATGTGATCGTATGAGTTCCGGGGACCATGCCCTCACGTACAGCTCTGACAGGGATTTTCCCCGGAATGACATCAGGCTCAAGGCACCAGCCGCTGTAGGCTTCATGATTCTCCGATATACCATCAGCAATAGTAATCGCAGTACCGCTTGGGGCATCAAGCTTTTTAGTGTGATGTATCTCTTCAACAGAGACACTGTAATCCTTCAGATCATTCATATATTTCGACAGCTCACTGCTCAGCTTCAGCAGCAGATTCACTCCTATACTGAAATTTGATGAATGTATGAATGAAGTATCCTTTTTCCTGCATAGCTCTGCCGCCTTTTCATAATCATTTAGCCAGCCGGTCGTTCCCGACACCACCGGAACTCCTAAAGAGAGTGTCGCAGAAATATTTCCGAAGGCTGACCCGGGCGTTGTAAATTCAATCATGACATCTATGCCCTTAAGATTCTCCGCAATGAGTTCATGCCTGTTATCAACATCAATGATTAGACCGATTGAATGGCCTCTTTTCAATGCTGCTTCTTCAATTTCATGACCCATTCTGCCGTAGCCTGTCAATGCAATGTTCATGTCGGTAAGTTTTCTGCGAAATTATCTTTTTTGCTGCATGAGCTTTCATAATACATTATTAAAATTCTTAAGAAGACGTTAAATTGTGCAGGAAAAGAATAAATTCATATATTTCAGTACCAAAAACAACTTACGCAATGAAAAAGCTAATAGTCTTACTATCAATAGTTATCATGTCAGTTTCCTGTGTTACCGATAAGAAAGCGGACCTTGTTATCATCAACGGAAAAGTTCTTACAGTTGATGAAACAAATCCCTATACCGAGGCGATTGCGGTAAAGGGTGAATTCATAGTTGCAACGGGTACTTCAAAAAAGATCAGTAAGTATATTGCTGAAGGAGTGACAGAGGTCATCGATGCTGCCGGCAGGCTTGTTGTTCCGGGGTTTAATGATGCCCATGTTCATTTCGGACCTCTTGACCCTGATTATATCGAACTCAGGTATACCACTGATCCATCGGTGATAACAGAAAAAGTAAAAGCCCAGGTAGCCCGTTCCCGGCCTGGCGAACTTATCAGAGGAGGCCACTGGGAGCATGAGATGTTCACCGACAGAAAATGGCCCTCCAGGGAACTTATAGATGCAGTTTCGCCCGATAACCCGGTGGTTCTGAGCCGTGCCGACGGACATTCGGTGCTCGTTAACAGCTATGTCCTGAAAATGTCAGGTATAACAAAGGACACACCCGATCCCTTCGGGGGCGAGATACAGAGAGATCCCGTTACCGGAGAACCGACAGGTATCCTGAAGGAAACTGCTGAAGGGCTTGTTAAGACAGGTGCAGTAAGAACCGACAGGACTCCGCAGGAAGATGCTGAAAGAAGATGGCAGGGATATCTGCTGGCGTTTAAAGAAGCCAGAGAACTGGGCGTTACCAGCATACAGATACCGGGCTCTGCCGACTTTGATACCTATGAAAAACTTATGCAGGAGGGTCAGCTTACATCGCGGCTCGACATAGGCAGATCGCTTTCCGGCGATGTGTCGAGGCTTAAACAATATCGTGAGACAGCCGAAAAATACCCTTCGTCAGGCAACTGGATAAGATTCGGATATCTTAAAGCCTTTATCGACGGGACGATCGGCTCAGGAACAGCACTTATGTTCGAGCCTTTTGCAGACAATCCTTCAACATCGGGCCTGGCAATGATGCCTTACGATGAATTTGAGAAGATGGTTGTAACAGCTGACAGCATGGGCTTCCAGATAGGTGTCCATGCCATCGGCGACAAAGGGAATAACTGGGTCCTGAATGCCTATGAAAAAGCACAGCAGGTAAACGGAAAAAGAGACAGCAGGCACAGGAGTGAGCATTCACAGACTCTTATCATGAACGACATACCCCGTTTTGCAAAGCTTGGAGTCATACCATCCATGCAGCCCACACATTGTATTACCGACAAAAGATTTTACGAAAAGCGTGTCGGCCCTGAGAGATGCAAAGGGGCATATGCATGGAGAAGCCTTATCAACGCCGGATCGATCCTTGCTTTTGGAACCGATTACCAGGTAGAGCCTCTTAATCCGATGGAAGGACTCTATGCAGCAGTAACACGCAAGGACAGGCTTGGCGAGGAGGGAGAAGGATGGTTCCCTGAGCAGAAACTGACTATGGAGGAAGCCATTAAATACTACACCCTCGGTTCAGCCTACGCCCAGTTCATGGAAGATCGCAAAGGCATGATCAGAGACAATTATCTTGCTGATATAGTGATCGTTGACAGAGACCTCCTGACAATACCCGAATCTGAAATAATGAAAACCAGAGTGGATTATACAATAGTGGGAGGTAAAGTTGTTTACGCTTCCGGTAAATGATCCCCGGCCGCGGGTACTCGCGGCCACCTCCTGTAGAGGATCAAAACCGATTACATATATTAATTAGAAGTGGATCTTAGCCCCCCTTCAGAGCTTGTCCCGCCCTGGCGGGAGGGGTTGGGGGGTTGAAGGGTTGAGGGATTGGGGAGGTATTAATGAGGGGTCGGGGGGTCCGAAAGTGCGGATAGTATTCTTAATGCCTCTTCCCTCGAATTTCCGCAAAACTCCGGTTCAGGTTTATAATCGATACATACCTTCGGCCTGGAAGGATCTCCCCATAAACCGCATCTGTAATCTTCAAGCAAATGAATACATCTCACTCCCGCCGGTTTGCCTTCGGGCATTCCCGGTACAGGTGACGATATAGAAAGTGCTATGCAGCATGCTCCGCAATCCGGCCGGCATTCCATATTTCCAATTAATTAATTATCACTGGCATTAAGATGCATTCTGTAAACCGGGGATTGCCATTTGTCAATCCTTCCGTTTCTTACTCCGGTCAATCCTTAAATTTAAACAAATTACTAATAACAAAATGTTTAATCCATGATCAGAGTTATTTCAGCGACAGTATTATACCTTCTGCTGCTCATTAATTGCCGTAATCAGGTACAAAAAGCGGGTTCTGATAAGCCGGTCAGCACGGGGATTTACACAACTGAGCAGCTTGACGAACTTCTTAAAAAGCCTGCCTGCCTTGAGGGCTATTATCCCAACCAGACCGGGCCGCTTACACGCGTTGACGAGGATGGGAAGGAAAGTACCGACAGTACATTTACTGTCAGGGTAATGAAAATCGCAAGTGAGGGTTTTATGATACACGGATGGCTCTATCGTCCCCTTAAGGAAGGAAAAGTTCCTCTGATTGTCCTGACAAACGGCGGAGGCGATGACTCACGTCCGATTAAGTCGCTTTCCGACTGGATAGCCCCCATCCTTGCTCACTGCGGTTATGCGGCTTTCGTGCATGACAAGAGAGGAACAGGACTTTCTGAAGGTGATTTTGCTTCAACAACTTATAACGATTATATTAATGATGCCGGAAACTGTGCAACATTTCTTGCAAAGCATCCAGGAATAGACAAAGACAAAGTTGGTGTCATGGGCGGCAGTGAGGGCGGCAGAATTGCAGTGGTGGCAGCATGCCGCTATCCTGCGATAAAATTCGTTATAAGCCAGGCCGGTACAGTTGTAAATCCGGTAGAAGACAGGCTCTATGCCCAGCTTAACGGGATGAAAGACGGAGGAAGGCTTACAGACTCTGTGCTGGAAGAAGTAAAGCCTCTGTGGACAAAATCCTTTCTTGCATGGGCTGGTAATGATCCCCTCGAACATGAAAAAGTTAACAGTGAGATACAAGAATGGAGGAAAAAGTATCCAAGGGATTTACTTCCATTCACGAAGCAGGAAATGGAGCGAATACCTGATTTCAGGGTTGTTTTGCCTACATGGAATTCACTTTCATATGATTACCTGACTGAACTCTCCCGTTTCAATAAGAAGTGGCTGGCAATTTTCGGGGATGCCGACAGAGTCGTTCCTACTGATGCAAGTGTAAAAAATATCGTTCACTATATGTCACTTAGCGGTAACCAGGATTACAACATAGCGATCATTCCGGAAATGGGACACGTTCCTGTCAACGTAAGGACGAAAAGGATGGTCCGCATCGATAATCTGGTCATAAACTGGCTGAATGAAAATATCGAAAATTCCGGGAAATAACAGGTATTGGTATTTTACATTCTTAGTACTACCTCTCCCGGCTCACCACTCATCACCCATCTCTCAGCTCAATTTTTGCGGCCTTTGCGTAAAATCATTACGTTCTTTGCGGTTAAATAAGTAAATTTATCACAATCTAAATTATCAGAGATGAGAATCGACATACTCACCGTTTGTCCGGAGTTACTAGAAAGCCCTCTGAATCATTCGATTGTGAAAAGAGCCAGTGACAAAGGGCTTGTAGAGATCAACGTTGTAAACCTGCACGATTACGCAAATGACAGATACAGGAGTGTTGATGACTATGCTTTTGGTGGCGGTGCCGGGATGGTGATGATGATAGAGCCTGTTTTTAAAGCAATTGAAAAGCTCAGGGCTGAGAGGAATTATGAAGAGATCATCTATACTTCTCCCGACGGTCAGATGTTCGATCAGAAGACAGCCAACAGGTTATCGATGTTGAACAATATTATCATACTTGCCGGTCATTACAAGGGAATCGATCAGCGTATCCGTGATCACCTGATTACCATGGAGATCTCTGCAGGCAATTTCGTCCTGTCGGGCGGTGAGCTTCCGGCAGCCATGATAACCGATGCTGTCGTCCGTCTGATCCCGGGTGTTCTTGGTGATGAGCAGTCGGCTCTCTCCGACTCCTACCAGGACGACCTGCTGGCTCCGCCTGTATATACCAGGCCGGCAGAATTCATGGGCTGGAAGGTACCGGATGTTTTACTGTCTGGTCATGCTGCCAATATTGAAAAATGGAGGCACGAGCAGGCTGAGGAGCGGACGCGGAGACTGAGGCCGGATCTGCTCAAATAGTCTTGCGGTCGTTTCTTACCCACCGTAGTTTTCTTTGACCTCTGTAGCGCCAGCGAAGGAGGTAGCGAAGGTGGGTGGGCAGTCGTGTTTTGTCAGCCGTTTAAAGTTTAAGGTTCAGGAGCAACCAGCAACCAGCAACCAGCAACCATTTTACCTTTTCTGCAAATGCTCAATTAAAGAATCAAGCTGCTCGATTTTCTGGTTTAGTGATTCGATCTGCTCCTGTTGTTCCTGTATTGCTTTGACAAGAACAGGTACAAGCTTGTCATACGACAGGCTCCAGAGGCCAGTTTCCTCATTAGCCGGTTTGATCACAGCTTCAGGAATAATATCATATACTTCCTGTGCAATAAGCCCGATATCCAATGAACCTTCAGGTGTTATCTCAATTGCATTGTCATTGTTCACTGTGCTGTGATGATAGTATGACTGGGGATTCAACTGCATAACCTCTTCCAATCCGTATGGCACGGAATGTCGGTCAGTTTTTGCCCTGCCGTCAGAATAGGTAACCCATGCGTATGCCCTGGCCACGCCGGTACCAGCTAAACTGGAGTTCGGTAATTCCAGAGCATATGTCGGAGAGGTAACAGACTGTAGTCCTATTCGTCCGTTTTTCAGAACCGTTAAGGCATTGCTCCTGGCACTGCTTCCTGTTCCGTTTCCGATAACAAAAAGCCGGTCACTGCTGTTCCAGCCGGTTGCGGATGCAGGCGTATAGGATGTGTTATACCTGCCTGTGACATTTTCATAACCTGATGCGGCAGTCACCAATGCCCCTGTTGCAGTGGAATAGTTACCACTTGCCGTAGTTCCTGACCCCATAGCTGTGGAATAACTTCCACTTGCAGTTGTGGAACTCCCGAAAGCTGTCGAAGCATAGCCGCTGGCCAATGTTGAGTATCCTCCTGCCACTGAACTTGAGCCCCGGGCTTCGGTCCAGCATCCGAAGGCAGTTGAATAAATCCCGTACGTTCTGCTCAGAAACCCCATCGCCGTTGAGTATTCGGCCTGGGCAAGAGTTGAATAACCCATTGCAGTAGAGCTGTTTGACAAAGCTCTGGTATAGGCCCCCATTGCTGTCGAATGATAAGCCCCTGCAACGGTATGAAATCCCATTGCGGTTGAAAAACCTCTGTTAGCCGTTGTTTCATATCCTAATGCTACCGAATAATCACCTCTGGCAGTATCAGCAAGACCTATGGCAAAAGCACCTCTTCCAAGAGCTTGTGAACCTTGCCCTATTGCGAAGGAATAATCACCTTTAGCAAATGCAACTCCTGTTGATTCACCTACCGAATCAGCTCCGGCACTGCCGAATGCATAGCTTCTGAATCCTTCTGCAACAGCTCCTCTTCCAAGAGCGTAACTTTCTGCATTCATCGCCCTGGCATCTTCACCGAAAGCAAAACTGTTGATCTCGCCGGCAACAGCATTTTTACCAATGGCGGTAGAATAATCACTTCTTGCTATTGCCTCATATCCTAAAGCCTGAGAATAATTTCCGATAGCCTTCGA
>ERZ795057.2471-NODE-2471-length-13887-cov-39.219636_pt1 | contig 13887 bp, 13 predicted proteins | sample MGYA00375141_ERZ795057 | MGnify/ENA primary metagenome ERZ795057 (study PRJEB30186, sample SAMN05720163) | activated sludge metagenome | isolation source: Anaerobic digester | place: Hong Kong | collected 2015-01-26 ... | reverse complement strand
GACTACGGCAAGATCAAGGCCTACGAGTACACGGGCAGCACCAGCAACAGCAACATGCACCTTATCTTCGGCGAACCCGAGCACGACATATTCTGCACCACCGGACCCCTGGTGCACATGACCGCCACCCACCCGGGAACCGTTACACCTGGTAATTTCACCGTAACCGTTGCCACCGCCACCGATGTCCCCGTGGAGGGGGCACTGGTCGGCCTCTGCCAGGGCGAGGTTACACTGGGCAGCGGTCGCACCGACGGTTCGGGCTCTGTGACCATCAACGTGGCCGAAGTGCCCACCGCAGACGATGTGACCCTCACGGTTACCGCCCACAACCTCTATCCTCTTCAGGAAACCGTATCAGCCGGCGGCTCCGGTACCGGCGGAAGCAGCAGCGGTGTGGCTGCAGGCACGGCGCTAAGCGTGAACAGCCCTGTAACCGGCACCGCTTCGGTGAGCTTCACGGTGGCAACCGGCGGCCAGGCCAGGCTTCAGGTCTTCGACATGACAGGCAGGGTGGTTGAAACCCTCCACGACGGCGATGTTACCGCAGGCCGTCATACACTGAGCTGGAACCCGGAAACCGCCGGAGGTATCTACTTCCTCAGGCTCGACGTTCCCGGCAGCAGCATAGTGAGGAACTGCGTGGTCCTTCCCTGACGGGAGGAAGCCAGATGATCCGCGGGGGGCCGGCTCAGCCGGCCCCCTTCGATTGACGGCTGAACCGGCGATTGTTAGATTCAGCCTCTTCGGGCAATGTGCCCCTTAACAGCGGACGGCAGATGTGAAAGCTGATGCTGCCGTTAAGAAAACTGCAAAGCAGTAAGGAGACGAAATGAGCAGATTCAGAGGTTCAAGGCTCAAGAAGGTAAGGTCCCTGGGAACGGAACTCCCGGGTCTCGTACGCAAGGAGCCCAAGTCCACCAATTCGCCTGGCGAACAGGGCGTAATGAGAAGGCGCAGAAGGGTTTCCACCTTCCGTCTCCAGCTGCAGGAGAAGCAGAAGATCCGCTTCAACTACGGCCTCAGCGAAAAGGCCCTGCGCAGGTACTACACCGACGCCACCTCCATGAAGGGCGAAACAGGCGTGAACCTGCTTCAGCTCATCGAGAAGCGTCTCGACAACGTGGTGGCCAGGGGCGGCTTTGCACCCACCATCCCCGCCGCCAGGCAGCTTGTTTCCCACGGTCATATCAAGGTGAACGGCCGGAAGGTCTCCATTCCCAGCTTCCAGGTGAAGGTGGGCGATGTGGTAACCGTGAAGGAAAAGAGCAAGGACCTCAAGATAATCACCGAGCACATCGCAGCCGGTTCAGGCATCGGCGTGCCCTCTTTCCTCGAGGCAGACCCGAAGAAGCGCACAATTACCGTGAAGGCCCTTCCCGCCCGTGAGGACATACCCATCGAGGTGTCCGAACGTGCGGTGGTGGAGTTCTACTCCAAGTAACGGCGTTACCATAGATGGAGCCCGGGTTTGCCCCCGGGCTCTTTTTTGATATCTTATCGCAAGTGGTTTGCAATAAGCAGGGAGTGTATGAACGAAAGGGAAGCATTCGAGTACCTCAGGCTCTCAGGGCTGAGGATGACACCGCTGAAAAGGCGGATAGTTCGCCTCTTCCTATCAGGCGGGTGCGGTCTGTCAGCCGGGGAGGTCCACAGCCGTTTCAAGGGGCTTTACCACCAGTCGTCGGTCTTCAGGTGCCTTAAGAGCCTTGAGGAGGCGGGTTTCCTCCGGCCGGGGCTTGGCAGCCGGGGAGTGGTCCAGTACCGATGTGACAGGAGGTTCTTCCCTGATCACGGGCATTTCCTCTGCCGGTGCTGCGGTGATACCATACCCCTGGAGAGCGCCCTGGCAGGCGAACTGGTGAAGGGAATAGAGAAGGTCTACGGAGTGGAGGTTAGCTCCATTGATTTCACGCTGGAGGGAAAATGCGAAAACTGTTCCAGATCACGGTAGCAATTGCGGTCCTCACGGCGGCCTGCGGAGGGGAGAACACCGCCGGGAACGATGGGCTCACCGTTCTGGTGTCCGTTGTTCCCCAGCGTTACTTCGTTCAAAGGCTGGCTGGAGACCTGGCGGAGGTCCATGTGATCATCCCGCCTGGGGCAAGCCCGGCGGCATACGAGCCATCGCCTTCGGATCTAGCAACCATTTCCACCGCTGACCTGTGGTTCTCCATCGGCGTTCCCTCGGAGCACGGGTGGAAGGATGATTTCGCCGAGCTCAACCCAGCCCTTGAGATAGTGGAGACCGAGGGCGGACTCGAGAGGCTTCCCATAGACAGGTACGGGCTTCCAGGTGATCACGGAGCGGAGCACGACAACGGCCATGATCACCACCACGGAGATCTCGATCCGCATGTGTGGCTCTCCCCGGAACTGGTAAAGGTACAGGTCACCACCATGGCGGAAGCGCTGATCGAAGCCGATCCTGAGAACGAAGATATCTACAGCGGCAACCTGGAAGCCTTCAGGACCGAAATAGAGAACCTTCAGACGGATTTGCACCGGATGCTGGATCCCCTGGCCGGAAAGAGCTTCATGGTCTTTCATCCGGCCTGGGGGTACTTCGCCGACGAGTTCGGTCTGATCCAGGTGCCGGTGGAGATAGCCGGCAGCGAACCCTCGCCGGGGGAGATGTCCGACCTTGTGGACCATGCCCTGGAACACGAAATAGCCGTGATCTTCGTTTCTCCCCAGTTCAGCACGGCCTCCGCCGAGGCCATTGCCGCCGAGATCGGTGCGGAGGTGGCGGTGCTGGACCCCCTGGCGGAGAACTGGCCGGACAACATGGAGAGGGCCGGGGCAGAGCTCCAGGACGCCCTCAGATGAACGACACCGTCATAGAACTCACCGGGGTAACCGCCGGCTACTCAAGGGCGCATCCTGCTCTGAGGTCCGTGAACCTGAAGGTGGAGAGGAACCAGTTCCTTGCAATCATCGGACCCAACGGCGGGGGAAAGACCACCCTGCTGAAGGTCATTCTGGGGCTGCTGGAGCCGTTCTCCGGGGAAGTGAGGGTTTTCGGGGAAGCCCCGGGAAGGATCAGACGCTCCAGGCTGGGATACGTTCCCCAGGTGATACCGGACAGGAGCTTCCCTGCAACTGTCTTGGACGTAGTCCTCATGGGAAGGCTGGGCGCAAAGCCAAGGTTCAGGGGTTTCGGACGTAAGGACCGTGAGGCCGCCATGGGTATGCTGGAGAAGATCGGCATAGCGGATCTCGCTGACCATCGGGTAGACATGCTTTCTGGGGGGCAGAAACAGCGGGCGCTTATCGCCAGGGCCCTGGCCGGGGAGCCGGAGATACTCCTGCTGGACGAGCCCCTGGCAAGCGTGGACCCCACCACGCAGCAGACTTTCTACGACCTTCTGGCGGAACTCAATGAACGGATGACAATACTCATGGTCACCCACGATGTGGGGGCCGTATCCTCCCATGTGAAATCCATCGCCTGCATAAACGCAACCATAGTGAGCCACGGGGAGACCATAGGGGAGGACGAGGTGAACAGGGCCTACGGATGCCCCTTCGAACTGGTCTCCCACGGTGTTCCCCACAGGGTCCTGGGCTCATCCAGGGAGGTGTCCGGTGATTGAGATGCTCGCATACGGCTTCATGCGGAACGCGCTCATCCTCAGCGTTCTGGCATCGGTATCCTGCGGAATAGTGGGAACCCTCATAACGGTGAACCGTATGTCCTCCTTCACCGGAAGCATCGCCCACGCCTCATTCGGCGGTCTGGGGCTCGCCTATCTCCTGGGCTTCGACCCCATGGCCGGGGCCACGCTGTTCGCCCTGGGCTCAGGGCTCGGGCTGGGCTTCCTCTCAGGGGGAAGAAGGATGGTCTCCAGCACGGCCATGGCAGCCCTGTGGGCAACGGGAATGGCCGCCGGGCTGGTGTTCATCAAGCTGTCCGGGACCTACAATGCTGACCTGATGAGCTGGCTCTTTGGAAGCCTCATGTCCGTATCCAGTGGAGAGATACTGATGACCGCAGGGCTGGGGGCGGTGTCGCTGCTTACTGTGGTGCTTCTTTACAGGGAACTCCTGGGGATATCCTACGACATGGAGTTCACAAGGCTCCAGGGGGTTCCAACAGGGCTGATAAGGGCCCTGTTCCTTATCCTCTCAGCCCTTTCGGTGATAGTTCTCATGAAGGTCTCCGGCCTGATAATGGTGATAGCCCTGCTTACCCTTCCCGCATCGGTGGCGGGGAAGTTCAGCCGCTCCATGAAACAGATGATGGTTTACGCAACCCTGCTCAGCCTTGTCTTCAGTGTTTCAGGCCTCTACCTGTCGTGGAAGCTGGACCTGCCTTCAGGGCCTGTGATAATACTCATCTCAGCCGCCGCCTACTTCCTCACCGGATTGTTCGGGAGGGGGGACTAGGGGGTATTCTTTACCTGGGTGGTGTGTTATAGTTCGTGAAACGAAGCGGGAAAAGTTCCCGCCTCGGGCACCGAAGGGAGACCTGATGATCAGAGAACTGATCCGCAGAGGAACCTGACAGGCGCCGGTGGGGCTCGGTTCGAGCTCCAGGCCGCCGGAGGTTTCCCTGAAGGTTTCCCTGCTTTTCTCGGCAGCCTCCGGCGGTTAGACAACCGACGGGCCGTGGCCCGTATTCACGGAGGTTTCAGCAAATGGAAAAGACCGGCAAGACCCTGACTGACGTTAAGGAAGTTTACAGCGGCTTCGAGGGTGCCCTGTGGGAGCTCATAATGGGCGAGCAGATCCACGTGGGGGGTTTCGCAAGCTCGAAGGAACTCGGCGACATAGCGGAATGGAAGGACGGGGACGAGGTCCTGGACCTCTGCAGCGCCGTTGGCGCCGGTCTGCGGTTCCTTAAGAGATCCTACGGAGTAAAGGGCTACGGCGTGGACGCCACACCATTCATGGTTGAGACCGCAAAGAAGAGGATAGCCGCCGACGGTTTCCAGGACAGCATTGAGGTCAAACTGGGTGATGTTACCAGCATTCCTTATCCCGACGGCAGATTCGATGGTGTCTGGGGCGAGGACGCATGGTGCTACGTTGAAGACAAGGCTAAGCTCATAGAGGAAGCCGCCAGGGTGCTCAGGCCCGGAGGAACCATAGCCTTCACCGACTGGATGATAGGCCCTTCAGGGATGAGCGCGGAAGACGCCGCCAGGGTCTGCGAAACGATGAAGTTCCCGGACATGCTCACAATGGACGAGTACAGGGCCCTCCTGGAGAAGAACGGGTTCGAGATCAGGGACGCCACCGACCTCACCCACACCATGGCGGAGCACATAGAGAACTACCTGGGTCAGCTGGCGGGTCAGAGGCATTTCGACGCAATGCAGATACTCGGCTGGAACTACGATGTGTTCAACTTCCTGGGAGTCGAGTTCGGATTCATGCTTGAGAAGGCCAAAGCCGGCGAGTTCGGCCGCGGCCGCTTCGTGGCGGTGAAGAAGTAGATGAACCAGCTCTCCCGGGCGGCAAAAAAGGAATATTTCAGCAGGCTTGAAAGCCTCCGTCCGGACGCTGTCTACTCCTGTTCCGCGTTCCCGGTATCAGTTCTGGCCGGTCTGGGTCTCAGGCCGGCCAGGATACCGGTTTCCAGCCGGGCAAAGGGCAGGATACGTTCCAGGGAGGACGTGTGTCCGCTAATGGAGCTCCTGGCGGGGTCCATGGAGCAGCTGCGCCCCAGGGTGGTCATCGGCCTGCACACATGCGACATGACCAGGCGGTTCTATCAGGAGCTCAACAAGGTGGAATACGCCCAGATCCATCAGCTTCAGCTTCCGGCGACCTTCGGAAAGGAAGCGGAGGAATTCTATGCCTCCCAGGTGGAAAGGCTCTGCGAAGACCTTGTCCTGAACGGTCTGTCGGAGGGGTACGAACCGGAAAGGGCGGAAAGTTGGTTCCGGGGGCTGAGGAAGCTTGATGAACTGCTTCGCGGAGCAGCGCTGAGAACCCCTCCCGTGGCCTTGAAGTACCTCCACCACCTGGGCAGCATCATGCCTCCCCGGGAGGCAGTCGAGGTGATAGGGAACCTTCTGGAAGACCATGAGCCCTTCAAAGGTGAGTTCACACTGGTCGCCTCAGGAAGCCCATTCCCGCCGGGCAGCGATACAGTGGCCGAAACCGTTGAGGCCGCCGGGGGTCTCCTGGTACCCGCCGGCTGCAGCGGCCATGCGGCATACCCCGCAGGGGAGCCTGCTGACTTCAGCCCGGGTGCCCTGGCGGTGGAGAGCCTCGCCGGCTGCAGATGCGTAAGACGCAGACCCAATGCCATATGCTTCGATCACATCGGGGAGAGCGCGAAGCGTTTCTCCGCCGATGGAATACTCGTGACTTGCCTCTCCTTCTGTGACCTCTGGTACACCGAGAAGGTAAGGTTCAAGGAGCGTTTTCCGATTCCGGTTCTCGTTACCGACTGCGGGTTGAACCAGGGGGATTCCGAACGAACCGCGATGAGGGTGGAAACATTCATACAGTCCCTGGGGGTGAAATGAACGACCCGGTGGCAAGGATAACCTCCTCGCAGTGGGAGGAAAGGGCCCGTATCATCCCTGAACGGTTCAGGGACCAGTGCCGGTTCCTCCGGAAGTGGGTCCCGGGAGGTGTGCCGTATCTCTTCACCCCCTACGAGTACTCCTGCAGGGGAGACCTGCTCCTGAGAAGGCTGAAGTTCGACTCGGCCATGGAATCCCTCAGGCTATGGGCCTTCCTTTTCAGCGAAAAGGACAGGCTTTTCCTGGCCAGGGAGAACGGAGCGAAGATAGTAAGCCTGATGAAGGACCTGGGTCAGACAGCGGTGCTCACCTACGCATTTCCCAACCAGCTCTCATTTTACGCCGACGAGCTTTGGTGGGCTCCGTGCTTCTCAGAGGAAACATACCTTCTGGACGAAGCGGCCAAGCTGGGCGCCACATCTGAGCTCTGCTACGTGCGAGCGGCCCTGGGAGCCATGGTGACAGGGGACTATTTTCCGGACCCCGACCTCTGCATAGCAGGCACCGGGGCGTGCTGCGACGACTTCAGCGCCGTGATGCAGCTCATCGAGGGTCTTGGCAGGAAGGTTCACTGGTGGGAAATGGTAAGCAGGAGGGAACCTCCGGGGCACAGTACCGTGGAGCCCTTCACGGAAACCCCGTTCGGGGGGAACAGCTACCAGGCAGGGGCCGTTCCCTATCTCAGGGCGCAGTTCAGAGGCATCATAAGGGCCATGGAGGAACTCACCGGCACTGTATGCACCGATGGGATGCTCAGAGAGAGCGTTTCCCGGTTCAACAGGCTCAGAGGGATCACATCCCGGCTCAGGGAACTGGTCTACACCGCCGACAGGCCTCCAATACCGGGCCTGGAGATGTACCTTGCTGAGTTCGTTACCATACACACCTGCAGTGAGCCGGATGAGTGTTTCCCGGTAATGGAGGGCATGCTGAACCTGGCGCAGCGCAGGCTTGAGCAGGGCCAGTCGCCCCTTACTGAGGAGAAGCCATGCAGGGTCTACTGGATGTACCCCTCCACCGACGCGTCGCTGGTAACCCTTCTGGAGGACATGGGCGGCTGCATTGCCGGAACCGATTACTTCATCAACCACGCTTTCCTGCCCCTGAGGGAGGATGTCGGCCCCCTCACCGCCGTTGCTGAGAACTGCATGGACGACAGGCTTTCAGGCAGCCCCTCCTCAAGGGTGCGCAGGGTCATCGAGGATGTTCGCCGGTACAGGGCCGAGGGAATACTGATGTCGGGAATTTTCGGGGCCAGCCACTGCCCCTGGGACGCCGCCGCCCTTGCGGAGGAGGTGGGCAGGGAACTGGGCATACCGGTGCTTGCCTTCGATGTGCCCTACAGCCCGGGCAGGTACAGCGAGCAGGTGGTGACCAGGATGCAGGGTTTCCTTGAACTCATAAGGTCCAGGCGCGGTGGAACGGCGGTATCCCCAGGCGGGGTGGTCTCCGAGGGATCCGCAGGGGGAGAGGAAGCGGTCCTGGACTACTTCAGGAACTCCATGTCGGTGGAGTCCGACGAGGTACGCCGGTTGAAGAGGCAGGGAATGGGAGTGGCGGGCATATACTGCGAGTTCACCCCCAGGGACCTGATCCTGGCCGCCGGGGCTCTGCCGGTATGTCTCTGCGGTTCCAGCGGCAGGACCATACCCCCGGCGGAATCAGTGCTTCCCGCAAACCTGTGCCCGCTGATAAAGTCAAGCTTCGGCTACATCCTCACCGGGCGATGCCCCTTCTTCACGGTATCCGACCTGGTGATAGCCGAGACCACCTGCGACGGCAAGAAGAAGATGTACGAGCTCATCGCCGACAGGAAGCCCCAGCACATACTGGAGCTTACCCAGAAGGTGAACGAAGAGGAGGCCTGGCTCCACTGGCTCAGCGAGGTCAACAAGCTTAAAGCATTCCTTGAAAAGTATTACGGAGTGGAGATAACCGACGAAAAGCTGCGAAGCGCCATTTCCGCCATGAACGGAGAGAGGGCCCTTCTCAGGGAAGCGCTCTACCTGGGGGCGGAGGACCCGCCTGTGGCCACCGGGGTGGAGCTGGCAAGGCTCAGGTACCGGGTGAGCGGCCTGGAAAGCCATGCCCGCATGCTCAGGGAGTTCATCGCCATGTGCCGCAGAAGGAAGCCCATGACCAGCGCCGGGCCCAGGGTGATAGTTTCAGGCTGCCCCATGTCCGAGGGCACCCTCAAGGTGATCGAGCTCATCGAGGAAGCCGGCGGCATCGTGGTGGCCCAGGAGACCTGCAGCGGGTTGAAGCCTCTCCTTCCCGTGGAGGAGACAGGGGATCCCCTTGAGGCCATTGCAAGGAAACACTTCAGGATACCATGTTCCTGCATGACTCCCAACACCGGAAGACTGGAGCTCCTGAGGAAGCTCTCCAAGGAGTTCAACGCCGCCGCGGTGGTGGACCTTGTGTGGCAGGCCTGCCATACCTACGCCGTGGAATCCCATTCCGTGGGAGGTTTCGTAAGGGACGATCTCGGCCTGGCCTACCTTAAGGTGGAAACCGACTACGGCCAGAGCGACAGGGAAAGACTGATGATAAGGATACAAACCATGCTGGAGATGATCTGAGATGTACTGCGGAATAGACATCGGCTCAAGGAGCATAGAAGTGGTTCTCTATGACGGCGCCCAGGTGGTGGAGTCCGGCGCCTGCGACACAGGAAGCAGGCCCACGGAGAACGCCTCGGAGCTTCTGAACAGAACACTTGCCGCTGCAGGCGCCGCAAGGGATGATATCCGTGCCACGGTTGCCACCGGTTACGGCAGGAACTACTTCCAGGGAGCCGACAGGACCATGTCGGAGATACTCTGCCACGCCGCCGGTGTATCCTACCTGTTCCCCGACGCCAGAACGGTGATCGACATAGGCGGCCAGGATTCAAAGCTGATATCACTTGATCAGCAGGGCAGGCCGGTGGACTTCTCCATGAACGACAGGTGCGCCGCGGGCACCGGCAAGTTCATCGAGATGACCGGGGCTTCCCTGGGTGTGCCCCTGCACGGCATGTACGACATGGTGAAGGACCACTCGGAATCGGTGGAGATAAGCACCATGTGCGCGGTGTTCGCCGAAAGCGAGATCATCGGTCTCGTTCAGAGCGGAACTCCCATTCCCACCATACTCCGCGGCGTGTTCAACTCCGTTGCGAGAAGAACACTGGGAATGGCCGCCAGGGGAGGGATCACACCCAGGCTGGTGTTCACAGGCGGCGTGGCCATGAACGCAGCTGTGGCGGAGGCTATATCACGGGAGGCCGGCTCAACGGTCTCCGTTCCCGACGACCCGAGAATGACAGGAGCCCTTGGGGCGGCGATAACCGCCTCTTCGATACCGCGGTGATTTGACCTTCAGCGGCGTATGGAGTATCGTTTTCATCATCACCGGAGGCCATGATGAGAACGATGAAGGTCCTCATAATCGACGATGACCCAGCTTCCGTAGCCCTTGCCAGGCAGTGGCTGAAGAAGGACGGTCACGGGATAGTCACCGCCGCGGATGGCGAGGAGGGCCTGGCAATGGCGGTAAGGGAGGAGCCCGACCTTATCCTCCTGGATGTCCATATGCCCGGCATGAACGGCTTTCAGGTCTGTGAAAGGCTCAAGGCCGATTCCAGGATCAGGCACATTCCCGTTATCTTCCTCTCCGCCGCCGACGAGACCCGGGAGAAGGTGAAGGGCCTCGACCTGGGGGCAGTTGACTATGTCACCAAGCCCTTCGACAGGTTCGAGCTTCCCGCCAGGGTCCGAGCCGCGCTGAGGACCAAGAGACTCCAGGACCTTCTCACCGTTTACAGCGAGATCGATTCCCTCACCGAGGTCTACAACCGCAGGGTGCTCATGGAGCGGCTGGAGCAGGAGTGGAACCGCACCAGGAGGTATTCCACCACCGTGGCCTTCATCATGTGCGACATCGACCATTTCAAGAATGTGAACGACACCCACGGCCACCCCACCGGCGATCAGGTCCTGGAGCGGATAGCAACGCTTCTCAGGAAGTCCGTCCGCTCCTCGGACATGGTGGGCAGGTACGGCGGCGAGGAGTTCGGCATCATCATGGTCAACGCCGACCGGGCAAGTGCCGCGTCAGCTGCCGAGAGATACCGCAAGAAGATCGAGTCGATGGATTTCCATTCCCGCAGGGGAGAGTTCAGGGTCACGGTGAGTTTCGGCGTGGCTGACTCCCGGGGCAAGGATTCGGTCAACCAGCTTATCAACGCCGCCGACAGGGCTCTCTACAAAGCCAAGGAAACAGGCAGGAACACAGTCTGCGTCGAAGATTAACACCGCCATGGAATATCCCCCGGCCTGCTGAAGTATCAACGCTGTAAAACCCCAAAGGAGGAACAGCGATGAGATTTCTGGCAGTAACGGCGGCGGTGGCAGCGGCGGCGATGGCCACGCCTTCTTTTGAACGGGCGGTCTCCAACGTTGCGGAGATGGTCTGGAACTACAAGGTAACGGACATCGCCTCCAGGTTCGGCCTGGACGTGGTGAATGTCACCTGGGAGGACACGGGCAGGTACGGCAATTCCTGCTGGGGCCCCAACATCTCCGACCTCACCATTCAGGTTCATCACGGCAGCAGGGATCAGGAAACCCTCACCTGCATGCCGGTCATAAGGTATCCCAACTTCCACGACCTCTCCGCCGACCTTGACCCCGACGAGTTCTACCTTCTCGTAGGCAACGAGAGGGGAGACGAGCTGGAACCGGTCACCCTCACCGACTATGTGGACAATCTCAGGGACTATCTCCACGACGAGGACAGCTGGGGCGGCAGGCAGACCAGCCTCCTGGCGGAGAGGGACAGCGTTGTCCTGGTAAGTGCCCAGGCGGTCTTCCTTCCCATAGAGGAGGACGGCGAGGCCACATTCAACCCGGTGCTCTACAACTACCAGAGCTACGAGGGCAGCCCCGGCGTGCTTGCCATCCTGGCCACCAGGGAGGGAACCAGCGCCACCATCATCGACAACAGCGTAGACTACAGCGCCGACTACTACTCATGGGGCCAGAGGCTCTACTTCAATGAAGACGGCGAGAGGGCCAGCCTCACAGGCTCCAGGCTCTCCGACTTCCTGGAAGACCCCGAGAATCTTGAGGAACTCATGGGCGAAACGATGGAAGCAGCAGGGGAAGAGGGCCTCAACATGGTCCTCCTCATTCAGATACCCCTGAAGCAGAAGGAGAGAAGGGACCTGTGGTTCGAGGGAATGGGAGGATGTTTCGACAGTGCTCCCATGGCCTGCGAGGAAGCCTGCGCCTCCTCAGATGTTGAGGCCGCGGTCATCGGCCACGGCGAGCTCGAAGGCCCCTTCAGGGAGATAGACGGCCTCCCAATCGTAAGGGACGAGCGTTTCCCTATCAGGGTCACGGTGCAGTTCTACAAGGCCACCTCCAACGGTGTTGCCACCGAGGGGGACATCGCGGAAATAGCCGCACAGATCACAAGGGTGTACGACGACGCCTCCTATGTTGGCTCCCTGGTTTGCCCCGAGGAGAAGATCGAAAGGCCCACCGACTGGGACCACGACGCAGTAGAGGTTTCCCTCAGGAAGCACATCCCCTGGTTCTGGTAGATCAAAACTGAATAAGGAAGGCCCTGGCGAATGCCGGGGCCTTCGTTTATTGTGGAGCCATGGACAACACATTCGCAGCCAAAAGCGCAGCCGACTGGCGGAAATGGCTTCAGGAGAACCACGCCACCGCGCAGGAGGTCTGGCTCGTCTTCTGGAAGAAGCACACCGGAAAGCCCTGCGTCGAGTACGAAGACGCGGTAAGGCAGGCCCTCTGCTTCGGGTGGATAGACGGCCTGATAAAGAAGGTCGACGAAGAGAGCTACGCCAGGAGGTTCAGCCCCAGGCAGGCCGACAGCCCCTGGTCACCCCTTAACAGGGAACGGGCCCTGGAGCTCATCAGAACAGGGGAGATGACCGACCAGGGAATGGAAGCGGTGAAAAGGGCCAGGGAATCAGGCGCCTGGTACGTTCAGCCCACTGAGGTGGAAATGCCGGAAGAGCTGGAGGAAGAGCTGGACAGGAACAAGAAGGCCGCTCTCTTCTTCAGCGAACTCGCACCTTCATACAGGAAGCGCTACATGGGCTGGGTTGGCGACGCGAAGCGCCCTGAGACCAGGAGGGTAAGGGCAAGAGAAGCCTGCGCCCTTCTGGAAAAGGGTATGAAGCTGCCCATGAAGTAGAAAAAAGGATGATTGCATCCCAGACTCAAGTTCTCAGCGAGGCCGGATCAGTCCTGAACGCTTTCCGCAGCTCCTCACTATATCCCGTCGCAGCGCCGGGCGCCACCGATCTCAGGTGCTTAAACGCCTCCTGGGAGAATCCTTCCTTCATTGAAATCAGCGGCAGGGCAAAGCGATACAATCTGCCGTTGTCGAAGCCGATCATCACCGCGTTGATGTGCCCGCCCTTCATCACACCGTAGTACCACACGATGCGCGAGGGTTCCGACAGGGCAGCCAGCCCCCGATGCGGAAGGAAGTTCCAAACCAGGATGAACAGTGCCACCGGGATGCAGATCAAAACTAAGGCTGCCGTACCCCCCGAGTACTCGTTGAGACCCAGAGAGGGACCAAAGCCGGCTGTGATTCCACAGATCACGAGTATGATCAGAGCTGCAATTCGGTTCTTGATACGCTGTTTTCTCACGACCGGCTGAAAGTAGAGCTGCAGTTGGTTCATGGTTCCCCTTCTCTTTTTCTCTGGGTTCTTCTCGTGTTTCAGCTCAGTAAAACCTACTGGCCAACGAAATCATCTGCAACGCTGGATGTTTTCTCTGCAACTCGCTTTGCGAGACGAGTTACTTCGAGGGATCTGGAATGCTGGACATTCAGCAATTCCACAATTGGCTAAGCTACGCAGTAGCATTTTTTGCGATAGCATACTCTGAATAGGCTGCACAGCCGTTTTGAGACCGGAATCCAGAGGATTGTGGCGGGTTCATACAGTTTTGGGTCTCATTGCTAATCTTGACAGTAAAGCGTAGCTTCGTATATTTGCATCGGAGACTCGGCCTAGGAGTTGCTTTCGGGTGGCTTCAAAGGCATTGTCTCCTTTTTTATTGTCTTGATTCGAATGGATCTGGAACATATACAATTCCATATGAGACATACTCTGCTTCACCATTATCTATGTTACCAACATATTGCAGTTCTGCAAGCCACCTGCCGTAATTCTCAGCTATTTCCGGACGAGTCTCAGCATTCATACCTCTGGAAGGAATTCTGAATCCCCAGTTGATGCAGTAGATAGCTAAATCTGCAGCCTGTACTGGATAAGTCATGTCAGAAGAGACAAACAATGGACTAGGTACAATATATGATGATCGGAATCTTCCGGTCGATGTTTTTTGAAAATATGCTTCCATTCTCTTAACAA
>ERZ795057.2469-NODE-2469-length-13898-cov-21.841581_pt1 | contig 13898 bp, 9 predicted proteins | sample MGYA00375141_ERZ795057 | MGnify/ENA primary metagenome ERZ795057 (study PRJEB30186, sample SAMN05720163) | activated sludge metagenome | isolation source: Anaerobic digester | place: Hong Kong | collected 2015-01-26 ... | reverse complement strand
CGCGCGTTGATATATCGGCTAATACAGATCACCGATCCGTGTTCATGCCTTTTCTTATAAGATACTTTTCGGTTGAGCACCCCGGCGAAGGGGAGGCGGGACACGCGATGAAGTAGGTTGCCTATAAATGTAATGGTATTCAGAGTGAACACCGTGCGATATTACTTAGGTGATTTTATATATAATGTCCAATACAGTAAACTTAAAATTACATAGCTGTATTAAATAGTGATTAAGACTTAATATATGGGGGGAGACCAATAACCACTGAAACAGTACGTCTTGGTAGAATCATAATTAAATCTTACGAAGAAATTGATTTTAACACGCTATTAAGTGATGTTTTTTCTGAAAAATGTACTATACATCTCGAAGTTATTTGTATCACTTTATGAACTATCGCCTCATTAATGAAGATGTCGTATATGCTGAAATTTATAAAACTAAACTTGAGGGATTGCATAAGGAACTGAAATCTGCGAATGAATTGGAATATCGAGACATTCGAATTAACGAATTTTATGAATATAATAGATTTGTAATTTTTCCAGATCATACGATTGCTATGTGTAGTAAAGCGAGGTTCAGCTCTGACGAGTTTATCAGGATATTTAAAGTATTATTTAATTTGAATTGCCCAAATTATGCAGTAAATGTCGATATAAATTATAGACGAGACGATTATGATATATTTGATATAATTAACAGTTTTGATAAAATGGTTGCTGTTACGATAAAAAAATTGAGAAAATCTAATCCGAACCCCAGACCCACATTTGAAAAAATTGAGAAGTTCTTAGAAAAGGAACAAACCGATGAATATTCTGCGCAATTTATATCTGATCAAAACTCTAAATATGGACTGACTAGGGATCATGATTCTCACATAATGAGCGCAATTTCTTTATCGGACGAAGGTTATGGGCAAAGCATAATAAAAGGCATTAGAGGTGTTGAACAAGTTGTAATAAACACCAAAGATAAAATAATTCAGGCAAATGTCAATAAAGCGGACAAAGATAAAATCCAAGATTTCGTCGGCACTATTACAAAGAAATTCTCTAAATATATAAGATTCGACCACTAACTGGAGAGCTATGCCACTGAAAAATGATAGAATTACGCATAAAATCAAACGGGCCGGAGGCATCAATTTAATACTTGGAAGGACAGGAAAGGATATTTATATATCACTTTTTCTAACGATTTTATATATCTTCATTATTCACAATCAGTCATCAGACTCTAATTTGATAGATATCATTCCTTCTGCGCCGCCGTTTTATATAATGATTTCACCACTAACTTTTGAATTGGCTATCATGGGGCTTATTTGGAATAGTAGGCAAAAGGTTATGTCTAATAAGGCATTTAATAAGAGATTGAGCAAACCTGATATGCTCGCGGGAATTCAATTCTTTTACGACTATCCCATGATTATATCGATTATCGCAATAGTAGCGTGGATTATTTTCGTCGTCATATGGCTTGTATTCACCGATGAAATTATTATATTATTTAACTCGTTAAAGATCCTTAATCTTGATGCGAGGTTGATAATACTATATGCATTCTCAATTCCACTATTCTTATTCTTATACTCCTTTTTAAATTTTTATTACTCGTGGGTGGCAACAAATTGCTATGAAGTTTTGCTAACTGATCACGACAGAGAATAACTTTAAGGCTCAAAAAATAGATTTTACTGATATTCCGCCCTAGACCGCCAGCATCCTCTCGATGGCGCCCCTTGCCCGGTCCGCGATCTCCTTCGGAACCACCACGCGAGGCTCCAGAGCCTCCAGGGCTGATAGGACCTTCTCAAGGCTCGTCTTCTTCATGTCGGCGCAGATCGCCCGTTCGCTCAAGGGGTAAAACTCCTTATCGGGGTTCTCCTGCTTCAGCCGGTAGTTCATCCCCACCTCGGTCCCTATTATGAACTCCCGGACGGGGCTCTTTTTGGCGTGCCTTGCTATCCCCGAGGTGCTGTAGACATGATCCGCCAGGTCGATCACCTCGGGCCTGCACTCAGGATGGACGAGGAGCTCGGCCTCGGGGTGGAGGGCTCGCGCTCGCCGGACGTCTTCGGTGGTGTACCGGTCGTGGACGTAGCAGTAGCCGTCCCAGGTTATGATCTTCTTATCGGTGAACCGGGCGACGTACCGTCCCAGGTTCCTGTCGGGGACGAAGAGGACCGTCTCCTCCTCCAGGGACTCCACCACCTCGATCCCATTGGCTGAGGTGCAACAGATGTCGCTTTCAGCCTTGACCTCGGCGGAGGAGTTGACGTAGCAGACGATGGCGGCGCCAGGATGTTCCGCCTTGAACTCCCGGAGCTCCTGGCCCGTGATCATGTGAGCCATGGGACAGCCGGCCCCCGCCTCGGGCATGATCACCCTTTTTTCTGGGGAGAGGATCGCCGCGGTCTCGGCCATGAAATCGACGCCGCAGAAGACTATCACCTCAGCCTCCTCCCCGGCGGCGGCTCGGGAGAGCTCCAGGGAGTCGCCCCGCAGGTCTGCGACGTCCTGGACCTCGCCGGGCTGGTAGTTGTGAGCGAGGATGACGGCGTTCCTCTCCTTCTTCAACCTCAAGATATCGTCGGTGAGCATGATTGGAAGGCAGAGATGACGGGTTCTCTTTAAAAACGCTGCCCTCGCCTCGGAGCGGGGTGGCAAAGGGAGCAGAAGAGACGGACCTTTTTCGGCGTTGACCATATCTCGATCTTTCAGCCTTCTGCCTTCTTTCTCCTCTGCCGCTCGTTCTTCCGCCGCTCGGCCCGATACTCCTGGATCATCCCCTCGAGCCACTCGGTCTTCTGTTTTGCCACCCTCACCTGCTTTCGCTCGGCCCACCGAGCGAGCGCCACCTCAAGCTCCTCGGGATCGATGAGGGCGACGCCCGCTACCCTTCTCACCGGCACCTCCCGGCTTGAGATGACGGGGACATCGCCGTCCATCAGGTATCCTTCCACCGAGGCCTCCATCTCCGTCTCGATGATCACCGCCTCCACCTCCCAGTCGATGAAGAGGTCTGCGGTGTTGGGGCCGCCGCCGCTGGCGTCATTGAGAACGACGACGTCCCCCTTCTCGATATCGAGCCTCGACGCCGCCTCTAAGAGCGCCTCTCGCGAGAAGGAGGCCACCTCCTTGACGGGTCTTCCGACCGCCTCCACCTCCAGCTCTTCAGCCTTTCTGATCCTCTTCAGCCTGGCTTTCAATTTTCGGTTGGTCTTTCTCTCCTGCCGGAGGAGGGCCCGGAGCCTCTCGATCTCCTTCTCCCTGATCCTGATCTCCTGGTCCCTTTTGATCTCCCGGCGGGACTTGTCCTTCAGCCTCTCTATCGTCGCCTCCAGGCGGCGGCGAACCTCCTCGTCCTTCGCCAGCTCTCCTTTCAGCTCCTCTGTGTACCCCTTAAGCCGCCGGATCTGGTCGGCCTGGCGTCTGTTCTCCGCCATAAGGGCTGCGAGATCCGAGTCGACCTCCGCCTCGGCCTCCTTTGGGGCCGTCGGCTCCTCGGGCGGCAGCTCTGTCATCCCCGATATCGCCTGGTCTATCGATAGGCCCCTCACCACCAGGGCCTTCACCTCTTCGGGGTCGAGGCCCGGAGGGCACTTCTTCTCGACCTGCTGAAACTTGTTCTTGTACCTCTTGTAGGCGCTTACGGCAGCGGCGAGGGCATCGCGCTCGTGATCGTTTTTGTAGCCGTACTCCCGAGCGAGGGCGATCTTCTCCTCGGACGGTATGTCGCTTCCCGGCGAATAGAGGACGGCGGAAAAGGAACGCTTCACCTTCTCGACAGCTCCGGGAGGGGGAAATACATCTGTGGCGACGACCAGGGGTTTGCCCCTCTCCGCCAGCCACTCTATGACGTCCGGGGGCGACATGGCCCTCGCGCTGAGAAGGTCCACCAGCTCTCCTTTCAGGTTGAGGGCGGCGATCCCGGTGGTGGTGCCGGGGTCGATCCCGGCGATGATGTAGCCTCGCCTTGCTCGGAGCGGCTCGAACTTGAGCCGAGGCCGCTCCACCCCTTCGACCCGGATCTGGGCGTCGCCCCGATAGCCCGAATGGAGATGGACCTCGTTTCGGGGTGCCTCCACCACAAATTCGCTTCTGATGTAGCCTCCGATCCCCTCCACGGACCGGGCGCTGAACTGGTGCCCCTCCTCCCGGAGCTTATCCTCCACCTCCCGGGATAGGGCCTTCACCGACCCGTGGATCTTCCGGGTGTACCGCTTCTGGCTCCAGCCGCCCCGGCCCGGAGACCTCCGGCGGCTCACCTTGATCCAGGTCCGGTCCTCGAAAGCCGAGACTACGCTTCCGACGCCTCTAGCGGCGAGACGGGCGCAGGTCTCGGCCTCGTCCATGGAGTTTAGCCGATCAAACGAGATCCCGTGCCATCGGGCGATCTTCGTCAGGGCCTCGGGCCTCTCCCCTCCCGTCACCTGGACCAGTTTAGTAGAGGGGGGCATCCCCCTCAGGAGCCTGACGAGGTCGGCCTTGCTCGCGGCCAGCTCGTGGACGTTGTCGATCGCCACCATATCCGGTGCCATCTGCCGGATCAACCTGATCAGCTTCTGCCTGCTGATCATGGGGTGGCGCTCTTCTCTATCCCCCTCGAAGATGAAGAGAGCGTAGCTTGGGGGCTGCTTGCTCTTGGGAGAGCCGCTGGCGATATCCACTCCGAAGATTAATCCCGGGATGGCATCACCTCACGACGGGTCTCTTTCCCGTTCCCCTTTCATCCGCCATCGATCATCTTTTTTCGCGCCCACGTTCTCGCCTTCCTTCTCTTCGCCGAGAACGAAGGCGAGGGCATCTTCTGCCTCAAAATCGAGACGGTACTTCCGCTGGAAGTGGCTGACCACGTTCTTTGTGTCCCTTTCGAGAAGCTCTTGGGCCTGGGGATGGGTTCGAGAGACCGCCTGGGGCCAGTCGATGATGACTATCTCTCCCTTCACCCCGGCCAGGACGTTGTAGGCGCTGAGATCGGCGTGGACGATCCCCTTCCCCCAGGCAGCGGCCACCTCCTCCAGGATTATATCCAGGCATTCCGCCGGGTTTTCGAGGTCGAGCTTGTAGAGCTCAGTTCCCCCCGAATGCTCCATCACCACGGCGTGGTGGCTGAGGGCGACGGGCCTCGGCACCGAGACCTCGGGATAGAGGCGCTTGAGGGTTTTGAACTCCTTTGCAGCTCCGAGCCTGGCGGCGTGGATCCAGGCGCACCGGGGCAGATCTCGCAGGTGTTCTCTGACCCTGCGGACGTGCTTGAAGCTCGTCTCCCCCTGGCGGTGGAACTTGACCGCCAGGGGAAGCCCACCGGTCGCTTCGGTCGCCTCTTCCGCCTTCCTCTCGGCACCCGTCTCCGCCGCAGGAGCGGAGGAGATGCGTCCCAGGGCCTCGTAGACGACCGACTCCTTGCCGACGCCGAGGAGGTCGCCGAGGGAGACGACCACGTCTCTATCGACGAGGTCGGATAGGGCGACGAGGTCGTAGGCGGCAAAGCCGATGGCGTAGCCATCGTAGGGCTCTTTTGTCCTGAAGACCAGCTTTTTTTCGACCAGCTTCGAGAGGCCGCTGCTCACGCCCTTTGGGGATAGGCGGCTTCTCGCCATCAGCTCCTCCGTAGGGACCCACTCGCAGTGGCGCATCCCCCTCTCGATGGTCTTCAAAAGGATGATCTCCTTTCGGTCCAGTTTCAGGAAAGTCTCTGCCAGGTTCTCCACGGACAGTTATTTGTCGGTAATAATTAAAATTGATTGCCCTTGCTGGGGTAATGCCGTGTTAATTTATACGAATTTCACGTCATTGAAATCTAGAAACAAAAAGTGTAATACCAGTCAACTTTAAAAACGGCGCCAATGTTCGAGGATTTCGATTCGTTCGTTGCGAGGGGTTTTTGAACCCTATAGGCAGGCGTCCCATCGGAGAGAATCCCTGAGAAATAGGCCTCCGACGAGGGCCGCGAGGAGCCCGAAGACGATCACAGCGGCCCCGAAGTCCACGCCGCCGTCATAGATCAGCCATCCCTGATAGACCTTCACCAATCCCCAGAAGACGAGGAAGAGGCCGGTGATCGGCTTTATCAAGCTATGACCTCTCCTGACGACGGGCCTTTCCTTCGCCGATCACGCCCATCACTATTTCTTGTCTCTACCTCTCCGCCCTCTTCTCATCGACGACGATGTAGTCTTTGAGGGCGCAGACAGAGGAGAAGTGGACGAGGATCAGCTTTCCCTCTTTTCGGTACCTGGCGGGGTCAAGCTCCGAGTCGGGCTTGACCAGAAGGTCGATCAACTTGCCGGTCTCGGGGTCGAGGATGATGTTCTCCAATTCTCCCAGAACAGTTCCCGCCATCGTCACGATCTCCTTTCCGGCGAGGCTCCGGGCGTAAATTTTTGGCATATCTCACCTCACCGGTACCCCAGGTAGGAGCCGGGGTCGACCTTAACTCCGCCCCTGAACCTCTCGTTGATCCGCTCGTAGTACCGCACCATGTTCTCCTCGAAGCTCGGCCTAACCCTCTTCAGCGCCTCCCGGTAATGTCTCATCTCCACCTCTTCGGCCTCCGGGTCCTCTCTCAGGGCCAGCATCACCGCCTCTCTGCAGAGGGACTCTAGGTCCGACCCCACGTAGCTTTCGGTCAGCTCCGCCAGCTCCTCCAGGCTGACGTCGTCGCCGTTCGGCGTCTTTCTTGTGTGGATCTTGAGGATCTCAAGCCTTCCCGCCCTGTCGGGTGGGCCGACGAATAAGAGCCTATCGAACCTGCCGGACCGAAGGAGGGCGGGGTCGATGATGTCGGGCCTGTTCGTCGCCGCGATCACCACCACGTCCTTCAGGGTCTCAAGGCCGTCGAGCTCTGCAAGAAGCTGGTTTACCACCCGCTCGCTCGTCCTGTGCCCCTCCTCCATCCCCCTCATGGGGGCTATGGCGTCGAGCTCGTCGAAAAATACGATGGCCGGCGAGACCTGTCTCGCCTTTTTGAAGACCTCCCTCACCGCCTTCTCCGACTCGCCGACCCACTTCGAGAGGAGCTGGGGGCCCTTGACGGAGATGAAGTTCGCCTTCGTCTCTTTTGCAACTGCCCTGGCGATGAGGGTCTTACCCGTCCCTGGCGGGCCGTACAGCAAAACGCCCCTCGGGGGCCTGATCCCCATCTCCTCGAACTTGGCGGGCCGCTTCAAGGGCCACTCCACCGACTCGACGATCTCCTGGCGGAGGGTGCCGATACCGCCTACGTCCTTCCAGCTGACGTCGGAGATCTCGACTAGGACCTCTCTCATGGCGGAGGGCTCGATCTCTTTCAGGGCGTTCTCGAAGTCCTGGCCTGTCACCGACATCTGGTCGAGGACATCTTGGGGTATGTCGTCGTCGAAGGAGATGTCGGGAAGGTGTCTTCGGAGGACCTTCATCGCCGCCTCCTTGCAGAGGGCGGATATGTCGGCTCCGACGAAGCCGTTGGTCCTGTCGGCTAGGTCGTCGAGGTTCACCGACTCGTCTATCGGCATGTTTCTGACGTGGATCTGGAGGATCTCCATCCGATCTATCCTGTCAGGGACCCCGATCTCGATCTCCCGGTCGAACCTCCCCGGCCGCCTCAATGCCGGATCGATGGCGTCGATCCTGTTGGTGGCCCCGATCACCACCACCTGACCCCTCTCCTTGAGGCCATCCATCATGGCGAGGAGCTGGGCTACGACCCGCCGCTCGACCTCGCCCGTCACATCGCCCCTCTTAGGGGCGATGGAGTCGAGTTCGTCGATGAATATGATCGAGGGGGTGTTCCTGTTGGCCTCCTCGAAGATCTCCCGGAGCCTCTGCTCGGACTCGCCGTAGTACTTGGACATAATCTCGGGACCGGCGATGGAGAAGAAGTTGGCGTTCGTCTCGTTAGCGACGGCCTTCGCGATCAGGGTCTTTCCCGTCCCCGGCGAGCCGTGGAGGAGGACGCCCTTGGGGGGCTCTATCCCGAGCCTTGTGAAGACCTCGGGGTGCTTCATGGGAAGCTCGATCATCTCCCGGACCCGCTGGACCTCGTTACGAAGGCCGCCCACGTCCTCGTAGGTGATCCCCGTCCCCTTCACCGAGCCGAAGCCCTTGGCCGGTCGGTCCAGCAGCGAGACCTCCGTCCTCTCAGTAATCACCACCACGCCTTCGGGATCGGTGTCAGCCACCACCAGGGGCACCGCCTCCATCCGGCCAATGAAGGGGTGGCCCGAGGAGCTCATGATGGGGAGGATGTCGCCCCGGACGATCGGCCGCTTCAGGGTCTGCCTCTTGATCTGCTCGGCTGCGTCCTCGCCGTAGTAGGTGTGAGTGCCCGAGGGCGGGGAGAGGACGACCCGGAGCGCCTCGCCCTCTTTCGCCTTCCTGATCTTGACCCGGTCACCTATGCTCGCCCCGACGTTGTGCCTGATGAAGCCGTCTATCCTGATGTAGTCCTGGCTCCAGTCCTGCCGGTCGGCGCGCCAGACCTTGGCGGCGGAGATCCTCCTCCCCTCGATCTCGATGATGTCACCGGGCGAGAGCCGCAGGGTAAGGAGGGCGTTGGGGTCGAGTCGGGCGATACCCCGGGCCGAGTCGTTGGGGTAGGCCTTGGCCACCTTGAGCTGAATCTCTTTCACGTCTCACACCTTAGCAGATGTTGGGCTTTGATCGATTTAAGGCTATCCTGATCGCGAACACAGATGTAAATTGAGACAGTATTATATTTGACGTTTTTGGCCATCTCAGAGCCGAGGGTTGAAGTTCAAGTGTGGGCACAAAATTTCAACTCCTGCTAGGCATCGAATAGAACCTGTAAATTCTAGCAAATCCCTCACCAACTTTGATCTCTTCCGTCTTTTTTAAAAACAAAACTACAACTACGTTTAAGTTTTAGAGATGCTATCGTATCTGGTAGAGAAGTTGTTTGGAGCCTTTCATGAATCACGCAGGTGGTGTGAACCGAGTTGGAAGATCTGGAATTGCTGGCTGATTATCGCCAGAGGGTGATTCAAGATACCAGATTTGTTAAGCTTGCTGGAATTCCGCTGCCTAGGGATCGCTCCGGTCGGCCGATACACATTCAGGTGCCGCTGGATCGGGTTTACATCCGAATTCAAGCCGTTCTCGAAGAGACAGGTCGTGCCCGAAGAGAAGCCGAACGCACTCGCGTTGAAGAAGAAGCTCGTGATGAGAGCCTTTTAGCCTGCGATCTAACTGATGACAAGGAAGCAGTGCGCGCCCTGGGTGAATACCTTTATCGTCAAAACCAGCAGCATAAAGAGGCCGAACGCCCAAAACCAATAGATCCTCAGGACGCTCTGTCTGAACACAAAAGAATCGCGATATTGGGCGCCCCCGGCGCGGGCAAATCAACCATGTTGAGATACCTGGCCCGCAAAGTTGCTGAAGATGCCAACGCTCCTCTCCCCATCCTTGTCTCTCTGCGCGATTATGCCACATATTGCGGGATCGGTGGAACTGAGTCTTTGTACGACTTCGCTCTTGACGAAGTTGCGAAGATGTTCAACTACGACAAAACCAACTTGTTAAGGGCTATAGGTCAGGCAGATCGCATTCTTTGGCTGGTGGACGGCCTCGACGAGGCTCGCGGCTGGCGGGAAAAGGTTGTGGGCCAGATAGGACAGCTTCCTGGGGACCTGGTGATCACGTCAAGGCCCGTAGGTTATCAAAAGGCTGGCCTGGAATCGCTTCCACACTTTGAGATTCTGCCCCTAGAAACCGAAGACGTAGATAAATTTCTGAAAAATTGGTTCGGGGTGCTAGCTGATCAGGGCGGTCTAGGACCTGAATGGGTGGCAGAAAGAGTCTCGTGGCTAAAAGATCAGCTAAGAGATAGACCGCGAATTGGAACTCTTACCAATAATCCCCTTCTTCTAACCTTTTTAGTGATTCTGGCTGGAGAAGACCCTCTGCAGGATTTGCCGACTAGCAGGGGGGAGCTGTATCAGAGCTATGTTGAAAAGTTGCTCAATTCCTGGGAAGTGAATCGAAGACCTCGATGCGGTGGAGAGGGCGCCCCAGAGTTCAGCTTGGGGGCTCTGACCGGCGATCGAGCCCGCGAGGCTGCTCTTGACGGCTTTTATTATATCGGCTGGCGACTACACTTCATCTATTACGGCGGTAAGGGTGATGGCCAGCCGACGCGAGAATCTCTTGCAGATTCTCTTCAAGGACGCCTCAAAGAAAGGTGGAACCTAGCGCCTGGAGACGCTAAGATCACTGCGGAGGATGTCGTCGATTTTTGGCAAGAAGCCGGAGTACTCGATATATGGCGATTGGAAAAAAGGGAGTACCTCGCCTTCCGCCACCTGACTTTTGAGGAGTACGCTGCAGCGAGAGGTCTAGCCGAAGTGTGGGGGATAAACTCCAAAAATGCCTGGAATTTCCTCCGTCTCCGGCTAAACCATTACGCCTGGAGAGAGCCGATTCTCCTGCTGGCTGGAATGATGGACCAAGATGACCTCAATGAGCTGTTAAGACATATACTTGGATTGAACCATTGGATGGACCGAGTTCCGGGCATCACCTGGTTATTGCGACCTACTTGTCTTCCCCACGGCCCCAGCGCATTCGAGCGTTTTCTGCATCGAGATCTCTTTTTGGCCGGAGAATTTCTAGTCGAACGACTCCAAATAGACGCGAATATAAAAGATGAAATTATAAGTGAACTGCGCTGGCTGATTCGTACGCACAAGATATGGCTCGTTCTGACCTTGATAGCAGCTTACCTTTTAGGATTGACATTACTTGGTCTATTTGCGGCAAGCTTTTCAGTACAAGTTCTAGCTATCTGGGATTTGCAAATTTTCTGGGTTATTGCCATCCTTTGGACTTTTGCTTGGGTCGGAGCATTTATATTCGGAAGATTTCCGCGAATTCTCAGCGCTTTGGGCATCTTTCTAAGCATTTGGAGCTATTTTCCCGATCGGAAGACTGTGATGAGCCTATTAATTGAGATCGGAGGGCCAGCTAAGCCAGTTTTGACTGAAGCTTTGAAAGACGAGGATTGGTATGTACGTTACGATGCTAGAGAAGCTCTAGTTCAAAGCGGAAGCTTAACCTTTGCCGACCTTGTTCAAACTCTGGAGGATGACAATAAGGATGTACGCCGTGAAGCTGCAAATTCTCTGGGCAAAAATAAAGATATTCGGGCCATACCTTATCTGGCCACAGCTCTGAAGGATAGCGATTTTCATGTACGCTGTGCAGCCGCGGAAGCGCTGGCCCAGATTGGAAGTCCAGCTGTGACTGACCTTGTTCAAGCTCTGAATAATTGTAACAAGTTTGAACACTGGCCTATTATAAACGCTCTAGTTGAGATCGGAAGCCCTTCCGCGAACGCCCTTCTTCTAGCTCTTAAGAATGACGACAAAGAGGTACGCAGTGACGCTGCTGAAGCCTTAGGCAGGATTGGAGTCGTTCAGGCCGTGCCCGATTTGGCTATGGCTATAAAAGATGGCGATTGGTATGTACGCAGAGCCGTTGCCAAAGCCTTGTTTCACATCGGAAGCCCAGCTATCCCCAATCTACTTCTACTGCTGAGAGACGACAACAGAGATGTACGCCGCGAAGCTGCGATGGTATTGGGCTGGATCGGAGACGCTAAGGCCGTGCCGGATCTGGTTCTAGCTTTGAAGGACGGAGATTGGCTTGTAAGCACAGCCGCTGCCGAAGCCTTAGTCCGGATCGGAAGCCCAGCTGTCCCCAATCTACTTCTAGGGCTAAAGGACGACAACAGAGATATACGCCGCGAAGCTGCGAAGGCATTGGGATGGATCGGAGACGCTAAGGCCGTGCCGGATCTGGTTCTAGCTTTGAAGGATGGCGATTGGCTTGTAAGCACAGCCGCTGCCGAAGCCTTGGGACTGATAGGAAGCCCAGCTGTCCCCAATCTACTTCTAGGGCTAAAGGACGACAAGAGCGATGTACGCCGCGAAGCTGCGAAGGCATTGGGATGGATCGGAGACGTTAAGGCCGTGCCGGATCTGGTTCTAGCTTTGAAGGATGGCAATTTGTATGTACGCAGTGATGCTGCGGAATCCCTGGGTAAAATTGGAGATGTTCAGGCCACACCCTATCTACTTTTTGCTCTATTAGATAGTGATTTTCATGTACGCCAGGCTGCTGAAGAAGCCATTAGCCAAATCGAAAACTTGGCCTTACCAGATCTGATTTTGGCTATAAAGGATATCTATAGGGCTATACACTTCAAAACTGCAAAAATGCTGGACTGGATTATAAGCATTCAGCTTATCCGTGATCTGATTCCGGCTGTTGAGTTTAAATATAACCATACAAGACGAAGGTCTGTAAGAAAGCTAAGCCAAATTAATGATGTTCGGGTAATTCCCGATCTGCTTATAGCACTAAAGGATAGCGATAGGTATGTACGCGATCACGCTACAGAAGCCTTGGGACTGATAGGAAGCCCAGCTGTCCCCGATTTACTTATAGCTCTGAAAGATGATGATTTACATATACGCCGGGGTGCTGTAAAAGCTTTGGACATGATCCGAGACGTTCAGGCCATCCCCGATCTGCTTTTAGCGCTTAAAGATAGTGATTGGTATGTACGTTATTTAGCCTCAGAAGTCTTGGGCAACATTGGAGCATCTGACTATCCTGATCTACTCTTAGAACTTGAGGATATCGATGGCGTCAGCCCCAGGGAGATTGCAGATTCGGTGAGCGAAGTCAAAAGCCCAACCGTCCAAGATCTGCTTTCAGTGCTAAAAGATGATGATTTCCATGCACATCTTGCCGCTTCAAAAGCGATGCGCCAGATCGGAATATCTGCCGTCCCCGATCTACTATTAGCGATAAAAGATGTTGATAGGGACTTGCGTATGGCCGCCGTAAATGCCCTTGGCGAGTTGGCCGGCAAACTGAAATACCTTGATGAAGCCAAATCCGTTTCTCATGCCATCCGATGGAGACTGACAGACAAAATATTTGACTCATCAGGGTCATTAAATGCGTACTACTCCCTGAATCAGGCTGCCAGCCGTCTGGCCGTCTTAGAAGTGGATGCACTGCCAGCCAATGATCCCCTTTCATGTCCACAATCGACGGATGATTCAACGTTGGCAAAATACGCTAAGGAGACGCTCAAACCGAAACCGATAGCTTATAGCGTTTTAACTTTTGTTTTAGCCTTAAGTATCGGGATAATTGTTAATAAAATTCCAACAGATGCCAAGGAACTTTTCGCAGTCTGGGCCGTACGCGGGTGGATGCTTTTAATAATCATAATATTTATATTAATTCTGGGGGCGCTAGTTTTCGTTCTTCTGGACCATAAGTCTGAAGAGTTCAAAAAGAGAGCTTGAAGAGAGCCCTCACAAAATCATGGTAAACGTCGGATTCATCGGACCCCGGAATCGACCCACCATCTAAACCCTTTTAATCCACCTCGACATATTCTCTGCTGGTGAACTCGTTTGGAGAGAGAATGGGAGATAGATGTAAAGGTCTCGGATATCGGCTCGATCTTCACCCTCCTCGGCATAGCCGTCACCTCGGCGGTGATCGGGGCGGCGGAGATCGCCTACACCATGCTCTGGGTCACCTCCGCCTACGAGAGGAACGGAAAGGACTTCTTTTTGGACCTCTTGTACGCCACCAGCTACACCTGGACGGCGGAGTACGTGATTGTGGCGGGGTCGGTGATCCTGGTTTCGGCGATAATATTCCTCCTGACCATGAGCATCTCCCTCGTCTATCTCAACCTCCTCTCGACGAAAAGGAGGACGCCGAATCTGAACCCCCTCTTCGGGCTCTTCTTCCTGGGGCTTCTGCTACTCATCGTAACCCTGCTCTCGGCGATAATGCTCAGATACTATTGAGGTGTTGGCTTTGCGGATAACTGGCGTCATACGGGAAAGGAGATCG
>ERZ795057.2461-NODE-2461-length-13935-cov-5.700720_pt1 | contig 13935 bp, 10 predicted proteins | sample MGYA00375141_ERZ795057 | MGnify/ENA primary metagenome ERZ795057 (study PRJEB30186, sample SAMN05720163) | activated sludge metagenome | isolation source: Anaerobic digester | place: Hong Kong | collected 2015-01-26 ... | reverse complement strand
GCGCATATACTCCCCCTGTGTAGAGACGCGATTAATCGCGTCTCTACACAGGGGGAGCAGGAAAAACATAAATATTTTCCCGGCAATGAATTTAATGGCAGGTGCGGTGGCGTGATGAGAGTTATTGGGGGTTTGGGTGGAGATAGTAAAGTTTAATAAAAAACAAGAATGGTAAAAATTATGAGCCTTGCGTATAAACTATGGAAAATAGGAAGTATTCTTGAATTGAATGATATGCGAGAGTGTATTCAAGAAGATATACCTGAAAAAATTAATGATCCAATATATATAAATATCGATTTTAAGTTTAATAAAGAAAATAAAATTGAATCAATTCTTTTGAAAAATGATGGTGTATCAAAAGATAAATTCTTTTTTTCTAAAAAAATAGGCGGAAGTGGTACTGGCATTTATTACTTATATCCGAATTTAGCAGTACAAAAAGGAGAGCCAGGTGATAAGTTGAATCTGTTGATAAATACAGTACAAAGTATTATCAATGTTCATTCAAGAGGAAAAAATAAGAAATATACAGAAGAAATAATTCAGATAATTAAAAAGATACAATATGATATTGAAAAATTTGATTTAGAGAAACAATTAAAAAGTGAAAAAAAGAAAGATAAAATAAAAAAAATTGAAAATAAATTGAATAGTCTCGATGAGAGTATTAAGAATCGAAAAGAAAAACTATCGTCGAGTGAAAATTCCTTAATAAATATTTACAAAAAAATTTCTAAATTTGAAAAATCTGATTACATAATACTGTTTAGTATAAACGGAAAAACATTCTATGAACAAATGCCTGAAATATGGGAAAATTGGCACAACTCGCCTGCTGTTAAGAATAATGATACAAAGAATGGATATGATGCTTTTACCAATGAGGAAACTGAAATAGGTTATAGACCTGAAGTAAAAGTATTTTCCTATGACCAATATCATGATAATTATAAACATAGAATAAATGAAAACTTACCACTCTCTCAGCAAAGTGCCCGCAATATAAAATTTGCCTGGATATATATATTGAACAATTTAGTATTCAAATATAAGGGATTAGAGTATGTTATTATTCCCAATTTACTTTGTGATGATTCTGAAATACATAAGACTATTCTAAAACGTCTTGTAAATGCAAATAAGAAATCAACTGAAAAGAAAAATATATTAAAGACGCTACACGATAAAGAAGCAAAAATAGAAAAGGATTTAGAAAAATTAAAAAAGAAACAGACAAAACTTCAGTTAAAAAAGATTGATACGTTAAATGAAGAATACAAACAGTTAAAGGATGAAATAGAAAATAGCGAAACAGGTCTTATTTCTGAGTTGAATGAACAGGTTGACGAAATTGGTGATTTGAAAAATTCAATAACATTGGATTATCTTTTTACTTCAATAAATAAAACTGATCTTTCTTTTGATATAAAGGGAAGCATTGAGGATGTAATACCAAGCAAGTTTACTCAGATTGTCAAAGCAATGGACGAAAATGATATTGATGATAAAATAAGCTTAAAAATGAAGAACCGTAAACAGAACTTGTTACAGAACTATTTTAATCGGAATGAGTTATATCTGGCATGCAATAGATCAACCCTGGATGAAAAATATAAGCTAAAAAACGTAATAGTAAAAGAAAGAATTGAATTAGCAAAATTACTTTTGACAGATGAAAGAATCAGCATGGAACAACTGTTGAGGAAATTTGATTATCATCGACAAAAACGGTATGACCTTAAAAAAAGAATAACAAAAGAAGGAACTAAAGAATGGATTGAATATACAAATCAGTTTGTTTTATCTGAACAACGTATATACCATTTTTTTCAGAGTCTTGATAAAATTAAGGAGTAGAATATGAATGAAAGAGTTCATTTTGATGAGTACTATGAGAGACGCTTAGATGCTGGACAAACAAAATTTTGGGAATTGCCTGCAATAAAAAAGGCCTATTTTATTGGGGCATATGCACGTGCAGTAATAATAAGTTCATTATATTCCGTTGTAAGTAAAGAAAATACAACTTTTAAAAACTGGCTTTCTAATCAAATTATAAGTTATAGAAATTTAGATAGAATATTTGAGAATGCCTTCCGGTTTGAACAAAAGTTAAAGTTAAATATAAGAAATGATTCGGAAGTACGTCGTCTTGCCCATGAAATTCCAGTGCCAAAAGCAACAGGTATATCAAATTCAAAAATATCTTATGCATTTGTAGCAGGATTTGATGATTACAGTACGTTTTTACATGAAAATCCATTAGAAAATTTAGATAATAAAAACAAATAGGTGGAGGTATAATGTATGGAAAATTTAGCAAAACACAGCGAATTGCTTTTTATCTGGGATGCGAAAATGTGTAATCCAAATGGAGACATGTCGGCTGATAATGCGCCCCGTTTTGATGATGTGGATGAAAAAGCAATAGTGAGTGATGTACGGGTAAAACGGACAATTAGGGACGATCTTCAAAATAGAAAGAACCAATTGATATTCATAAATAATGAAGAAATTATTAGTAATGGGCTCAATGCCGAAAGTCGATTTAACCAACTTAAAGAAAGTAGCAAAGAGGAAGACGCCAAGAAAGTATTTCTATCGTGCATAGACAATCGTTTATTTGGAGGAGTGGCTCCTAAAAGCGGTATTCAATTAGTTGGTGCTGTACAATTCAGCTGGACCAAGTCATTAAACAAAACAGAAACCATTTTAAAAAGTGGTACCGGTGCATTTGCAAATCCAAGTAAGGATTCTGATGTTGGTGAAGAACGTCGCAAAACATTTAGGGCGGATAATTATATTCCATACGGACTTTTCCCTATGTATGGCACGATTAATCGATTGCAGGCATTACGTTCTGAGACCACGGAAACTGATGTTCTTGAGATGCTTGATTCATTATGGCATGGAACAAAATTGCTTAATACGCGAAGTAAAGAAGGACAAAAGCCTCGTTTGTTGTTGCGTATAATTTATAAAGAAAAAAGCAATTATTTTATTGGGCTCATTGATGAATTAATTCACCTTGAAAATGAAGATAGTGAAGTAATCAGAGCTATTGATGAAGCTACTATCAATTTTGATGCTCTGGTTAATGGGATAAATAAAATGGAAGAGCACATTGAAAACGTAATCATTGTGTATGATGACTCTATGGGAAGATATAAGAAAAAATTAGAAGGAATAAAAAAGGTTCAATTTATTGATGAAGTATCAATACAAACAAATAAATAGGTGAGTCATGTTTGCATTTAAATTATGGTCGAAATTTGGTGTGTTTCGTGACCCCATAACGATTACACAAAATATAACATTACCCATCCCTCCTAAAACAACAGTTGGTGGAATTTTAGCAGCAATAATTGGATTAGATTATAATAAGTATTTTCAGGATGAAAATTACTTTAACTTTATATATTCTGTAGTATTGTCAAAGGAAATTCGAAAAAAGAGCTTTGCCCAAAATTATGTGATGGATTATACAAAAAAATCTGAGGCGAAGCTCACTGTATTCAGTAGTATTGAAAAAAATATGGATAAAATTTTTACAAAAATGGCTTATCCAAAACCGATTTTTCGCGAAATATTACTCGATCCCGAATATCTGATATTTGTAGATGGATTTAAATACGAAACTGAAATTATAGAATTATTAACAAAACATCAATCTGTATATCCTCTTTATATGGGTAATAGCGAATTTGCTGCTAATTATGAATCTATTATGTGTGAAAACTTTAAGGAGAAGTCGGTTGATGTCCTCGATTCTTTTACGGAACAAGGTGACAAGATTAAATTTGAACCTGGAAAGAAATATACAAAAGTGTATGCTGCAACCAAGGTCAGAGAAAACAGAGAATATCGTGACTATAAAGATGTTGTTGTTTCAAATGGAAAAATTTGTTTTAAGAAAAAAATAACATGTTTAGCAATCGAAACGCAATATGGAGAGTTTAATTGTGAATTTATCTGAGATTGATAACTCCCTTCTCTCACACCCAGGTTATCCTTATAAAAAACATATACTAAATATATATGATTCTTTTGATGATGACTTGCATAAAGAAGCATCTTTATATCATGATATTGGCAAATTATCAGATGAGTTTCAGGAGTATATTCGTAACCTAAAAAACAAAAATACAACACACTCTTTTGAAAGTGCATTAGCCTATCTAATAGATAATGATAATGAAATAACTCCTGAAAAATTTTATGTCTTTTTGGCAATAATTAAACATCATGGGGATCTGCCCGATGTCAATGAATATATGGAAGATCATTTATCCGCTGAGTCCTCATATAGCTGTATGCAGTCAAAGTTAGAAATTATATTACACCGAGCGCATATATCTAAGGATATTGATATAAATCAAATACCAGACTTTTTTGATACAGAAACTTTTGTTGAAGATCATGAATTGAATTTACTCGATAACTATTTTAAAGTTAAAGAGATTTTTTCAAAGCTAATTTTTGCGGATAAATATGAAGCGATTTTTAAAGAAGCGTATAAAGCATCCAATTTTGATAAAACGGATATATATATTGATAAATTATTAGCCATAATCAAAACAAAGTCAAACCAGCTTTCTTCAATAAGAAATAACGCCAGATTAGATATTCTGAATAACTATGAAATTAATAAGTACAAAAGAATATTTATCATTGAAGCACCAACTGGTATTGGTAAAACATTTACCGCACTTCATTTGGCACTGAAAATTGTTAACGACAAAAAGAAAAAACGAATTATTACTGCATTACCTCTAACATCAATTATTGATCAAACCTATGAAGTATACTCACATATAATTGATAGTGACGATCTTTTAAAATATCATCATCTTACAAACACAAAAAGCTATAATTATAAAAATGAAGAAAGTGATTTAAGCATACTGCAGAAAAATGACTACCTTGCGTCTTCATGGTGTTTTGACAAGGTAATCGTTACTACGTTTAATCAGGTGTTTAATGCATTTTATTCTAATAGAAACAAAGATTTAACAAAATTCTGGGTGCTTCGTGATTCAGTTATCATATTTGATGAAATACAAAACATCCCGCGTATTCTATTACAGGATATTGCAAAAACACTGAACATTCTTTCAACTGAGTATAATATTGATTTTATCTTAATGTCGGCTACAATTCCTGCTATTAAAAATTTCTTAAATACAGAAATAACCTGTGATCTGTTAGATCTCAGCTATTTTTCAAAAGACTTTAATAATCGCTATAAGCTTATTGTTAACCAAAAAATTGATTCTTTGGAGATTCTGGCAGAAAATATATGTAAAGTGAATAATGAATATAATTCTATTTTATGTGTACTCAATACAAAAAAAATGTCTTTAAAATTGTTTGAAATGTTGGAAGACCGATATCAAGATGATGAATTATATTTGTTAAATACAAATTTTATTCCTGATCATAGAAAAAATATTATCAACATAATCAAAAACAGACTTGAAGATGGGGAAAAAACTATATTGGTTTCAACTCAAGTAGTTGAAGCGGGAGTTGATTTAGATTTTGATTATGGTTTTCGTGAATTCGCACCATTAAGCAGCATCGTACAAACTGCTGGCCGAGTAAACCGAGAAGGGAGAAAAAATAATACAAAAGTTGTTATTACGGCATTACTTGATCGCTCTCCTTATAGTAAGAATGATCTCATATACGATGATGTAATAAAGTTGTTACAAGAAGAAATTGATGAAAATCAAATGTTGCCATATTTAAAGAAATACTTTGACTTGGTGATTGCTAACACCAGACCTGATTTATTATTACTAGAAGACATGAAACAACTTAAATTTTTTACTGTTTATAAAAATTTTGAAGAAAAATATATGCCTGAGATTCCAAACATTGTTTCAATTTTTATTGAAACCGAGCAAGGGTTATATGAGAAATATATACAGGAAATGGAATCCATTTTATTAAATTTGAGGGATGAGCTTACTTTAAAAATAAAGTTATCTTTAAAAACTGAATTGAAAAATTTATATAAAAAAATTTCATATAACGTAATTGACGTGCCGCATAAAGAGGGAACTAAATACTCTGAATTTTTTAAAGATGGATCAATGCGTTTTTGTCCCTATAATATAGTAATTACAGATAAGGTCTATTCAAAAAAGAAAGGGTGGATAAATAAAACAGAGGCTTTGTATTTTTAATTTAATTCAATGATTAATTTCTAACATCACCCCAAAAGGAACAAAACCCAAATGAACAACACAACCGTAAAAAAAGCAACCACAGACCTGAAACATTAATGCCAGGGAGGCCATAACCACAATGGAAGCAATAAAAAAAATAACCAGCATAAAAAACAACACCCTTCTTATTCCGGGCCTGAATGCCATTAACAACAAAAAAGTTGAGGTAATAATACTCCCTCTTGATGAGGATACGAAGACTTCATCATCCAGGCCTGCATATTCGCTCCGCGGGAAGCTTGTGAAATATGAAAATCCCTTTGAACCGACTGAATATCCCCATGTGCAGCAGATAAACTAAAAGGCGGGAATATGCACGATGATACGTCAATAACAGTGCCTCCCTCAATATACAATGCGTACCATATATGCCGGCGCGAGGCATGGCTTATGTTCAGGCAGCTTAATGCTGACCAGCAGAATTCCTATCTCGAAAGGGGACGCTTTATTGACGAATCAACCTACAGCCGTGAAAAGAAAAAAATATACTTGGCTGACATATCGGCCATGGTTGATATGGTCACCAAAAAGGACGGGGAATACTTTATCGCCGAAATTAAAAAGTCATCAAAACGCCTTGATAATGCACTGATTCAACTGAAGTATTACCTTTATCTTTTCAGGAAAAAAAACATCACGGCAAAGGGGATGTTAAAAATTCCCAGGGAGAAAAAAAATATTGAAGTTGAGCTGACGGATGATGAATTCAGCACCATAGATAAAAATATTCCTCAAATATTCGCAATATTATATAAGGAGATGCCTCCGGAAAAATGCAGTAAGAAGGTATGTAATAAGTGCGCTCACTTTGAGTTCTGCTGGTCGTGAAATATTGTTTGCAGACCGATAATCGGTAACATTAGGAGAGTAAAGATGAATCAATATGTAATAGAGCAAATCAAAAAGAACAAAGAATATCTGCAAAAGGAATATAATATAAAAAAAATTGGAATTTTTGGTTCTTATGCCCGTGGAGAAGAAAGCCCTGACAGCGATATTGACATTCTGGTGGAATTCAGCAGGGTGCCGGATCTTTTTAAATACGTTGCTGCTGAGATGTATCTGGAAAGTATTTTATACAAAAAAATAGACCTGGTTGAAAAAAATTCAATACGAGCAGAATTAAAAAATAATATACTGCAAGAGGTTCAGGATATATGAAACGAAGTTATATTTTGTTTTTAAAAGATATTAAAGAGGCAGTACTGAGTATTTTTAACTTCGTTGAGGGAATGAGTTTTGAAGAATTTTGCAGTGATGATAAAACTCAAAGTGCTGTGATCCGTAAAATTGAAGTTATGGGAGAAGCAACGAAAAATATACCTCATGAAATAATCTGGGCTCTTATCAAGGAACGTCTGCCGGAAATCCCGGGTTTAATTGACAGCGTGATTCAGAGTGAACAAGAGAATCAATGAAAGAAACAGTCTACATCTTCTCAAGCGGTACGCTGAAACGAAAAGACAACACCCTTGTCTTTGAGACCGAAGAGGAAAAAAAATATATTCCCGTGGAACAGGTCAAGGAGATATACGCTTTCGGGGAGGTTGATATTAACAAGCGGGTGCTTGAATTTCTGACACAAAAAGAAATAATACTCTCATATTTCAATTATTACGGCTATTACATGGGCTCCTTTTATCCCCGTGAACATTATAATTCGGGTTATATGATCCTCAGGCAGGCTGAAGCATACATGGACCAGCAGAAGCGACTTGTCCTGGCGAGGGCATTTGTTCTCGGAGCGGCTAAAAACGTTCTAAAAATATTAAAGTATTACCAGCGGCGTGAAAAAAATCTTGAAAGCGGCATAGTTGAAATCGAAATGCTCGTATCACAGATTGAAGAACAGAATGACATCGAGTCCCTGATGTCAGTCGAAGGGAAAATAAAGAAGACCTATTACCAGTGCTTCAATGAAATAATCGACAATCCCGAATTTTATTTCGAAACACGCTCAAAACGTCCGCCCAAGGATTATATCAATGCCCTGATCAGTTTTTCCAATTCCCTGATATACACTTCCGTACTCAGTGAAATATACCAGACACATCTTGATCCACGCATCGGGTACCTTCACGCCACCAATTTCAGGCGTTTTACCCTGAACCTCGATGTTGCTGAAATTTTTAAACCGGTTATCGGTGATAGAAATATCTTTGCCGTACTGAATAGAAAAATATTGTCTGAAAAAGATTTTGATAAAGAGCTAAACGGCATAATGCTCAATGAAAAAGGAAGACGAAAATTTCTTGAGCACTTTGAAGAACGAATAAAACAAACGATCAAGCACTCAAAGAGCAATAAAAACGTCAGTTATAAACGGCTTATGCGGCTTGAGTTATATAAGCTTGAGAAAGACCTCATGGGCGAAGAGGAATATCAACCATTTGTGATGGACTGGTAATGTTTGTTATTTTATATTATGACGTTAATGAAAAAAGATGCGCGAAAATGCTCAAGACATGCAGAAAATATCTTCTGTGGGTCCAGAACTCGGTGTTCGAAGGTGAGATCAGTCAGGCAAATTATGAAAAAATGATCCACCAGTTAAAAAAAATCATGATAGAAGAAGACGGCGATTCTCTTATCGTGTACCAGTTCAGGACCATGAAATATACGAAACGGCTGGTTTACGGAAGCGATAAAAAGGAAGATATAAATTTTATCTAAAATGAGAGATTTTATTTTCTGTCAATGTATAGTGATGTAAAAATCCCGGTATAACGACAGATAAAAATGTATTGATTATGTTGATTTTACCCAAAATGTTCTTTGAAAACACCTTAATCATGGGTTTTACATATATATATTATTTTTTTTATCCACATATCTGTGGTTGAATCTTTACCTATGAGGAATTGAAACTAAAATATCTATCACTATCAACATTGCAATATTCTGAGTTGAATCTTTACCTATGAGGAATTGAAACCTATTTGACCCAGGAGATGAACAAGCAGCAGGAAAAGGTTGAATCTTTACCTATGAGGAATTGAAACCTTGTTTGCCACCCCAGAAAGCAGGAATCCAATTTCGTTGAATCTTTACCTATGAGGAATTGAAACTATTATATAGAGAGTATGCACAAATGCTATTTTTTTAGTTGAATCTTTACCTATGAGGAATTGAAACCTTGATCGGGCTTTGTGGAATATATCGCCAGCGCAAGTTGAATCTTTACCTATGAGGAATTGAAACTAACAAAATATAATGATGAAGAAATTAGACATGAAGTTGAATCTTTACCTATGAGGAATTGAAACTAAAAAATATTGTCCAAATGTATTTGTGGCTCAGTGCGTTGAATCTTTACCTATGAGGAATTGAAACTGGCAAAACTCCAGCCATTAAATCTATTTCTATATTGTTGAATCTTTACCTATGAGGAATTGAAACCTGGTGGTGATTGTGCTGTTAATCGACAGTGAAAGTTGAATCTTTACCTATGAGGAATTGAAACTAATCCATAAGATCATTCAGGACCTTCGTTGCTCGGGTTGAATCTTTACCTATGAGGAATTGAAACTGTTGAAATAATAAACAAGAGGATTTCTCAATGGAAGTTGAATCTTTACCTATGAGGAATTGAAACTGAGATTAAAGAATAGAATTAGCGAGCATTTCAGCTAGTTGAATCTTTACCTATGAGGAATTGAAACCCCGATAATGAACGCGGGCACTCGATATGAAGAGAGTTGAATCTTTACCTATGAGGAATTGAAACTGGGATCAAAAAAACATTTCAGGCATTAGGTAGCTGGTTGAATCTTTACCTATGAGGAATTGAAACTAATTTTTAATATTGCTCATCCTCAAATAACTTGAAAGTTGAATCTTTACCTATGAGGAATTGAAACAATTTTTTATTATCACCATATATTTTTTTATAACCTGTTGAATCTTTACCTATGAGGAATTGAAACTTCAGAATATCAAACTGCGTGCCTCGAGCCTGGGCGTTGAATCTTTACCTATGAGGAATTGAAACTCAAAAAAGCTACAAATTCCGGTATCGGAATTTTGTAGTTGAATCTTTACCTATGAGGAATTGAAACCTGCATAAAAAACACGAAAACAGGCCGCTTGTGTTCGTTGAATCTTTACCTATGAGGAATTGAAACCACCGATAGAAAGCGTGATTGAGTCGCAGCTCGCGGTTGAATCTTTACCTATGAGGAATTGAAACAAATCTTGATTGCCGCTGCATACTCCGCCACAATCGTTGAATCTTTACCTATGAGGAATTGAAACTTTTCATGTAGAACTCGATTCATAAAATATTGAAAGTTGAATCTTTACCTATGAGGAATTGAAACCGGATCGCCGACTGGATGCGTGTGTCGTACTTCTTGGTTGAATCTTTACCTATGAGGAATTGAAACCGAGAAAAAGAGAAAATTTTTGAAGTACTTTATGTGTTGAATCTTTACCTATGAGGAATTGAAACTTTTCCTTCCCCCCGTTTTTCGCGGGACCTTCCGCTGTTGAATCTTTACCTATGAGGAATTGAAACTAACTTGACGGTTGAGAACGGTGTTACACCTGATGGTTGAATCTTTACCTATGAGGAATTGAAACTACATTCCGTATGACGCGGCAGACACCGCCGACAGAAGTTGAATCTTTACCTATGAGGAATTGAAACAAGCCCATCGAGAAGAAGGACGGCAGCGGTTTCATCGTTGAATCTTTACCTATGAGGAATTGAAACCGCCTCACCGAATACACAACGCAGCGAGAGCACGACGTTGAATCTTTACCTATGAGGAATTGAAACCTACTTAATATAATGGCGGCATAACGCCGCCTCTGGGTTGAATCTTTACCTATGAGGAATTGAAACGGTTGATTTTTGAGGTATTATCTACGAAAATTTAAACGTTGAATCTTTACCTATGAGGAATTGAAACCCCGTTGTTAGTTGATTTTGCGCCGATTAAAACAGGTTGAATCTTTACCTATGAGGAATTGAAACTAACTTACATACCGGCATAACAGGAGGACACTGACAGTTGAATCTTTACCTATGAGGAATTGAAACAAATAATCAGTCAGGACGATGTTATAACCGGTCTCAGTTGAATCTTTACCTATGAGGAATTGAAACCGGCCTGCTGATGTATCAGAAGGGATGGGATGCCTGGTTGAATCTTTACCTATGAGGAATTGAAACTTTTCAGGGATTTTAAATTCTTCGCGGACCTGCAGGTTGAATCTTTACCTATGAGGAATTGAAACCGACGCATACCGCGAAGGCATGGAGGCAGTCAGGGTGTTGAATCTTTACCTATGAGGAATTGAAACTTCTGTTTGTCTGATAGAAGTGAATATTATAATTTGTTGAATCTTTACCTATGAGGAATTGAAACTACAAAAATATTTCCTGGCCAACTTCACCGGGTATGTTGAATCTTTACCTATGAGGAATTGAAACTTCGATAGGGATATCCTGAGATGTTAGCAATATCAAGTTGAATCTTTACCTATGAGGAATTGAAACCTGCATAAAAAACACGAAAACAGGCCGCTTGTGTTCGTTGAATCTTTACCTATGAGGAATTGAAACCACCGATAGAAAGCGTGATTGAGTCGCAGCTCGCGGTTGAATCTTTACCTATGAGGAATTGAAACAAATCTTGATTGCCGCTGCATACTCCGCCACAATCGTTGAATCTTTACCTATGAGGAATTGAAACTTTTCATGTAGAACTCGATTCATAAAATATTGAAAGTTGAATCTTTACCTATGAGGAATTGAAACCGGATCGCCGACTGGATGCGTGTGTCGTACTTCTTGGTTGAATCTTTACCTATGAGGAATTGAAACCGAGAAAAAGAGAAAATTTTTGAAGTACTTTATGTGTTGAATCTTTACCTATGAGGAATTGAAACTTTTCCTTCCCCCCGTTTTTCGCGGGACCTTCCGCTGTTGAATCTTTACCTATGAGGAATTGAAACTAACTTGACGGTTGAGAACGGTGTTACACCTGATGGTTGAATCTTTACCTATGAGGAATTGAAACTACATTCCGTATGACGCGGCAGACACCGCCGACAGAAGTTGAATCTTTACCTATGAGGAATTGAAACAAGCCCATCGAGAAGAAGGACGGCAGCGGTTTCATCGTTGAATCTTTACCTATGAGGAATTGAAACCGCCTCACCGAATACACAACGCAGCGAGAGCACGACGTTGAATCTTTACCTATGAGGAATTGAAACCTACTTAATATAATGGCGGCATAACGCCGCCTCTGGGTTGAATCTTTACCTATGAGGAATTGAAACGGTTGATTTTTGAGGTATTATCTACGAAAATTTAAACGTTGAATCTTTACCTATGAGGAATTGAAACCCCGTTGTTAGTTGATTTTGCGCCGATTAAAACAGGTTGAATCTTTACCTATGAGGAATTGAAACTAACTTACATACCGGCATAACAGGAGGACACTGACAGTTGAATCTTTACCTATGAGGAATTGAAACAAATAATCAGTCAGGACGATGTTATAACCGGTCTCAGTTGAATCTTTACCTATGAGGAATTGAAACCGGCCTGCTGATGTATCAGAAGGGATGGGATGCCTGGTTGAATCTTTACCTATGAGGAATTGAAACTTTTCAGGGATTTTAAATTCTTCGCGGACCTGCAGGTTGAATCTTTACCTATGAGGAATTGAAACCGACGCATACCGCGAAGGCATGGAGGCAGTCAGGGTGTTGAATCTTTACCTATGAGGAATTGAAACTTCTGTTTGTCTGATAGAAGTGAATATTATAATTTGTTGAATCTTTACCTATGAGGAATTGAAACTACAAAAATATTTCCTGGCCAACTTCACCGGGTATGTTGAATCTTTACCTATGAGGAATTGAAACTTCGATAGGGATATCCTGAGATGTTAGCAATATCAAGTTGAATCTTTACCTATGAGGAATTGAAACATGGAAAAGGACAGTGGAGTCGCTTCTCATTATGGGTTGAATCTTTACCTATGAGGAATTGAAACATGAGATAAGCGAAAAACTTTCTCCGAAGGAAGAAGGTTGAATCTTTACCTATGAGGAATTGAAACTTTTATCCAGTACTTCCATTTTATATACCTGCACGTCAAGTTGAATCTTTACCTATGAGGAATTGAAACTTATACAGCTCCCAAATATTAGGGGCTGTATTGCTTGGTTGAATCTTTACCTATGAGGAATTGAAACATCCATTTATGCCAGATAAAACAGATTGGTCAGCATGTTGAATCTTTACCTATGAGGAATTGAAACCAATGCCTAAGCTAAACGAATGTTGGGATTTAATAAGTTGAATCTTTACCTATGAGGAATTGAAACCTGTTTTTTTGTCATGGACAACATCTTGAATATCCCGTTGAATCTTTACCTATGAGGAATTGAAACCCATAGTGCCGGATGAAGGGGTGAGCCTTTCAGTAGTTGAATCTTTACCTATGAGGAATTGAAACTGCTTCGCGTCGTTCAGCGGGAAGTCCCTGGTGACGTTGAATCTTTACCTATGAGGAATTGAAACTCAATAAAAAAGAGCCATATCCCATGTCAATTTTTGTTGAATCTTTACCTATGAGGAATTGAAACTCGACGATAACGGAGAGAATCCGGAATACATGTGCCGTTGAATCTTTACCTATGAGGAATTGAAACCGTTTTTCCTGATCCACTAATCCCA
>ERZ795057.2459-NODE-2459-length-13941-cov-3.777762_pt1 | contig 13941 bp, 16 predicted proteins | sample MGYA00375141_ERZ795057 | MGnify/ENA primary metagenome ERZ795057 (study PRJEB30186, sample SAMN05720163) | activated sludge metagenome | isolation source: Anaerobic digester | place: Hong Kong | collected 2015-01-26 ... | reverse complement strand
ATCCTTGTTTTCCATTCGTCCCAAAATCCATCTATTGCAGATTCACTTGCTTGCGACCGAAAATCATTAGTCCCAAGCATCACCGTAACGACATCTGGCTGGTCAATCAACCAAGTGCTTCTGTATTTAGCAAAATTGAATGAGAAATTTAGTGTTGCTTCTTCAATTTCTACCCAAGCAGACCCATCCCATCGTTCATATCTACTGTTAGCATCATTCCACATACAATCATTTAAGGCAGGTGTCGTTAGCAACCCTGTTATTGCATCAAATCCTATTTCAGTGGCTTTTGCAATAAATCCATTGTTACCGTATTCCGAACCACCATTTACAACAGCAGCCCAAAATGCTGTACCCCCATAATACTTATATGGGTCAATCGGATGCATAAAAGGAGTAAATGAATCAGTTGCGCTACTATGGATGCTTTCAAAATATGTTGATAACCTCCATCCCCCTCGACCCTCTCCATATATTTCTCCTGAGTAAGATTTTCTCATCCCATCCCACGAAATATTTGGCAATAACGCATTTACTTTAAGAATATAACCCCCGTTGTATGTCAATGAGTCCCCAATATAAATCCCTTTAACCGCCCCATTGTCAGTAGCTATATCTCCTATCTGGACAGCAAATGTATCACCGGCAATTACTTCAAAATCTAAATCATAAATCCGAGCATTGACCGTTGCAGTTTCAACAGTTGGGTCGGTTATCCTTGCAAGTGTTTTCATATTTGACCATTCCCCACCCTCTATTCTCACAAATTCATAGTCAGGTCTCCATCTGCGAACTAATGCCTTAAAATAAATGCTATTTTCATAGTTACTCAATAGATATTGTTTTTTGGGCGTTACTATGTCATTCGCAAACGTTTTAATTAAAGCCAAAGAATCAGCTACCAGTTTTTCGCTTGGGTAATGTGTATTGTCCGGTGTACCTTGAAAAGCGGTTACAAGATTGTTCAATGTCTGTAAACCCCCACCTGAGCCCAATAAATTGTACATTAATTTTGCGCTTGGATATTCCGAGTCTGTGGATGCACCACTTAATGTGGAAGTGGAAGGCACTTTATTGGAGAGTAACTCACGATTATTCAAAGCGGCTTGTAATCCATCCACGTTACTTATGATATGATTGTGGCTATCGTCATTCACAGAAATCAAACCTGCCGAAATAGTAACATCTCCACCTGATTTCACACCACCCAGACTTGCTCCTGCTTCCGGTAAGATGTATTTATTGGCTTCAATGGCGATATTCGCCAATTTTATTTTTTCTTCTTCTGTAAAATTCCTGTCAGAAAGACTTTTTCCGGTAACCTTGTCCACCTTGTTCTGGTTAAGGATGTTCCCTTGTTTGGCGGATAAAGGATAGTTATCATAGGTTTCTGTCAATGAATCAACCACATTTTCCGTCAAGACAAAATCAGAAACTTTTTTACCCGAATCCTCAAGCATCCCATTGGCGGTTATTTGTGGGACATTCCCTGTGGTAAATTCGGAAATGCGAACCATTTTTCCGGGTAGTCCGGTGGTATCTTCTATGATACCCTGAAGCATTGCATTGAGTTTTGTCCTTACACTCAACCCGCTTTCACCATTATTTATTTGCTGATATTCCATAATGTCTGTTAAAATTAAAAAGTGGCTCCCTGAATAAAAGAGCCACCTTTAAGGTATCATACTACAATAAACCTTTTACTTATGCAGCTCCCTGCCGATGGAACTAAAAGTTCATGGAAAGGCAAAATACTTCTTTGGAAACAAAAGCACCGGATTTGCTGAATATAGCTTCCACGTACACATCATTTCCGGAAATAACAAGCATTTGCAAAGGAAGTGCACCTTCAGAAATTTCCTCACTTACTGCCGAATAAGCGTAAGATTTTACTCTTGTGTTTCCAATCAAAGTTTTTGGAGTATCCCCAGAACCATTCGGATAACTGATAAGCCATGTATTGTTCACCTGCTTGATTTGGACAGAATCCCAAGCACCCTCTCCAACTGGAGCAGGAATAGCCAGAGTGTACTGCCTCATATCATCCGTAATAGTGCCACCACCCCACAATTCTGTAGTGATGTCATCATCCAAATCATCTTCACCGATAACTGTTTCTACCAGTCCTTTCAAGGATTCCCAGTCGGCAATTACTTTTCGTTGATTGCGCCTTATCCGGATATCCCCTGAAAGCAGGTCATAGTAAACGGAAGCAAGAGGAAAATTTTTTGTGTCGGTCAGTATTCGCGATGTGGCGCTGGGGATTCCATAGCCACTTACTACCGTGTAGAATCTGGTCTTGTCAGACGGATTCAAAATTTTAAAATTGTTTATCATAAGGTTTTTATTTAACAGAGGGAGCAACTTGCCCCATCATTTCTGTACAAATATAATAAATTATCTTATATTGTTCTTGGGATAACAAGATTTTTTAACTCCTCTCTATGTTTATCATACAACACCATCATCTTATGTGCCTGAAAATTCAAAGTAACCTTTAACTGATGCCTTAATATATTCTCTGACAATTCCTTATAAGATAGTGTGGAACCCCAATACAAGCCTACTGCTACATTTATTCTCCCACAAAATCTTTCCACAACCCTACGCATATCATCATAATCAACATTGTCATATAAAACGAATTTTACCCAATCATTTCTGTCCAGATGATTCAAATTATCCAAAACCATTTTATCTGTTTCACCTGAACTTGGTGATTTGTAATCCACAACAAAACTCACATTGCGAAAATACCTGTAATCCTTGATAGCCTTTGAACCATTTGTTTCCACAATAGTGTAGAAAAACTCCTTCCCCAACTCCCTCAGTAAATCTGTAACATCCTGACAGAGTGGTTCTCCACCAGTAAGACAAATATATTTGCTATTATATTTATGGACTTCCTGTAAAATCTCCAGTTCCGACATTTCCTTCCCAGAAGAAAAAGATAACGCCTCAGGTGTATCACAAGGAGTTCCCAATGTCTTTGTATAACACCTTAGATTGCACCCTGACAACCTTATGAATACACATCTTGCACCTATACCGAACTTATTACACTCCCCCATAAAGGCTGGATAAATGGTATTCACTTTTAACATCATGATTCAGGAATTTTTTTAGATAAAGACCTATTTATTTTTTTACTGTTCTCATTACCCAAAACTTTTTCTGGTTTTTCCACTTCCCCTATGGGTTCTATATCCTCAACAGATGAAGCCTTCTCCGATAATGTTCTTTCTTCTCTCACTTCCAAAGACCTTGAAGAACCTCCGCCGAATATTTTTGATAAAATACCCTCCCCACCACTATCGACACTTCCTGTTGCGTTCAAACGTATGGACAAACCTTCTCTTGAAAGATTTGCCTTCCCCTCCACTAAAGAATGTAACCTATCCATTTCCTTTGATAAACCCTCATCAGGAACACCCCCATCAATTTTTTCAAAAACTTTCGCCCTACGAACTCTCTCAAATTGTGTGGTAAGTAAGAAATCGTACATCTCCTCAGGAGTATCCGGAACAGAAGAATCCCAAGCTATAGCACAATCATATCCTTTCTTATAGTAAGGACACTTGTCGAACATATAGCAGGAATCGCAATGTATCCCCATACCATCCGCTTCACCCATAGGAATTTTATTATCCCTTTTCTCAATCTCATAAGCATCAAAAGATTCATCCCAAATATCCATTGGGTACTTCTCTATTCTGGAAAGATAAACTTTTTTACATTCCTCCAGTTGCCCCATTAATTTCTTACAACCTATACAATCAGGATGTCCTCCTTTCTCATAAAAGGGGCAAAGATATTTTATCAAAGATTCCCTATCTTCCGATTCCTTTACAAGCCTGATACGTTCCAGAATACTATCTTTCATAATATGCTACTGGTCTGTTTGCTAAACGATAATTTGCAATTTTTAAAAACTCCTTACGGAATCCCTCTTTCCATGCCAACAAATTCATCTCATTTATGGCTATCCTCTCTTCCCCAAGAATTCCATCATACTCAATTTCATTGGCAAGGTACTTAATTTTTTTCGCTTTACGAAGATATTTTTTCGTGGAATCATATGTCTTAAAATTTTTCCCATCATAATCATAAGTAGAACCATACCTTATACCTGACAGCCAAGATGTGGAATCCACACTAAAAAAAGGATACCTTTTCAGTAATGGCAATTCTGTCCAAGCAAATCCATGTATTCTTGTATTATATTTTCTTGCAATTTGATAATACAAATGGGCATTTTTCTTCAAACCCTGATTGACACCCACATAATCATACTTTGCACAATACTCCTCAAATTGACGAAGTGCCTTTACATCAAAGGCATCCCCGTGAGCCACATAGACAATATCAATATACTTTTGTAAGGGCTCAAAATATTTTACATTCCACTTCTCTACAACATCCCTGCCGACAATTAAATCCAAATCCAGATTGGCTGCTACAAAAATATAATCCTTATGGTCATACAACCATTTTACATACTCCTCAAGATAAGGAATCCAATATTCTTCATCATAAGCTTCATACCCCTTTACCTGACCCATAAAAGAAAAAGCACCTGAGTCTGTCATAAACAATCCTCCATGTGCCTTTACCTCTTTTAACATATCATCATAAAAAGGTTTGCTTTTCTTAATATAAAAATAAGAAACCAGTATTTCCCAAATATCAACACCCATTAATTGCTTACAATCCGATACCGAGGAGCTGGAAAAAAACATTACTGCCTTATCCTTCCACTTATTTGGCTGTCCTGCAAGCATATTCCCATTCCTTTAAATAATTTTTCGGATATTAACTATCCATAAGTATATTAACTTCCCTTAGAAAAACGTTCTCATCAATAGTACCCGCACACTCTTTTTTGTAAAATTTAATCCACTTCTTCCCCTCTATACGAGGGTCCTTATCAAAGTACCTTCTATCAAACATCCCATTAACGGCTAATGCTATAGCCTTCGCTACACAAGATTTACATTTACCGCACCCTTTTTCACTATCAGCATCATAACACGTTCTCAAAGTAGGAATATGTGAAACATCACACCCCCTTTTAATAGCCTCCCCTAAGAGTTCCCCTTTTGTCAAATCCCTATAAGGTGTCTGAATAGTAGGCATACACCCTTCCCAAGATTCCGGTAAATTCCTAAAGTAATAATAACTCTGAACAAATGATATTAACGACCCAATAACATCCGGTTGCTTATCATAGTGTAAATCATAATAAGTAACTCCTATAAGGATATTTTCGCAATACTCAAAAGCCCTAAGAAAGTAAAAAATGTTCCTCATGGGTACTATAGCATTACTCTTTTCTATAGAGGAAAAATTTAAAGTATCATCAATAAAAATCTTATGATGCTCCTCCAGTTTCAATTCCTTGATAAATTTTTCCAGCTGCCTAACTTCCCAAGACTCATATCTGGCTCCTGATTTAAAAAACAAAAGCCCTTCTGGATTTTCCAAAAGCCTATACAACTCCGAGTCTAAACCCGTTGAATATAAAAGTAACTTTTCCATTCTAATAAACTTAAATAGCAGAAACCCCCGATGTTATGTCAGGGGTTTCCTTTAATCCACCAAATAGGTTAGTTGGATTCTCCAGAACCCGTAGCCGGTGCCGGGGCAGGTGTACGAGGTGTACGAGGTGTACGAGGTGTACGAGGTGTACGAGGTGTCCGAGTTCGAGGTGGTGCTGGTGTTTCTGTACGTGTACGTGCCATGATATTAAATATTTAATGTTAGGGCGGTATTATTTTCTTAAACGATTAGCCCATAATAACCGTACCAGAACAAAGGTAAAAAAATTTTTCTAATTCTGTTACGAAAGGAAAATAATTTTTAACTCTATTGCTGTCATTGAGTCTACCGTATCCTGAAAAGAAGGCTTTACTGCAAGATAGTAGCCTTTCTTTGCGAAAAATTTATTGCTGATGATAACCGCTTTGATTGCCTGATTTAAGGCTCCTGCTCCTATTACCCGGATAATTATTTCGGTTTCCGAACTTTCCTGAAATACGGAATAAATACTACCAGATAGCTTGTTGGCATCTGTGGAAGAACTGCATCTGAGAACTTTTGTTTTCTTTTCCATGTGCTTCAAATACTATCCGTAACTTTGAACACACCAAAGATAACTATAAATCCCTCATTCCACTATATACTCCGATATTTTTTTAATATCCTCCGGTCTTAAAAGAATAAGAAAACCTTTTTTTCCTTTTTCTTTTATGGCTACAATAGGAATTTTCTTTTCCACAGTAGCCTTTTTTTCGGTATCTTCAAACAATGACCAAATAGAAAACTTACCCCTAACTTTGCACTCTATATACAATTCCCTATGTAAGGAATCACTATTTGTGCCGTGCCCACTATTACTGCCCGACAAGGGTACACGCTTTGTACCAAAAAAACTGGCTACCTTAGATTCAAATCCTTTCCAACAGCTTTTACTGGTTGGCTTTTTAACCACAACCTGATTTCTCCGGATTATCTCTTTGGTAGCCCTTTTTTTCACTATGTCGGTTCTCGTTGGCATTAGGTTACTATGATATTACACCTCGTCTGGTTAATTCTCTACTTAATATATTCAGTACATTGGTAAAGGATTCCAATTTACTTGCTAAAAGGGTCATGTAAATTTCTGCCTCATACAATTTCTTAGCCAGACCTTCTGTATTTTGTGAAGTTCTTGCCCTTGCTTTCTTTTCCGATACGGTAACATCCTTGTACAACAGCATTTCTTTTGAAATCTGTAAATCATACTCCGATTTCACTTGGGAGTAAACGGCACACGCTTCACAATGCCTGTCTTCCGTAAATTCCCTCCACGCTGAATATCTGGACATAATATTACCCAACTCCTCCGAAGATAAATCCGTCATACGAATCGGCATTGTTGGCAAACCACCCTTAGGCGCATTTATAGACGTGAAAACACTCCTAAACCTTTGAATAGGGTCATCGTCTTTAATGATTCTTGGCATAATTATTTTGTGTTAAGTACGTTTCAATCCTTTGTGCTAAAACATAATTCCCTGTAAGGACAATCCAATGCCGCTTTACTTTCATCTGTCTTACAAGTACGTGGCGGAGCTGTTTTGCTACGCAAACACTCTCTTACTTTCTCTGTTTTCTTATCTGCTTTCTCCAGCATATCCAAATTTACTGGAACCAAAAATTCCTTTAACTCCGAAGTGTTCTTGTCTATATAGAGGAACAGAATTTTCTTGCACCCTAAATTCCTCGCATACAATGAAGCCTGAAATTCATGTTTGTCAAAAGGTTTCCATACAGCCCTTGAAAAAGTGTAACTATTCATCGTCTTGATTTCTAACAAAACTTTTTCCGAAAAAACTTCCCTCTTGAAAACACCATCCGCTTTTCCTTCCAACATATACTCCGTATCCACAACCGGAACTTCCGCACCTTCCAACATACCTATCTGTAACAGAATATTCTGAATATAAATGTGGTGCCACGTTCCAACATCAAAAATCCTTTGTAACTGACCTGATATTGGTTCCATTTCTGTTGTAGGAACTTCCCCACTCAATGAATAATACAACATTCTTGGACACGCATCCAATAATTGGCTTGGATGAAAAACTCTTTTAGCCCTTCTATCAGGAGCCATCACCTGAGCATACAAATCCAGAAATACATTGAAAAAGGAATCTCTGTCAAACTCATCAGCATCCAAAGCATCCTGTAATTTCTTACAAGCTGCCTTTATCTTGATAACCGAAAAATAACTTGATTCCGTAATACCCTCCGAACACGCTTTATCTATTGCTTTCACTACTCTGTCTACTTCACTTGGCTTACTGGACTCCTTTAATAAATCATGTATACTTCTTCTCATTTAATTTTTATTAAAAAAGGGAAACCCCAATGATTGACCTTTGAAATTTTAAACACCACAGATTAGAAACTGTATGAAAGAAAGGGGTTTCCCAACGCAACAAAACACTATCACAAATATTGTAAATAAATTCTACAATTCAAAATCAACTGACATTAATCTGGGCGTTTCTCATTACGCTTGAACGTATAACCCTTCCTAACTCTCTGGGTAACTGAGCCATATCATCCAACACTACAAAGTGCTTAAACATTTTTGCTGGGTCAAAAGTTTTTGCGATACATACTTGAACTACATTGAATCCCATTTTTTCAACTTCAAGGACACTATCTCTTGTATCCAAGATAGCCCCTGCACCACGATATTCCTTAGCTGAGGGTGCTCCATCTGAAACAACAAATAGCAATACTTTGTCTTTGGTAAACTTACGAATCCTTTTGGCTACTTCCTTTATAGCCGTGCCATCCCGATTCTCATATCTTGCATCCACAGAACCTAAGCGATATTTTTTTCTTAAATCCTTTTCCAGATAAGTATATAGTTCTGTACCACCCTCAGCTATGGAATCCGCAGAATGCCCGTATACAAATAGCGAAATATTTTTTACTGTGGATAAGGCTTCCGTAAGAAGAATTACTGTATCTCTCGCTGCACGAATTCTTGAACCACTCATAGAACCGCTTTCATCAACCAAGATTCCTACGGTAATCTGCTCCGTAATAATGGTTCCTTTTTGTTTGTAAATCGTAGGAACTCCTTGTGATGCTTCTGCCAGTTTATCCGTATCCAAAATACCCGCCCTCATGGGTTTATGGATTACTTCATAATTCCTGTAATGCCCCCGCAAAACTTTTGCTATAAGTGGAACATACCTCTTAACTCTTTTTAATGAATTAAAATATTCCGCCCTGTTTTCCTTTTCCGGAATGAAGAAAATGTTTTTCCCACTTTTTTCCAAAGTACCCTCCAATTCCTTCTCCAACGTAGCGTGTGCCTTTAAAATCATAGCCGCCTCAGAAGTACTTAGACTGACACCCCTTCTGGTAATACTACGTAATTTCTCTATCAAATCATCCAAATCATCCTCAAAATCAGCTCCCGGAACTCCCCCACCCGTTATCAATCTCTCCTCATCTTTACCCCCCTCACTTTTGGATTCTGTTTCCTCCGCATCCTTTGTACCAGCCCCAGTTTTTTCTGATTCTTCTGTTTTAGCTTCTTCCGATTTTTCACTTCCTGACTTTTTATCATCCGATTCCTTTGTTGAAGATTCCTCTCCTTCAAAAGATTCAACCATCTCCTTTAGGGATTTCTTTTCTCCATCGCTAAAACCCCCATCCTCTCCATCAGAAGCTACAGATTCCCCCTCCTCTCCATCACCCGTATCACTACGTGAACTTTCTCCAGCCTCTTTTCTGGTCTTATCCATTTCCTCTTTCCACAAAACTTTAATGATATTATATATCTCCGTAGCTACTTTTACTGCTTGGTGGGTACTATCAGGTAACTCCTTAAGTAAGGCTTTTATCTGAACAAGATACTCACCAAACATTAGAAAATCTTCCCGCTGCAAATATTTTGGGTACCTGACGATTCTTAAAATTACATTGAGCAGCCTTGTTGCGTAATTGGATTTATCAATCTCATCATAAGATTCAACAAACACCTTATCAAAGATAAAGTATTTTGCTTGTTCCAAAAATTTGGAAAATCCGGGATAAGTATCACACATCTTTTGCTCTATCCTTTCATCCTCCAAAACATTTGTCAATGCTCTGATTACGGCATTATCAAGTACACCGGTAACTCTAAAATCCGTGTATTTTATATGGCACCCTTCGTGTATGGTAAACCCACAGAACACATCCGTTTTGGCTTCCTTAGATAAAATCTTATCGTCAAAAACATCCGTACCCACTAAGATTGTGGAACCATCTGTTGCGCTTCTTGCTCCAGACAACTTAATCGTAACTTTGTTGGGTAAGTCCATCAGCATAAGCATATCCGAAGCCAAAGAATAAGCTCTCCTTATAATATCCTCCTCCGATAATGTGGAACCCAAAAAATACGTGGAATATCCTTTGGCTTTATCTACGGTATCTTCCCAACCCAATCTCGGTCTTGTTATTATTTTTGTGTAGGTATCTCCTCTGCGAACAAACCAATCCGACAACAAGGAATCCACATCCACTTCTTTTTTACTTTTCATAATAGTAATGAATTTCAAATTTATTTTTTACATAACCGCCCTGCTGCAACAAGGCTTGTTTCTTACGCTGTAAAAGAGGGAACGGAAGATTCTCATACACCAATTTTCCATTATAATACAGCGAACCATTCTTAGTCCTTTTGGGTTTCTTGCGAATAGGAAATTGTTTGCTATCGTAAATTTTGCCATCATAGATTTCCTCAGCAACTTCCCTTTGATAAATCCGTTTCATTTGCTTGTGAACAATTTTAGAATGATGCTCCTTTCCCCATCTGAAACATTGCCCTCATACAATGGCAAAATAACAAGTTCCAAAGCCTTGATAAGACTCCAACCATCAACAACCAATTCTGCCACACGCAAGGTTTCCCTATGTGAAACTGGGCAGGATATTTCCTGTTTTTCCCACAATTTACGAATCTCCGTAGCGACATCTATGATTTGTGTAGCTTCATTTTTTGATATCCCTGTCCTTATACATAGAACGGAAACTTCTTTGAGTCTTGGCATAAAGGACAATTCCAACGGAAAAAATCTTGCCACCAATGCTGGGTCCATTACAAAGGTTCCCGTATACTCTGAGCCGATATTAGCCGTAGCCACGAAACTGCAATCTTCATGAACCGATATTACGTGCCTGTCGGAACCTCCTGCTATATCCACGTACAAAGAACGTCTTGAATCCAAACAAGGAAACAAAATATTGTTCGTAAGAACCGGTGCCCTTGACAATTCATCCAATAACACTACTCCGGGCTTGGAAATATCCTTTGTAAATTGAGCATAATCAAAAACGGATGCCCCATCTTTCAATCTGTGAACACCCAGTAATCCAGACATAGGGTCTTGCAAGGAACCCATATCGTGACAAGTGTAATCCAAATTCAATCTCTTGGAAACTAAGGAAACAAGCTCTGTTTTACCCACACCTCTTGGTCCGGTTAGCATTACTGGGATTTGTGCTTGAATATTTCTTACAAGTAGATACCAGTCATCCGCATCAACAAAGAAGCCTTCACTTTTTATTGTAGGCGGTTTTAATTCCTTGTTTGACCGCATCCGAATAAGTAAGGTATTTGTTCTTGGTGTCGGAGAATCCTGTGATTCCGGGATATCATCCTCCTCCACTTCTTTTGGAACATCCTCCCCCGATAATCCTATCCAATGTTTATAGGCATCCAACATCTCCACCGAGGGTTTATGTAAATCCGTCAGGTAATCTTCATCTCTATTTAAAATAGGATAGAGCTTCCCCGAAGCGTAAAAACCGCCCATATCTGACAAATAGCTCGATGCGAAAATAGTACCCAAAGGGTAAGATGCTCTTATCTCAGCATCCGCTTTTACATTGTAATCTACTCGGACATCCCCTCCGGTAGAGAATACCTGACCTGATAGTGGTCTTAACCGATTTCTGCCCCTGTCACCAAAGGTCTTAAAAAAGTAATACATCTGTGTTTTGTTGTTAAAATTGTTACTTTAAATATAGTAAATTTCTTTTTAAAAAACAAACTGCCTGAGAATCACTTACTTATCTTCGTTAGCCTGTTCCAATAGAAACACTAAATCATCATAGAACAAAATAGCGAGAGAATCTTTACTACGCTCAAAGTCCAAAACCATTATAGGCAATTTTTTTGTAGAACATTTTTTCTTCAGTTTACGCCAATCAGCCAAGCTTAATGTAAAGGAATCCTTTGTTGTGGTCTTTGCTTCCACTTCACAATAATCCGTTATTACATCATTCTGACCCAAAGTAGCCCCCGAATTAATGGTTTTTCTCCCCAATAATTTTTTCGCTATTTTACTTTCCTGTTTGCCCGAACGCTTCCGAGTACTTTCCTCACCTATATTCTGTAGGTACTTAAACTTTTTTGCCATCTTTCAGCCTCAGTTTTTTCACAATCCACGTATTCTGTAAAGTAGGATGTGGGATAATCTTTGTTTCCCATCTTGCTTCTTCCTCTTTACACTTAGCTAAAACTTTAAGCGCATTGGAATGATACGTACTTGCTTCCTGTTCCAGAAGTCTTTTTGTAACACTTGCCAAACTACTCATAACCCACTAATTCTTTATATTTATTAATAACTTTCAAATGATAGGACAAAGGGGCTTTTGGGTTGTGTATCTTTAAAGCCAAATGCAAATCCCTTTCCGGATTGTAAAAATCATTTACAATATTAAACATTTCAATTGATTTTTCCTTATCATACCTGTCAGACAGAGTGAAACGATTGTGCCCCAGTATCCTGTTTGCCTCCGTCATATAAACTGGAGTAATCTGTAAAACACCTGCATCATTTAGTGTCCCTATTGCCAAAGGATTGTTACTGCTCTCCACAAACATTAAAGCTTCCAAAAATAAATCCCAATCCTCCGTGTGTTCCCTTATTTCAGGAACGTGAATAATCTGTATCTTGGGTACCCAGTAATACTCCCTTAGGTAAGAAAAAACAACCAAAGCCACCGAGGTATAACATACAAGCAAAATAAAGTAATTCCTTACAACCTTTTTATTCAAATAACTCATCATAAACATCTTTTTCCAAAGACTTCCGAACACCCTCTTCAGAAACAGTACGAATGAAATTATCCATACCCTGTACTTTCAAATCGTTGTACATATACCACGCACCTTTTCTCTGAACAACTCCAAAACGGATAGCTATATCCACCAACTGACCGAAAGTATCTGTTTTCCCTGCCGGAATTTCTTCATAATCCACGTAAGAATAAAAGAATGTGGATTCCCTTCCTTGTACACCCACTTTGTTCTTCATACATCTGATATGAATATTCCTTCCTACGTACAAATCCCCTTCATCGGTTTTACCTTCTATTTCCTTTAGAGGCTTGAATCTGACAGATAAAGTCTTTGTTCTTTTTAACTGTTCTCCGTTACGGACTACCTCAGGGTCACCAAAAACCAAACCCACCTTTGAGTAAGCCGAATTTATTACCAGCAAGGTAGCTTCCCTTGTTTCGTTACGATTCATTGCCGTTTGAAACTTACGAAAAGCCTTATTCCAGAAACGTGCAGCTGGAGCCATTTGCTGATTCTCCATAGAATTTTCCATTTCATCATCCGTACCTATTGCTGACATACTATCCAACACAACAAGACTGATTTCCCTTTCCGCCAATAACGCCTGTATCATATCTACCGCCGAAGTCAATGTTTCGGGGTGTATAATAATTAGCCCATTGTTATCTATACCGAAATTTTCCCCCCATTCTTGGGTGTATGTACCTTCCAAATCCACTAATACCGCATATCTGTACTCCGGAGTTTCCTTAGGGGAATACCCTTTCCGCAACTTATAAGAAGCTACTTTAGGAAACATATCTTTGGAATCCTCATAGTCAAATTTCAAAAAAGCACCCTGAGTATGGTTTGCCCAATCATAATGCTGGAATTTTGAAATAGCATCATACGCCATATAACTTTTCAATGAACCATTTTCCCCATAATGTTCTATAACCCTTCCTACCGGGAAACCTCCATCCGTAACAAAATTATACGCTGGAACACTACTTCTGATTCTTACGCAAGGCGGAATAACCGATGCCGTATGAATAACACCTTCCCCCATTACCGAATTGAACTTGCCTAACACATCCTGCAAGGATGAAATTTTCTTAGCCATTACCTTTTTCTTGTTAATAAGTAAATAATCAATATGACAATATCAACCAACACTCCTATCCAACCGAATAGGGCGATTAATAAAACCATTAGAACGATTGTAAAACAACCCATAATCTTTTATATTAATCCTGATAATACATAAGAGAATCTATACGGAACACTCACAATATCTGAATCCTTCATTTCAGACCAATTAAGAA
>ERZ795057.2454-NODE-2454-length-13964-cov-9.959738_pt1 | contig 13964 bp, 9 predicted proteins | sample MGYA00375141_ERZ795057 | MGnify/ENA primary metagenome ERZ795057 (study PRJEB30186, sample SAMN05720163) | activated sludge metagenome | isolation source: Anaerobic digester | place: Hong Kong | collected 2015-01-26 ... | reverse complement strand
GAAGTTTTCCACATCAAGATCGTAGGCCTTCGGAGGAACAAGGGTATTCCCTTTGGTGTCGAGCAACACGTAGTAAGGCTGGGCGTTAACATTGAACCGGCTGATCTGGAAATCGGCGTATTTCTTGCCGATGGTTTTCTTTACTTTCCCATCGTAAGTTGAGGTTATCCATTCCGATTCAGGGAGCTGGGTTTTGTCATCCACGTAAAGCGCCACAATAATAAACTCTTCGCGCAGCTTTTTCAGCACCCTGGGATCAGACCAGACCCTGGCCTCCATTTCGCGGCAGTTAACACATCCGTGACCGGTAAAATCTATAAAAACGGGCTTATTCTGCTGTGCGGCGCAGGCGAGACCCTGTTCATAATCGAAATAGCCCTCGAGGCCGTGGGGCAGGTGCAGCAGCTCGCCGTGTTTAGGCTTATCGCAAAGCCCCGTTGGCTTTTCCGATGCCATTCCTCCTCCGCCTCCGAACACCTGTACATTGTCCCTGACAATCTTGTTCAGGTCAAAATCGTGGGTGGACTGCGGCGGAAGATAGCCAGACAAAGCCTGAAGGGGCGCACCAAACATTCCCGGAATCATGTAAAGCACAAAGGTAAAAGTGATGATGGCCAGTGAAAGGCGCGGCACGCTGATAAATTTCAGGTCACTGTCGTGAGAGAATTTAAGTTTGCCCAGCAAATAGAAGCCCATCAGGGTAAAGATTACAATCCAGAAGGCAAGATAAACTTCCCGGTCGAGGATGCCCCAGTGGTAGGTTTGGTCGGCAATGCTCAGGAACTTTAGGCCAAGGGCAAGTTCGATAAACCCGAGTACCACTTTCACCGAGTTCAGCCATCCGCCGGATTTGGGCATGTTGTTGAGCCAGCGAGGGAAGAAGGCGAACAGGGTAAATGGCAACGCAAAGGCCAGGGAGAATCCCAGCATGCCGATGATGGGCTCAAGTACCTGTCCGCTGGCAGATGCTACCAGGATAGCCCCCACAATGGGACCGGTGCAGGAGAATGAAACCAGCACCAGGGTGAATGCCATAAAGAAAGAACCAACAATTCCGCCCCGGTCGGCCTGCGAATCCGATTTATTGATCAGCCAGCTGGGAAGGGTAATCTCAAACATCCCCAGGAATGAAGCTGCAAAAAACATAAAGATCAGGAAGAACAGGATATTGGGCAGCCAGTGGGTACTGAGGAAGTTGGCAAAGTTGGCCCCCAGCGTAATGGCGACCACCGTTCCTATGACGGTGTAGATCAAAATAATGGAAAATCCGTAAGTCAGTGCCTGAAATTTCGCCTTGACCTTATCCTTTTCTTTCAGGAAGAAAGTCACCGTCATGGGTATCATGGGGAAAACGCAGGGTGTGAGGATGGCGGCAAGACCGGCAATAAAAGAAAAGAAGAAAAGTGCCCATAAGGATGAATGTTCCTCAAGGCCTCCTGCCTCATCCGGATTAATTTCACCGGTATCCTGCGCAACAGTATCGGCAACGGCAGAGGCAACAACCGTATCAGCAGGCACTAAGGCAGCAGTATCAACGGCAATTACTGCAGGCGCTTCCGTTTTCTTTCCTGCATCAGGATTCCCTTTAACCCTGAATTCAAAATCAACCTCATCCGGCGGCAAACAGCGACTGTCGTCGCAGCACATAAACTCCAGAAAGCCTTTGATCACAAAATCCTTGTCGGTCAGCACCTCAATTTTCTGTGTAAAGACCGCTTTATCGGCAAAATACTTCACCACCATATCAAAATTCTTGTCGAATTCCTCTTTGGCTTTCGGTTCTTTCACCTTTCCGATCAGCTTGTATTCCGGTCCTGGCTCAAAAGTGAAGGATGTAGGCACCGGCCCGTCGGGCGGAATGTCCTGTGAATAGAGGTGCCAGGCAGGCTCAATGGTGGCGGTGAAAATCAGTTGTGCTTCGCTGTTACTGATTTGTTTGGTAGTGAAACTCCATTTAACCGGTTTCAGCACCTGCGGAAAAGCAGTAACAGAACTGCCCAGGATAATCAATAAAAGCAGGAGTAATTTCTGGAATTTTTTCATCGGAAGTTAATTGGTTTAAAGCTGGAAATTAATCAAGTAGCTCAATGCGCAGCACTTGCTCTGTACCCGGGTCAATCCTGAACCTGTTGCCAATACGGTGCCCGATGAGCCAGGCAATTTCATTACCGGAGATCAGCAGCCAGGCATTTTCCTTCTCAACAATGGAGAATTTATTATCGATAAAGTAATCGCTGAGCTTTTTGTTATTTGTCATTCCATAAGGAACAAACGTATCGCCTTCTTTCCATTTGCGCAACCGCAACGGCCATCTGATCTTTCCTGCATCAAGCATCGCAACGGCAGCGCTTTTGCTGATCATGAGATTTTCATCATTCTGTATAACCGAAAACCTCAGCTGGACAGGCTTTTTAATCTCAGAGGTCCCTTCTTCGATCAGCAGTTCTCCTGCGGGCTGGCTGCCTGCAGGCCCCGATTCGGTGAGGATCAGCAGTTCCCTGTCCTTCACCAACCTGTGGGTTTGCGAAAAATACTGCTTTCCCGGAATATCCTGCAACCCCCTGACAATTTCATCGGTTACACTCCGGTTGAAACCGTATGGTTGCAGCAACTCAAACAGATAAACCTCAACAGGGGCGAGTTTCAACAACTCGCCGATTCTGAAGGCAATGCCATCTGCATTCACAACCATTACCGTTTCGCGCACAGCCGACAGGTAATTATCGAGCAAATGTTCCGTTTCGCGCATGCGGTCGATGGTGAATGTTATGGTTTTCCTGAATTCGGGGTTGATCTCTCCGAGTAATGGCATCAGATCGTGCCTGATTTTATTCCTGAGATATTTGGAAGACCGGTTGGAGCTGTCTTCACGGAAGCCAATGGCTTCGTCACCGGCAAATTCTTCAATCTGCCTCCGGAAGGCAAACATCATCGGGTGCACAATACCCCGCCGGTTCGCAAGGATGCCATGCAGACCACTGATACCTGTTCCGCGAAGGATATTGATAAAAAACGTTTCAATCTGATCGTCAAGGTGATGAGCAGTAGCAACGGTCTTAAACCCCTCTGTGGCCAGCAATTCATCAAACCACTCATAACGAAGGGTACGGGCGGCCATCTGAACGGAGATTTTGTTGAACCCTGCATATTCCCTTGTTTTGAAATGCTTCACGAAAAGCTTCACACCGTAGCTTTCGGCAATGGAAGCTACAAAACGCTCATCCAGGTTCGACTCAGCCCCCCTCAGACCAAAATTGCAATGTGCTATGGCAAAATTATATCCGGCCCTGTGAAACAATTCGGCCATAACCATGGAATCAACCCCGCCGCTTACCGCAAGTAAAACAGGATCGCCGGGCTCAAACAGGCGGAAATCCGCAATGTGTTGTCTGAACTGCTCTATCATGATGCAAAATTATAAAAAGTGGAGGATTTTAAAAATTTTGCAATAGTAAACAATCAAACAGTTTAACATATTTTAATACTTAAGTCCGACAATTAAACCGGGAATACAACTGTTTCATTTTCAAACCTGACTCGCATGGCCTGCCGGAAGTGAATATTTCTTGACTTATCCCGATCATGAACAGATCAACCATAGCAACCAACTCCCCCATGGTTAGGGTTGCCGGATGCTGATACCCGCGAAATACTGAAATCCGAAAATTAAAATTTCAGGTATGATTTTTTAAACGGATAAGAATAATTTCGATAACTATGATGTATCTTTGGGATAAATGATAAATTCCTTCCACATGAAAAAGCAAACCATAATCCTCGCAGTGCTGATTTTTGTGTTCTTTTTTCCCATTTTTTTAAAAGCACAGTTCATCAAGGTTGACACTGAATTTTACAGCAATGCCCTGAAAGAAACCCGTAAAGTCAGCATCTATCTGCCTCATGATTACTTTCAGGAACAGGAGACCCATTACCCGGTCGTTTATTTCCTGCACGGTTGGGGAGGAAACCAGAACGCGCTGGATGATCATCAGATGCTGATGAGTCAGCTGCTGCTAACCGGCCAGATACAACCCATGATCATTGTATGTGCCGACAATGGCTGCCAGCCTTTCGGCACAGGGGTATATGTAAACTCCGTTATTACCGGCAATTTTGAGGATTTTACCATCGAGGATTTAATTCCCTGGATTGAAGAAAATTACAGGGTTATACCGCAGAAGGAAGCGAGGGGGGTGTTCGGACAGTCGCTTGGCGGTTACGGCGCCTTCAGATTCGGCATCCTGCACAAGGATATGTTCAGAGCCATTTCATCCCATGCCGCACAGGTAAATTACGACCTGTGGATGCCGGCCGTAAGACAAATGCTGATGTTCGAAAACAGCGGCCCGCCTTATTTCTTTGATTTTTACGGATTTTCAAATGATGTGCCTTACGGGCCAAATGGCTTTTTCACCCGGAGTCTGTTTCTGGCTTCCAGTGGTTACTCCCCCGATCCCAACTCAAATCAAACCTATATCAATCCTCAAATCATTCAGTTCCCGTTTAATCAATATTGTCAGTTGCTTGACTCTGTCTATGACAAATGGGAAGCTTTCAATATTCCCACCATGCTTTCAGGGCTGAGTCCGGCTGACAGCGTCAGCATCCTATACGGCTGTGGGTTATATGATGAAACGATGGCCTATTACCCGAACTTTGCACTACAGGATACCCTGGATCACCTCAACCTCTCCTATGAATTTTTCTGGCATAAGGCCGGACACGTGATGCCGGATCCATACTTTGTCAGGTCGCTGGTTTTTATGGATTCCCTCCTGCTTGACTACAGTATTTACACGGAAAGTGACACTCCCGCCCGCGACATGCTCCGGATCGAAGCAATGCCGAATCCGTTTGCGGATTACCTCGATGTTCGTTTTGAGGCGGCCAACGCTCCCGAAGCCTTTATTGAAATCCTTGATCTCAAGGGCGTGGTCGTTCAGCAAATACGTCAACAATTAAAAGAGACGGGCATTCATCATATCAGGATAAACACAAATGCCATGAGCCCCGGCGTTTACTTTATACGAGTCAGCAGCGGCAGGTACACCGGTGTAAAAAAAGCTGTCAGATTATAGACCGGATTCCAAACAGAAAAAGTGAATCCGCAGGATCAAAAATTGTCATCAGGATTCTGTCCTGTACCAGTTTTTAAGGTTCAACCTGTTTATCTCATTCAGATGATTTTTGCCCTCCGGCGTGTAGAGAAAATCGATGAGTGTGGCATATTTTTCGTTGATCCTCCCCCTCACCATCTTGAATGTGGAATTGATCATCAGGTTCTTTTCCGTAAAGGCTTCAGGTAAAACGGCAAAACAGGCGGGCAGCCATCTTTCGGGAAACATACCGGCAAGCCTGCCATGCTTGAAGTAAGCGCCTACCTCGTGCTTCAGTAATTTCAGGGCATAATCTATCCCCTCATCCGATCCGGGCTCCAGTCCGTGTTTTACCACCAGCCTGTTGATCTCCTGAATATTGGGCACAATCAATCCGATAGTGTAAGCATTCTGATTGTTATGAAGCATACTCTGATCTATCAGTTTTGAATTGTCGACCAGCGCCTCCTCAATGCCTTCGGGACTGTATTTCTCACCATCGCTGCCGATAAGCAGGCTCTTGGACCTCCCCATAACCACCAGGTAATCATCTTCATCCATGTATCCAAGGTCGCCCGTAAACAACCATCCATCCCTGACCGTTTCAGCGGTTGCCTCAGGATTCTTCCAATAGCCTTTCATGACGTTGCCTCCCCTGATCACAATTTCACCGGGCTGGCCTTTGGGCAACTCATTACCTTCGGTATCGCAGATTTTCAGTTCCAGCGGCCTGACAACTTTTCCTGAAGTTCCTATCTTCAGGTTAAGCAAGGAGTTGGAAGAAATAACCGGCGATGCTTCCGAGAGGCCGTAACCCTGACAAACAGGAATACCAATGGCCAGAAAGAATCGCTGCAATTCAGCATCCAGCAATGCGCCTCCTCCGATAAAAAACTTCAGCTTACCCCCGAATCCTTCGCGTACCTTGCTGAAAATGATTTTATCAAACAGGTTTACGAGGGGTTTGAGGAGAAACCTCCAGCCTTTACCGCGGTTTATCCCGATGCCGTTGTAAGCGTAAGCTATACGCAATCCGGCATTAAACAACGTCCGGGCAACTTTTCCTTTAGCGGCAATCCCCGCTTCGATACTTTTTCTGAAATTCTTTGATATGGCCGGAACACTCATCAGAAGATCGGGCTTGATTTCTTTGATGTTCAGCGGAATATTCTTGAGCGTTTCGTTTGCGGTCTTGCCAACCTGCAGCGAAGCAACCCCGGCCCCTTTGGCAATAAAGCAATAGAGGCAGGCGGTGTGGGCGAAGCAGTGATCCCAGGGCAGAAAAGCCAGGGTTTTATAAGTATCAGGAATATGCATCAGTGAAAGGGATTGCATCACATTGCTCACATAATTTGAGTGGGTGAGCATGATGCCTTTGGGATCAGATGTGGTACCCGAAGTATAGGTAATATTGGCCAGGGTTTCCGGGGTTACCGTCCGCATGGCTTCAGCAAATTCATCGGCGTGGGTCTTAAGATATCCCTCCCCCAGCCGGTAAACATCGTCAAAAAAGATATCCTTCGTATTGCCGGAGGACCCGGGATCCATCATTATGACCTGATCCAGATCCGGAAGGTTTTCACGGATCGCATTTATTTTAGGCAATTGCCCGGCTGAAACAATAATTTTTCGCGCCCCGCTGTGTTTAAGCCTGAATTCAACTTCTGAAGAAGATAACTTGATAGATAGCGGAACACTGCAACAACCAACATACAACAAACCAAGTTCCCCGATGATCCATGAATTCCTTCCTTCGGCCAGGATGGCAATACGATCGCCCGGCACCGCTCCCAGACTCAGCAATCCGGCGGCAAAAGTGTAAATCTTGTCACGCACCTGGCTGTAGGTAGCTTTGGTCCAGATGGCACCCTGCTTCTCATAAAGATAGGTGTTCTCAGGGAACCGCGAAACAGCAGATTCAAACAGATCAATCAGTGTATGCATGGTTAATAATTTTAGGCGTCGAAAATTAACAAATAAAACATTCAATCAGAAAAATATTTGCCAATGGCCATGATTCAATCCCGGTATATATAAAAGTATGGCAGGTTTAACCAATTACCATTCAGCCTGGAATAATTTACTGGTTCTTCCGGAATACAGCCTGTTTTTTATCTCACCAAAAGAACCACAGATAAATCGATCTTTATAAATTTGCAGTACAAAGATAAAATACGGCATATTATTTGAATTACACTCATCATTTACCGGGTTAACGAGCAAACAAACCTTTATGAAATCAGAAAAGATCAGAATCTGGGCTTTATTCTTTTTTGTAGCGATGGCTTTTTCATCCTGTGTGATTGATGAAGACCCTGACCCGGACGATGGTGATGTCAGGGATAAATTTACCGGTTCCTGGAGATTTACGGAAACAGAAGGGTTCAAAAGCGATCTCGGCATCAGCTACACGGTAACCATAACTTACGATCCCGGAAATTCATCACAGGTTTTGCTGAGAAATTTTGCCAATGCGGGGGGTAATTATTCAGCTTATGGGATTGTTACCACCAACCGTATCACGGTACCGGCCCAGGAGCTGGCGCCCGGTTTTCTGGTCAGCGGATCCGGATCATTATCGGGACAGGACCTCATGGATTGGGACTATACCATTGCCGCGGGAGGCGATCAGAATTACTATACCGCCTCGGCCTCCAGGCAGTAAACAAAAGAAAGCGGCACCCATAGCCGCCTGCTTGGAATATTCCTGAAAGTCAAGGAGAAAATCAGGACAAACCGTTTACCTGACCTGTATTTTGCTTTTCTGCAGTGTATCCATACCGGGTACAGGCAGGTTATTAATACTGTCCTTTGCGCGCGTCAACAGGAGAATTACCTCATCAAGCATCTTTTCGAAGCCGGCCAGATCCTCCTGATAATAAGCGAGATTTGCCTTAAACTGAGCGGGCTTTACCTGATGCCAGGCATAAAGCGAATCAAATGTCATTGCAGAAAGCTTGTTCAGGCTGTCGCGCGATATTTTCCCCTGCTTGTAACGAAGCACCGCTTCGGCAAGTTCAACATCCGCCATCAGTAAAATCATCTCCTGCCTGGGGATCAGCACTTCATCACCCTCAATTTTTACTTTTCCGCGGCAGGCATTCAGGGCAAAAAATGACACAAACACCAACAACCCGGCACCGGCTATCCACTTTATTTTCACTTCTCTGAAGTATTTCCCGTGTATTCGGTGTTCAACTGCCTGAGCACTTCTTCAGTGATGTCGAGCGAATCGTTGGCCGTAAGGATATTACCCCCGCGTGCGTGTGAGAAGATGTAATCAAAATTCATTCTGCGGTTGTACCTTTCCAGGAAATTGTTCAGGCTGTCGATCAGCACGAGGTTCAGTTCATATTCCTGACGGGATAATTCGGCTGAATATTGTTCGCGCAATTCATATAGTTTCTGCTGTTCTGCCATCAACTGGGCATAAATCTCCTGCGCCGAAGCTTCGGAAATTGTTTGTTTACTCACCTGCTCCTGAAAATAAGCCGCATCCTTTTCGAATGAACTCTGCTTCCTTTTCAGTTCATTTTCGAGGGCCGCCGTCTTTGTTTCAAGCGTATTCCGCATCGATTTGACCAGATCATAGTGTGCCATAATGCTGTCGCTGTTGACATAGGCAACCGTAACACCGCCCTGTGCCGACTTCTGAACCAGCGCCTGGTTTCCCGGTTCGCCCTTGCGGGGACCGAGAATAATAAAGTACAATACAATCAGCCCGGCAAGCATAACCAGATTAACAACCGTAAGCGCAATATTCAGCTTACTTTTGGGTGCCGGTTCCCTGATTTCAGGCAATTGATCCATTGTTTCCTCCTGCATAAAAAATTGAATTTGAAATTTGAGCTGCAAATTTAGCGAAAAAACAAGGCAGCCGTTTAATAATTAGGCTGCCTTGTATGAATCTGATATCGCTGAAGTTTAATTCCCGAGGTCGGACATAAATTTAATCCGCATCAGGCGGATCTCTTCTTCGTTGAACTCATCCTCGCCCAGCTCTTCCAGCGCCTTATCAATGGAATCGCTTTCAGCCTCCCGGAAGTAATCGTAGATTTCCTCCTGGTGGTATGGATCGACGTACTCGTTCACATAATAGCTCAGGTCGAGCTTGGTACCTGCCGACACTATCCTTTCGACCTCGGTAAGCAGTTCGCTGATTGACATGCTCTTGGCGAAGGCGATATCTTCAAGCGAAATTTTACGGTCGATATTCTGAATGATATAAACCTTGAGTCCCGACTTGTTCACCACCGATTTCACCACCATATCCATCGGACGGATGATCTCGTTTTCCTCAACATAGGTCTTGATCAGGTCGAGGAACGGCTTACCATACTTCTGAGCTTTTCCGGCGCCAACTCCGGTAATATTCTTCAGTTCATCGAAAGTGATGGGATACTGAATGGCCATATCCTCAAGGGAAGGATCCTGAAAGATTACAAACGGGGGGAGATTTTCCTTGCGCGAGATCTCCTTTCTCAGGTCCTTGAGCATGGTAAACAGGTTCTTATCGGCCGTACTGGTTTTTGCACCACCGGCAAAGAAATCCTCCTCATCGGCATTTTCATAGTCATGATCGCGGGTGAGCATGATGGAGTAAGGCTTCTTGAGGAATTTATGCCCTTCGGGAGTTACCTTAAGCAATCCGTAGTTCTCAATATCCTTTGCCAGCAGCCGCTCTATCAGCATCTGCCTGATTACCGCGTTCCAGTACTTTTCGTCGTATTCCGAACCTTTTCCAAACACCTCCAGCTGGTTATGTTTGAATGATTTGTTATTGGCCGAAGGCTTGCCGGTAATCACGCCGATCACATGCTTGGCTTTAAACAGTTGTTTGAGGGCAAGCACGGTTTCGAGCACGAGCTCTACCGCATCTTTTCCCTCGAATTTGGTTTTCGGATGGAGGCAATTGTCGCAGCTTCCGCAGTTATCTTCGGGATAAACCTCTCCGAAATAGTGGAGCAACTGTTTGCGCCGGCACACCGAAGACTCCGCATAGGCAACGGTTTCGAGCAGCAACTGGCTGGCAATTTCCTGCTCGGCTACCGATTTGTTCTTATTGAATTTCTCAAGTTTTTGTATATCGTCATAACTGTAGAAGGCGATACAGTTTCCTTCTCCGTCATCGCGTCCCGAGCGGCCGGTTTCCTGGTAATAGCCTTCAAGGCTCTTGGGCATATCATGGTGTATCACATAGCGCACATCCGGTTTGTCTATGCCCATGCCAAAGGCAATGGTCGCCACGATCACGTCGATTTCCTCCATCAGGAATTTATCCTGATTGGTCACACGGGTGGCTGAATCCAGCCCGGCATGGTAAGGCAGTGCCTTAATCCCGTTCACCTGAAGCGTTTCGGCCAGTTCTTCCACCTTTTTACGGCTCAGGCAATAGACGATCCCCGATTTACCCGGTTGCGACTTGATATATTTAATGATATCCTTGATCGGTTCTTCCCCCTTTGGCCTTACCTCGTAATAAAGATTCGGACGATTAAAGGAAGAGATAAACAGGGAGGCATCCTGCATATTCAGGTTTTTCTGAATATCCTGCTGAACCTTGGGCGTTGCCGTTGCCGTAAGCGCGATTATCGGCACTTTTTTACCGATGGCTTCTATGATGGGGCGCAGTCTCCGGTATTCAGGCCTGAAATCGTGCCCCCACTCCGAAATACAATGCGCCTCGTCAATGGCAAAAAATGAAATATCAATCTCCTGAAAAAACTGAACATTTTCATCCTTGGTAAGAGACTCGGGCGCTACATACAGCAGTTTGGTTTTACCGTTTTTAAGATCTTTCCGCACTTCCGCGATTTCAGCCTTGCTCAGGGATGAATTCAGAAAATGAGCAATGCCCTGCTCAGCCCCGAAATTACGGATGGCATCCACCTGATTTTTCATCAGGGCAATAAGCGGAGATATAATGATGGCTGTTCCCGGACTGATGATGGCCGGAAGCTGGTAACACATGGATTTCCCTCCCCCGGTAGGCATAATCACAAAGGTATCCCGGCCTTCAAGCAGGTTATTTATAATCGCCTCCTGATTGCCTTTAAAGGAATCAAAACCGAAAATCTTTTTCAGTAATTCATTAAGCGAATAATCATTCACTTTCTTCATTGCAGCTATATTTTTTTCTCAGATCAGTTGCTGTAATCTGATTATAGTTTTTCATTTTAAACAAATGTAATCATTAAGTAAGGAAAAGTCAAAAAAAATCCTTTGCCGGTTTTATTTTTAAAAACCCGGCAGACAATCTTTCTGAAAGTAATGTTCTATTCATTGACAATTCTATACAAAACAATTCAATTCGAGGTATTCATAACCGGAGATTAAACGGCCACTCCGGCCAAATACAGTGCTTCCGGCCCTGGCCGGAGAGCTGGATTCCTCCGAAATTTGGTATTCCCGGCAGCTTCCCAAACCTGCAAACCCCCGCAGGGACAACCTTCCTGATACTGCAACCCGCACATCCCGGCCGGGCTATATCATCATTCACCTCAGATTTAAGGGCGTGCAAATTTCTAAAAAATATCATTCAATAAGCAACTTTCTTAAAATCTGTTTTTTGAATGGAAAATTCCGGAATATTCCGGCATTTCATAAACCGGCAACATAAACATGACAAAGTATGCAGGTCTTTAAATTTTTCTTTAAAAGTTGCAGCAGCCCGCCGGCGACGACAGCAGGGCAGTCCACAAGGCTATGACGAGCGCCCTAGACCAGCAAAATCGTAGCCATGCAGCCTGAATTCCTTTAACCGGATCAGGCAATATTCCATTTTTTAAGAAGCCTCCAGCCTTGCCTGAATATTGTATCTTTGTAAGCCTTTATCATAACAAATATCCTTCCCCTTGAAGACAGCAGATCAGATCAGGCAGATTGCACTCCGGACCATTGCTGAAGAAGCGGCAGCCATCAACCAGCTGAGCAATTACTTTACAGATGATTTTATCCGCAGTGTAGAATTAATCCTTTCCTGTACAGGCAGGGTCATCGTTACCGGAATCGGCAAGAGCGCCAATATCGGCGCCAAACTCGTCAGCACCTTCAACAGCACGGGCACACCGGCCGGTTTTATGCATGCGGCGGATGCCATTCACGGTGATCTCGGCATGATCAGGCCCGGGGATATCATTATCTGCCTCTCGAAAAGCGGCGACACCCCTGAAATTAAGGTGCTGATTCCTTTGCTGAAATTAATGGGAAACAAACTGATTGCTATAGTCGGCAATCCGGAATCCTATCTTGCCGGGAATGCCGATCTTGTGATCAGCTCCAAGGTTAACCGTGAAGCATGTCCGAACAACCTGGCCCCAACGGCCAGCACCACGGCCCAACTGGTAATGGGCGACGCCCTTGCTGTGGCATTGCTGGAATGCCGGGGCTTTACCCGGGAGGATTTTGCAAGGTATCACCCCGGCGGCGCACTGGGGAAAAGACTGTACCTGAGGGTGGCCGATCTGTACAAATACAATGAAAAGCCAGAAGTTCAGAAAGATGACAATATGCGCACCGTCCTGCTCGAAATCTCCTCGAAACGCCTGGGAGCCACCGCCGTTCTCGACGGATCGAAACTCGCTGGCATCATCACGGATGGAGACATCCGGCGCATGCTCCACCGCGAAACGCCGGTCGAAAACCTGAAAGCCGCCGATATTATGACGCGCGACCCACGCACCGTGGATGCGGAAATCCTGGTGGCCGACGCCCTCGACATCATGAGGAAGAACAATATCACCCAGATGCTTGTTATGGAAAACAATGAATATGCCGGCGTCATTCACCTGCATGACATCCTGAAAGAAGGAATCATCTGACGCTTATCTCCCCCTAAACACTGTAATAATTATGGGAACACAAACTGATGCTTTCAACAGCTACCGCGAAAAAATGAATGAACGCCTCCTGGGCGCTGAAAATAATAAGGTGATCAAACGTATTTTCAATGTCGATACCAATGCCTACCTCGAAGGGGAGCTGCCGGTAAAAACCAAGGAAATGCTCGGACTGATCGCTTCCATGGTGCTCCGTTGCGACGATTGCATCAGATATCACCTGATTAAATGCCATGAAAACGGAATGACCGAAGCCGAATTGATGGAGTTAATGGGAATTGCCAATCTGGTAGGTGGCACCATCGTGATCCCGCACACCCGGCGGGCGATTGAATTCTGGGATGAACTCAGCGCCTGACCTGCAATGACTGCCTTTTCTATCAGACATTGAAAACAAAGATGCTTTCGCACGTCCAGCCCAGGCTTTCCGGATTAAATCCGGGCCTTTTCGCGCCCCTTTTTATGCTCCTGCTCTTATTTGCCGGCACATATGATGTTGCGGCGCAGATAACCAAGGTCAGGGGCAGGGTGGTTGACGCTGTCAGCGGAGAGGCCCTGCCTTTCGTCAATGTCTATTTCAAAGGAACGACCACCGGTTCCACCACCGACGAGCTGGGAAATTATTCGATGGAAACCAGGTTTGCCACCGACTCGCTCGCAGCATCCTCGGTCGGATACCTTACCATGGTAAAACCGGTTCTGCTGAACCGTTTTCAGGAGATCAACTTTAGCATGCAACCCGATCAGATCAGCCTGTCGGAGGTCGTTATCAAAGCCGGTGAAAACCCCGCTGAAATCCTGCTGCGCAAAGTCATAGAAAATAAGGTGCTCAACGACAGGGAAAACCTTGATTACTACCAGTTTGAAGCATACACAAAGATAGGTTTCGACGCCAACAACCTGTCCGAAAAGTTTATGAACCGGAAAATATTAAAACCCTTCGACTTTATCTTTGATTATATTGACACATCTTCTTACAGCGGTAAAACCTATCTGCCCGTGTTTCTTTCCGAATCGCTTTCCGATGTTT
>ERZ795057.2453-NODE-2453-length-13968-cov-6.419895_pt1 | contig 13968 bp, 17 predicted proteins | sample MGYA00375141_ERZ795057 | MGnify/ENA primary metagenome ERZ795057 (study PRJEB30186, sample SAMN05720163) | activated sludge metagenome | isolation source: Anaerobic digester | place: Hong Kong | collected 2015-01-26 ... | reverse complement strand
AGAGACGATTTATTGGGAAATCAGTCGAAAAAATGGTTTTTGCAGTGGAATCATAATATTTGTTGTCCAGTTCCGGGAATTTCTTTGTGATTAAACGCATGAGAAGTGTAACTTCGCCTCTTGCTTCGCCTTTTTCAATCAGTCGTTTTGCAAGTGTTTCCATAATCTCTCCTCCTTCCGGCAGAACTTCGGTTATTGCTTCTTCATCAACATCCGCTCTGCTATTAAAGACGTAAATCATTGTAATCTCAGTGATTTCATGTGCCATTTGTATTCCATAGCGATCTTCTACCTGTTTCATGAGTTTTGCAAATCTAAGAAAGGATTTGGGGAATAGTCGTAAGCTCTGAATTTAAAATCCGGGATCATTTCTTTCAGTTCTTGCGGCAGCTGTTCGATTCCTTGTATGGTGTCCCATAATCTTGTTTTGACTTCAAGCTTTTTCTTGCCATGATAGATCAGTATAGGTATAATGGGTGGGACATACTTCTTTTTTTCATCATACAGTTCGTTCCAGATGCTTGCCATGTATTTTAGAATTTGAAAGATGGTTTTCTCATCATGATAGCTTTTATGTTCGTAGCGGATGTAGATGTACCCTGTTTTTTCATTTATCTCCACTTTATAAAGTAAATCGGAGTAGAACTTTTTAAGCTTTTTGTCAACATATTCGCCCTTTTGGTTGGTTAGTGTGTCTAAATTCATCAGTTTCAGGATTGATTCAGGTAGATAACTTTCCAGAAAGTCTCGAGTGATTTCTGGTTTGCCAAAGGTGCTTTTAAAATAGTTGTCATGGGGATGGTTGACAAAATTGGCCAGTTCTTTGTCTTTCAAGTTTTCACCTCTCAATGCAGTTATTAAAAAGGCTTTTAAATGTCTTGATGGTGTCTCTGTTCTTGGAGTGTTTAATCAGTGTCCCACCATATCCAAAGAGTTAATCATCCAGATGTTCGGCAATTACCTTGATCGTGTTTTTCAATGCTATGAGCCTCCCAAGCTTTTTTTTCTTCTTTTATTTTTTCGGGATTTTTATGTTTTTCCAAAGCTCCTCTTAAATTTAATTTCTTGTTATCACCTTCATCTGCAAGCGTAATTAATATTCGCACTTTGCGATGTTTTAACTCGTCAGGAACTTTAATCGATTTTTCTAATTGATCACTATCGATAACCGTTTCATAAGGCTTCATTGAATCACCTCTTTTTTAACCATATGGTCATAACCATAGGGTCAGACCCTTTGGGTTCATTTCCTTTATAGGTACAAGTCAAGTTCTTTACTGTCTTTCATATCCAGGAGGGCGAGAGAAACAGCGTCAAGTTTTTCGGCTTTCAAGGCTTTGACTTTTTCGTAGTATTTATATTGAATGTCCGGGAATTTTTTTAGGATCATCTTCCAAATGAGTTCTTTTGTTGATTCTCTACCTCTTTCATAGCCTTTTTCCTCTGCTACTTTCATTATATTTAACATATTTAATTCCTCCCATATGTTTAATATTTTTTCTTTCGTGAGATACTTGTCCATCAAGACAACCATCATTGAGATGATTTTTGTTTTCATTTCTTTTGACGTTTTTAATTTTTTAGCTAATGCCAAGGATTGATCCACGTAGATTTCATTTTCTTCATCTAATTTTTTTAGGGGTAAAAAAATTAATTCTAATTCGTTGATTTCCTGACCTCTTTCAACCTGAGTTTTCAATCTTTTGTAGTCATTTTCCCAGCTTCCATCGGCCAAATTTAAAATAGTTACTTCGTAATTTAAACTCCCTGCATTTATTTTATGCATACTTTCTTTTGTTTTAGTAATCACTACTGTATGTATTTTGGTGTGTTTTTTTCCATAAATCATCAAATCAGTCTGAGCAAATCTCAGCAGGTCTTTTGATGAAACATGCGCCTCTTCTTCAATATGCAAGAGTGTTCCATCTTCCAGCATAAAAATCAGGTCAATGAAGTTGTTTTTGGTTTCTATTTTGTACAGTTCGCTGTCTTCAACACTGATTATTTTTGGTAAATCCAATCCCAGAAAGTCTAAGGTCTTATTTTCAAAGAGTGTTAAGGCATCTTTGATGACCATGTCATAGTTTTTGTAACTGATTTTGAGTTCTTCGTTTTCTTCCATTGCCATCTCCTTTTTGCGGTGAATATGGGTTGTGCTTTATTGGTGCTAGAAAAACCTCACATTCTCAAGTGCTTATCTAATCGGTTTCTTGTTCAGTATGCACTTTTTTCAAAATAATCTTTGCATCCGCAATTATACCATCCTGTTTGAGTGATGCCCTTGAAAACTCAACTTTAAACTGTTCTGTTTCAATAAATGCCTTAGGATAGTCTTCACCATCCAGCATTCTGATGTAATCGTATAGTTGCTTTAAGGTTTTCAGGTTTTCAATGTTTGATTCTTCGGGTTTGCGCCTTTTGAATGGGGTGATTTCTCCTTGTTGTTCTGCTGGCGTTATGTTATTCTCCAGTATTTTCGGGATCATCTTTTCAAAGACAATTTTAGAGGCTCTCATAAAAATCTCGTCCGCTGTGCCATAAAGTTCCAGTTCTTCTTTTAAATAAACCGGTCCGGCATCCATGGCTTCTACCACTTTTATGGCTGAGATTTTTGTTTGTTTATATCCACTAACAATCAGATTCTGTAAGGGGCTTCCCCCTCTGCCAAAGGGTAAATCCGTCATGTGGAAGACGATGCAGTTGTATTGTTTATATATGGATTCAGGAATTTTCCAAGACCAGTGGGGAAAGAAGATGTATTCGGGATTGAGTGCTTTTATTTTTTCAGCTGTGAGTTCTTCTTTGTTGGTGATGATTTCGGTGTGGTATTTGTCTTTTATTTTTTGAGCAATTTTTTCAGCGTTTTTGATGTTCCAGGGTTTGATGGTGGCGATGATGATGGTTTTCACATTGATCACCCATTTTCCTTTTCTATCACTCTACAAACTCCCACTTAAGGGGTGTTCCTCTTTCCAAGCCTTTTTTGGCACGTTTCCCAAGAATTTGACGAGAATACTTGGGATGCAATCCGTATCCGGGACGAATGGAACGGATGTTTTCTTCTGTGAACACTTCTCCTTTTTGAATAGCTTTGACCACAAACAAAGATCTGGCCGTTTCTCGACTTCTCTTTTGTTTATCGTTTAATTCATAGGTAACTTGACCGATGGCTTTCTCTGCTTCTCTGACGGCCTGGACCATTTGCTTAAATTCTTCCGGATTCAAGGAGAATTTGGCATCGGGTCCGCCTAGTTTTCGGTCTATGGTGAGGTGTTTCTCTATGATGCTTGCCCCCAAAGCAACGGAGAGAATGGATGTGGTGATGGTTGGGGTGTGATCGGATAGACCCGGGATGACTCCAAAGGTCTCCGGGATATTTTTAATGGTTAGCAGATTGGTTTCTTCGATGGGCGTGGGATAGGCACTGACGCATTTAAGCAGGGCGATGTCATTGTTTTGCTTGTTTCTGATTGTGGAGAGGACTAAATCAATATCTGTTAAGGTTCCCATGCCGATGGAAAAGATAACGGGCTTTTGTTTTTCTGCAATATATTCAATTAAGGGGATGTCTGTTATCTCATAAGAAGCGATTTTGTAAACCGGAACGTCCATTTCTTCCAGAAAGTCAACGGCCGATTTATCAAAGGGGGTTGAGAAGAAGATGAGTCCAAGTTCTTCTGCGATCTTTTTGAGTTTCGGCTGCCATTCCCAGGGGGTGTAGGCTTCCTGATAAAGTTCATATAGCGTTTTGCCTTCCCAGATGGTGCCTTTTAGACTGAAGTATTCGTTGTGACAGTCGATGGTCATGGTGTCGGGAGTGTAAGTCTGAAGCTTAATCGCATCCGCTCCGGCTTCTTTGGCCTTTTTAATGATTTCTACGGCATAATCATAGTTTTGTAAATGATTACACGACATTTCTGCAATGATAAAAACTGGGTGGTTGTCTCCGATGGTTTTTGTTCCAATTTTAAATGTCATTTGTTTTCACCTCTTTATCATTAACCATAGGGTCAGCCCCTTTGGGATAATGTTTAACTCTCAAAATATTACACCTCCATGGTTTTTGATTTCCGCAATCCTTTGCGGATAATGTGTTCCCTCCGCCATGAAAATTTGCTTTCTCAATTATCGTCAGTTTTTTAGGACTTTAGGAAAGGTTTTAAAATAATTATAGAAGATTTAAAAAATCTTCCAACTCAATTCCTGCTTGTTCAAGAATGCTTTTTAATGTTCCTCTAGCAACTTCATCATGCATGGGTACAATTACTGTTATAGTCTTTGTGCCATGTCTTTTAAGTTTCAAATGACTTCCTTTTTGAGAAGCGATTTGAAAGTCCAATTTGTTTAACGCCTTTATCATTTTCCGAGGGGGCTGTCCCCTTGGTTAATGTCTTCCGGTTTTAAAATGGGATACTTCGATCCCATCAAATAGCCACTTCCATCGTTGTGATAAGGGTATCGTTTTCTTTAAAATCGGGCTTTTCATCTTCATAATACAACTCTATGGCTTCTTTTAAATTGCTCATGGCTTCTTCTATGGTCTTTCCCTGAGAAGCAACATTGTTTTCCAAACATTTTGAAACATACCAGTTTTCTTCTTTTTGTATGATAACAGTTACTTTTATGCTCATTTGATCATCCCTTTTCTTTTAAAAAAAAGCGTCCAAATTCTTATCCTGATATTCAGATAGGACCTCGTTAAATTGTCAAGTCCCACTGTTCCTAACATTGGGACTCTATACCATTATACCATTCAAATGACGTTTTTATCTGTTTTGCTAATGCCAAGGATTGATCGGTGTATGTTTCGTCTTCTTCCTTTGCCAGCTCCTTTTTGCGATTGTGCTTTATTGGTGCTAGAAAAACCTCACATTCTCAAGTGCTTCTCTAAAAAGAAGATGTATTCGGGATTGAGTGCTTTTGTTTTTTTAGCTGTGAGTTCTTTTTTGTTGGTGATGATTTCGATGTAGTATTTGTCTTTTAGTTTTTGAGCGATCTTTTCAGCGTTTTTGATGTTCCAGGATTTGATGGTGGCTGGGTTAGTTTTATTTGCCAAAAGCAACGTCCCCATGGAGATAAGTTTCTATTTCCCGAAAACGGGAAAAATATGATTTCGGGAAACAGGATGATATAATAATTGTAAAGGTGGTGAAGTAATGAGATTAATTGAGAGAGATACTTATTTAAACAGGTTAATAAGTATAAAAGGAACACCGGATATAAAAGTAATTACTGGTGTTAGACGTTCAGGTAAATCAAAACTTTTAGAAGAATATATTAAATGGATCAAGGAAAATGAAACTAACCCTAATATAATATCAATAGATCTCACCAATCTGAAATTTGAAGTATTGAAAGAATACCATGCCTTAAATGATTATATAGAGGAGCGTTATGCCCCCGGAAAAGAAAATTATATTTTCATCGATGAAGTCCAAATGTGCAAGCAATTTGAATTGGCTATAAATAGTCTGCATTCCACTGGTAAATATGATATCTATGTTACTGGCTCTAATGCCTTCCTGCTAAGTAGTGACTTAGCAACGCTGTTTACTGGCCGAACTTATGAAATGGAAGTATATCCGTTTTCTTTCTCAGAGTTTATGGAATACTACAAAATATCAGACCAACAAGTAGCATTTGAAAGATACATGAAGGAAGGCGGTATGTCAGGTTCTTATTTATACAATGAATATGAAGAGAAATACAAATATCTATCTGACATATTTGATACGCTTATTTTGCGGGATATTAGACAAAAGTATAAAATCAGGAATACTATTTTAATGGACAAAATTGCTGAATTTATGATGGATAATATTTCAAATTTGACGTCTGCAAGGAAAATAGCGGAAACTCTTACTAAGAACCAAGATGCCATTAATCATAAAACAGTTGGATCATACCTTGATTATTTGTGTAATGCATTCGCATTTTACAAGGTTAGAAGATATGATATTCGTGGAAAAAAGTATTTAAAAACCACTGAAAAGTATTATCTTAGTGATCATGCCTTTAGATTTGCAAAACTTGGCACCAGAAACCTCGATCATGGCAGAGTGATGGAGAATATTGTAGCCCTTGAATTGATGAGAAGGGGTTATGAAGTTTATATCGGTGTTCTATACAAAAAAGAAATTGATTTTGTCGCCGTTAAGCAAAGTGAAAAATTATATATCCAGGTGTCTGATGATATTTCAGATGAAAAAACATTTGCAAGAGAAGTAGATTCTTTATTGAAAATCAAGGATGCCTATCCCAAGTTATTAATCGCAAGGACTATGCACGAACAGTATCAATATGAAGGGATACAGATTTTTGATATTGCGGAATGGCTAAGAAATTAATAAGAGTATACAAACCTGATTTATTTTCCATCAAACTTGATTGTAAGTGTTTGACAGAGAATCGGAGGATTATTTGGAAATATTAACGAACTTCATTTCAACGCTAAAAGAGAATAATCTGGGTGTATATGGTATTCACATCTATCAAAACGGAAAGGTTCTTGGGGATTATTGTTTCCGCAGCAATGGCAGAGAAAATCTCTGTTCGGTGTCAAATACTTTTGTTTCTGTTGATGTTGGCATTGCGGAAAGTGAAGGTCTGATTCAGCTGACAGATCATATCTTGCATTTTCCGAGGGGGCTGTCCCCTTGGGTATTATCGTCAGTTTTCTGAGTAATTTCATGAATCTTTTACCAATTGCCGAGGAAAATCAGAAAATGTTGGATTATGCGATTGCTTTGACAAACATTTACGGATGGGTTCCCTATTCGCAATACGTTCATATTTGGAATCTCTACAATGAAAATCAAATTACAGAGGATATGGCTGAAAACTTCTTTGAAGTAATGCAAAAGAAAGAACCTGAAATTTGGATCCATGACAAAACCGTCATTAATGAAATCCTGCTGGAGCTAAAATTAGACAATCCCCCAAGTGCCTTCTTCGAATTACTTGAAGAGTTCGGTTATATTTTTGAAGATAAACAAACAGTAGAAGAATTCATGAAAATATTCCAAGAAATTTCCAACAACTCAAGAAAATGGACCTTAAGAGGCTTTACACCAACTGAAATCCGTCAACTTTTTTATAACTAAAGGAGAAAAGCAATGACACAAAAGAATAACAATAAGAGAAGAAGAGGGGACAGGTACGTAACAGAGACCCAGTCCCATCGGATTCATGAATACTAACTTTTGTCGTCGAATCAGATGATGGTTTGACTGTAAAAAGGGGTTTTTTGTAAATATCAATCATAATCTCGTTTCCGGGAGCATGGAGTTTTTGCCGTTGGCAAAATACTCCAAGGTCAATGTTTTTCTTGCCCCCGAATAGGTGCTCCCCTACAAAGACATGAAAACCACTATATGAGCAGCGTAGGGGTAGAGGACGGCTTGTTGACTTTGTCAAAAAGCTTGTGTCCTCCCGAAGAGTAACAGCAGAAACGCTTTTTAGGGTAATCAGCAAGAAAAAGGGTTTTTGCAGTGAAATCAGATGATTATAAAAATGCCATTTTCGGTTAACCTTTCTTTTATCCCCGATGAATAACCTTTTTCAGAATAGACCATCAAAATTGCTTTTTTTTCCTTTTCTCTGATGTACTCTGCTAATCTCAACCATCTGTCAGCTTGTTTTTTCCCGTATTTTTGTTTGGTGTTTTTGATATCGATGTAGATGTTGTACCCCTTTTGAGCTTTGATAAACACGTCAATTTCACTTTTTCCAACTCCTGAGGGGATAACTTTTCTCTCTTCAATCTCCTGGGGGACAATTCTCAAGTCTTTTCCATTTTCACATATATCTTTGAGGTTGAATGGCTTTTTCAATTTTTCTTTGATCAAAAATTCGGTGTATTTTCCTTGCATGTAATTCTTTTTTCCTAAGATTTGTCGCAATTCTTTTTCGATGTCCGGGACAAAGTGTTCTATTTCTTTTTGATAAATGTTCCTAAAAAAAAGTTCATAGGTTTTATCTGTTGTGATTTTATAGTCAAAATGACTTTTCCCATGTGAAATTAAATCTCCTTTGACAAGTGCCTCCAGTCGATTTTCCAATTCTTCATCCGTATAAGGTAAATTCAAATCCTTTTTGATCTGCGCTCGTGTCCGCTCTTCACCTTCCTGGAACAAATAAAGCATGATGCGTTTGGAATTGGCTTTGTTGACCGTGTTGAAGGTTTTGATCATGTATTCCATCCAAGTCCCATATATTTCTCCCTGTTGAATCTCCTTTTCATACACTTGGATGATGTTGTCATCAACGGTGTAATCTTTTTTTCGATTGAAACGGCTTATGAATAATGCTTTGATATACAGCGGATCGCCTCGAGTCAGTTGCCAGATCTTTTCTTTTGCTTCTTTGTCTATGGTCGTTCGTGTAAATGAGGCATAGCGTTCTATCGCATCCTTTGCTTCATCTTCAGGAAGATTCTCCAACGGATAGGTTTGAAATCTTCCGGTTAGACTACTCACAATTCTCAGCAGCCAGTGTACTTCACTTCCTGAGACGATCATGGGGGCTTCTCTCATTTCGGATACATACATATACGTTCCGCTTAATCGGTCCAACTTATCGCCGTCTTTGTTGTAGATATATTCGTTGATGTACTGGAATTCATCGATGATTTGAATGATTTTTTCACCCTTGAGCTGGCCGATAACGGCAGGTGTTTCACTGGCTACAGACCACATGCCGGCCCAGTCATCATTTTTTATTTTTATTTCCATGGAACGATAGATTTTTTCAATTTCTTTGTCATTGATGATTTCCGATAATTCTTCAAAAGTATATATTCCTCTAAGAAATTCCTTGTTTCTTGTGTAATAGGACATGTATTGACAAATCAGCTGAACAAAAAAATCCAAAGCAAAATGCTTTAAACTTTGCTCACTGTCTCTTATTGAATAATAAAAGGGAATAACCTGCAAGTCTCCTGGCTTCTTTTCCGACCCGGCACTCCACAGGATGTTGAATAATCGTTGCATGAACGAGCTTTTCCCCTTTTTTCTTCTGGAAAGAATTGCTTGATTCTGTGGGAAATGCCCTTCAAGATTCATGTACCAGTCCCCAAGAAAAAAGTCAAATTCTTCTTTCCTCCCGGTAAATAGTCCCGGATTACCGATTTTTTCCGGTAAGGCATATTCTATTTTGTCAGGCATTTTGAACATTTCTCTCACCTCTTTTTTCTATTATACCCTTTCGTGAGGTTTTCCTCAAAGAATTAGGTTCTCATCTCAATCAATACGAAATGGAAAAACCATCATTTTTCATCCCAAAATTCATCACTGAAAAAGACATATTCAAACAATTCTATGTTATTAATAAGCGGCATACGGAATTGGTCAATATCTGTATTGGAATCATTCTCAATATTAATAACTTCCAAAAGCGCAAGAGCCATCACGGTCTTATTGACTTTTGGATCGGTGACATACTCAAGAAAGTAATTCCAGGAAGTTTTTTAAGGGGCATTGCGATCATATCCTATTTCTTCGATCGTTTCTTTTAACTTGTCAATCATGCTGTCAGGTAATTGATCAATCAACTGATCCTTTGATTGTCTCAATTTCCATAGCATTTCTACCGGGTATTCATCTTCATTTGCAAGAATATAATTGTGATAATTATGCCCTTATGTTTTTGAATCGAAAATTCGAGTGGTCTTTCCCGGAAGCTTGTTTCTGACTTTTTCAAATAGTTTACTATCTCCCACACGAGACAAATAAATATCACTATCTGAAGCCGTTCGCTGATTAACACTTGGACCTTTTCTATAAAAATTCAAATCCCTCACCAATGTAAACCATTCCGCATAGCCCATGGTTTTCAAATCCCCAAAAGTACTCCAGCCGATTGTGTCATCCAGGAAAGGGAGCTTTCTTTCCCGGGAACGATCCACATAAATCCATTCTTTACTTCCATACAAACCTTTTTCCACATATTTATCCATGAAATCATAAGCATTAACCAGCGCCTATGACTCCTCATAAACAGCTTTCCACTTTGAATCTTGAATCCTGGTCGGATCGATTTCCATCACGATTGAAATACCCAACTGAAACACCTCTTTTTGTTATTTTGCTTGTTCAATCTTTCCGTTGAAGTTTTTCTTCTTTCACTTGTCTTGCAAATTCAATTAGCCTTGTAAATTCTTCTTCCGATAATTTAAAAATTGATACAATCAACTCATCTTCCATTTCATAGTTGATGCTATTAACAATAAACTTCACATTCCCCAGTAATAACCCCATCCTGAAACCGCATACATAGGCAGACTCCCAAATATGAGCGTACATAGTTCCCGGAGTCCCTTTGAAATGTTCGTGGGCTCTATACCTTTCCTTTTCTTCTTCAGTCGCTTCTGAACCTTCTGTATAAGCATCAACAAGGGACTTATCGAGTATATAATCACCATCTTGATAATAAACATAGACGACATCTGTGTATTTCTTTAAGTCAGTCAATTCACATTCTTCAAGCATACGGTTGGACACTTCAAATTTTATTCTTTCCATACGACTACTCCCCGATGGGATTAACAATGTTTGAGTCTGTTGATACACCATCTCTTTTTAACCGCCCTATTTCTTCATCTTCAATGACAAATAGATCTTTTCCAGTACAAAGTAGATTATCATTAGATTGAATCAGATATTGACTTTTACAAGAAATGAAATTAAAACTATTCTTGACAGACACAATAATAAATCTACCTTCCCTGTTTATTTTTATTTCCCGCTTTAATCCTCTTGAAATCATATATTCTTCAATCTCCTGGTTCGTTGTTTCATCTTTGATTTTCAAATACTTTAAACAACCAAAACCGGTTTTAAAATATAGTTCCTTTTCTTGTGTCCGGGCAGCTTCAGTCTTCCCGTCTTTTTCCACAAACTCATGCTGGGAATAAGTGATTTTGATATCACCTCCATCAAAAAAATAAACATAGTAAAGATAATCAATATAGCGATCATCTGATTTAGAAAGAGAAAATCTTTTTTCATAAGATGCATCCAAATCGGCAATGAATTGTTCAGGGGAAGTAATTGATTCCTTTTTCGCAATATCAACCAATTCCTTCCCCACCCCCTCTAAATAGCCATCATAATGATGATAAAACGCAGCCAGCTCATCATTGTTTTTATAAACTCTAACATGTGATCTTGTACTCATAAGCATATCCTTTCAAATGATTTGACTGTAGTATACCATAATATCCGCACTATTTATACCGGTAATATATTTCCTATATTTAAACATCAAAAAATATTTACTAGTGGGGTAATGAAAGATTGAGATTATTATCAATGATATTTCAATTTCAGTGTAAAAAAATCTTTAGTAAGAAGTCTTACGAAGAAAAGCCGTAATTTTCCCAAGAACAGAAAAATCTCCCGGCTTGTTTTTAAACACCACAACCGGCATCGTGGTGGGGTTGGAAGGGTACAAGAAAAAATGTTCTTTTGTTTCAGTATAGTACATCATATCCGTTTTTTTGTTTAGCTTAAATACAACCAGATCGCCATCTTTTATCACAGAAATTTCTTTGCTCACGAGTAAATAGTCATCTTTACAAAGTGAAGGTTCCATGGCAGATGAACCATTAATAACCCAAAAATCGCCTTCGCAATTGGAAGGGCTGAGATAAAAGTCAACAGGCGGCTCAAGAGAAAAATTCTTCGCCTTTAACGACTCCCACACAAAAACGGGCAATTTATCCGTTTCGTTCGTCTCACTGACAGAAAAAGATTTTGTCGGCTTTTTTGCATATTCTGAATTCGTTTCATAAGGATCATCCGTTTCACAAAGGAGATACAAAGGAGAAATCCCAAGGTCATCCGCTAATTTCTTTGCCGCCCCATAGGAAATAAACGATTTTGCATTTTCATACGCAGAAATAGCCTTTCTTGTCATATCCGTCAAATCAGCCAGAGAATCCTGAGTATGATTTTTATTTTTTCGCCAATACTTTAATCGCCTTGCCAATTCCTCATTTTTATTCATCTCATCACCTGTATGATTATAGGTGATGAGAGAAGATTTATCAAGCCGTTTTCAATAGCGCGTTTAATTAACCGGTAATATATTTCCTATCAGAGATCCCCCACACTTTTTAGAAAAACTCCTTTTGAGCTTTTTCTAATCTTTCTTTAGAATTAAATGAGAGTGGTGATAGTGTTCCCATTCCCATTTTTTTTTATTCCAAATAAGTTTATCATGATGATTAAGAACAGGAATAAAGAATGATTCAATTTTTGCCATAAGACTTTCAAAACTCAGTGTCAGTTCAATTTTATTTCTTCGAAGAAAGCTTTTCCACTGTGTTTCAAAATATAGATTTTTTTTAAAGTCATTTGAAAAGATCAGCTTAAAATCGTCAATAGAAGTCTTTCTGTTATCAAAGGTTAAGTTCATTGCGGAAAGAATATTATTTGAAAAAAATGTATTATTTGAGCATAAATAATAAATATCAAAGAAGTCTTTTAAACGGCTTGTTTCATAATTTAAGCTAACAATAATTTGAATCTTCTCAGACAAAACAGTTTCTTTTGAATAGGCTAAAATTTTTGTTTCAGGAAAATCTAAAAGACTGGGGAATGAAGCCTTACTCGGGCCGGAAAAAATCTTGTCTCCAAAGCCAATATCTAATTGTAAAACTCCTTTCATTTGTCCCAAATACCAAGGGACCTTGAGCCTTGTTCCCTTCGAAACTGAATTTTTCTTTATTTCATAATGGGTGATGGAATCTTTTTGAAAAACAATCCCATCATTGAAATAAATAGAGCAAATATGTTGAAAAATATTCAGTAATTTTAAGTTGTCATTATGAATTGTAAGACCCAAAAAATCAATATCTGAAGTTGGTCGAAAATTCTGTTCATTGAAAATAACAAGCAACAAAGCACCTTTCAACGCAAAATAGTCCTTATAATCAGAAATAGAAAGCCTGTATAGTAACCTTTCTTGTGCATACCTTATGGCTAACTTGTTAAAGTCAATATGAAGTTCACGAGATAAGTTTTTCAATCTTTCTTTTATAGAAACAATCATATTTTTCAACTATTTACCACAGCCTTGATATAGGATGACATAACATTTCTAGTCCTTGTAATTTTCATATACTCAATCAGTTTACTGGTATTATTATTATTTTTACGAAGATATTCTTTTAATGCCTCAATGGCAATGTCTTCACCGATTTGATTTCTAAATTTAAAACTATCACAAACACTTTTTTCCTTGGAATAAATCTTAAACTCACTATTTCGCTTCTTTATAGTTATAACACCCTCTTTGTATACCTTATCTCTTAAATGGAAAACATCAATCATCAAGTATTCCAGTTTTGGTATTTTATAAGATTCTGGAACAGCGATTTGAATTTGTGGAGGCGAAAAAGTGATCAATTGATGATAATAAAGTGCCGTTCCGAGGAAAATCACTGCTTTTGGTATAGCTTGACAAATATCTGACATCGCTGTAATTTCAGTGAATTCCTCTGACAATTTATAAAGACCAGGTTTTATTTTCTCAATGGTACCTTTCTCATAATACTCTTTAATCGTTTTGGTTTGAAAGCCAGCTTCCTTTAAATATTTTGTTCTGGCATAACCATTATGTCTCTTAAAATATTCAATCATTCTATCCATCTTAAATCACCTATTCTATTTTACCATACTTATTAATAATTATAGTGAAATAGAATGTTTTACTATAATGTGAGAAATTCCGTAAAGCCTACCCCTCATGAACAAAGTATTCAATAGAAGGAAACCTCTCCTGAACTCGCAGCCAGCGATCGTAATATCCCTTTGAAAGGTCAATATATACCGGAGCTAATGTCGTATTCATATATGATAAAACCTCCGCTTCCTCATCCGATTCCGGAAAAGTAATAGACGACAGTCGACCACCATAAACCGCCCCAGTGGAGACCTTTAACCACAGGGTCAGACCCTTTGGGTT
>ERZ795057.2449-NODE-2449-length-13974-cov-436.237733_pt1 | contig 13974 bp, 6 predicted proteins | sample MGYA00375141_ERZ795057 | MGnify/ENA primary metagenome ERZ795057 (study PRJEB30186, sample SAMN05720163) | activated sludge metagenome | isolation source: Anaerobic digester | place: Hong Kong | collected 2015-01-26 ... | reverse complement strand
ATCCAGACCGGCCAGATCGTCAAAATTGGTGGTGAAAGCCTTGGCCCCTTTTTCTATTAGGAACCGGCGCAGTGCAATTTCTTCACGTGCTGCCCTGAGCACCTGTGCGCGGTCTTTCCCGCCTTCTTTGCAATTGTCGGCAAACAGGTATTGGTCTTCGTATTCGGCCACCAGCGCAGCGACTTCCTCATCGGTCACCTGCGCTTGCACGGCTACCAACTCGGCAATGGGACAATAATCCACATGATACCCCAGTCGCATTTCAGCTTCCACTTTGTCTCCGTCCGTTACGGCCACATTGTTCATCTGGTCCCCAAAGCGGATGATCCTCATGTCGTGTGCATCGGCCCAGGCAGCTGCAACGCGCATCCATACTGCGATCTGTGCCTGAGCCTTTTCATCCTGCCAATGGCCTGCTACCACTTTCCTGTTTTTACGCATTCGGGTAACCATATGTCCGAACTCCCTGTCCCCGTGAGCGCTTTGGTTCAGGTTCATAAAGTCCATATCTATTTTATCCCAGGGGATCTCTTTGTTGAACTGTGTGTGGAAATGCAGCAATGGCTTGTTCAGTGCCTGCAACCCGTGTATCCACATTTTTGCAGGAGAAAAGGTGTGCATCCAGGTGATTACCCCAATGCATTTTTCACAATTATTGGCTTCTTTGAAAGTGGCAGTCACCTCTTTCTCTGAATTCACCGTTCCTTTATAAACGACTTTCACGGGAAGGTTTCCCGAGTCGTTGAGTCCTTGTACCATTTGGTTGGAATGAGCATCCACGGCAATGACCGCATCTCCTCCGTACAGAAGCTGGGCTCCTGTTACAAACCATACTTCAAAATTTTCGAATGCCATAATTAAATTATTTGATTTAGATTATTTGATTTAGCTTTATACAAAGGAAAGAAAAATGGCTATGTAGAGAATGAAATAAGAATTCATTTTTATGCAAAAATAGTCCATTAGGAAGTTAAAAAGATATATTTTTTTCATATTTGAATGACTAATCTTAATTAAAAAATCAACGAATATGATAAAACTGTTAGCTGTTACCCTGCTTTCTATTTCGGTACACGGTTATCCCATTGATCCCGTACCTTTTACCTCTGTAAAAGTAACGGATGCTTTCTGGGGACAACGTCTGCAAGCCAGCCGGGAGGTGACTGTACCCCTGGCTTTCAGCAAATGTGAAGAGACGGGCCGTTATGATAATTTCGTAAAAGCTGCCCGGCCCGGTCCGGAAAATGAAGTAAAAGGCTATTCCTTTGACGATACCGATGTGTACAAAACCATAGAAGGCGCCAGTTATTTGTTACAGACTTATCCCGACAAAGAACTGGAAGCATATATTGACAGCGTGCTTGTGCTGGTAGCTGCCGCACAGGAACCCGACGGGTACCTGTACACGGCACGGACGATGAATCCGGAACATCCTCATCAATGGGCCGGAAATAAGAGATGGGAAAAGGTGGAAGAACTGAGCCATGAATTTTACAATCTGGGACACATGGTGGAAGGGGCTATCGCACATTACCAGGCTACCGGTAAAAGATCGTTTCTGGATATAGCCATTCGCTACGCAGATTGTGTTTGCCGCGAAATAGGCGACGGGCCCGGACAGATCGTAGCTGTTCCGGGACACCAGATTGCCGAGATGGCACTTGCCAAACTGTATCTGGTCACCGGAGATGAAAAGTATCTGGAACAGGCCAAATTTTTCCTTGACAAGCGCGGATATACCTCCCGTAAAGATAAATACAGCCAGGCTCACAAACCGGTCATTGAACAGGATGAAGCAGTAGGGCATGCGGTGCGTGCCGCATACATGTATTCCGGAATGGCAGATGTTGCAGCACTTACCGGGGATAAATCCTACATTGAAGCCATTGATCGGATATGGGAAAATATTGTGACAAAGAAGTATTATATCACCGGAGGAATAGGAGCAACCAATCACGGAGAAGCTTTCGGAGAAAACTATGAGTTGCCCAATATGACTGCCTATTGTGAAACCTGTGCAGCCATAGGGAACGTATATGTGAATTACCGGTTGTTCCTGTTACACGGAGAATCCAAGTATTATGATGTTTTGGAACGAACGCTTTACAATGGCCTTATTTCCGGAGTATCGCTTGACGGAGGAACTTTCTTTTATCCCAATCCTTTGGAATCCGCCGGACAGCATCAACGTCAGCCTTGGTTCGGTTGTGCCTGTTGTCCGTCAAATATAAGCCGTTTCATACCTTCTCTTCCGGGATATATTTATGCCGTAAAAGATAACAGCCTTTTTGTGAACCTCTTCATGTCCAATACCGCAACAACCGAAATTGGCGGTAAAAAGATGATCCTTAACCAGGAAACAAATTATCCCTGGAACGGTGATGTTAAAATTACCGTTGACAAAGCGCCCGGCAAAAACGTCATCCTGAGGATCCGTATTCCCGGATGGGTACAAAACAAACCGGTTCCCGGAGATCTTTATTCGTATGCAGATAACGTAGAACCCTCTTACAGTATAAAATTGAACGGAGCTGAAGTCTCCGGAACGCTTTGTGACGGATATTTTTGTATTGACAGAAAATGGAAAAAAGGAGATTGTATTGAATTGCAGTTTGATATGGAACCCAGAGTGGTACAAGCCAACGAAAAAGTTGAAGCCGACAGAGGTAGGGTGGCTGTTGAAAGAGGGCCTCTGGTATATTGTGCCGAATGGCCCGATAATGATTTTGAACTGCAAAGCATACTTGTGAACCGTACTCCGGAATTCAGGGTGGTCCCCGCTCCGGAAAAGCTTAATGGCATTAACCTTCTGAAAACATCTGCCCAGGTACTGGCTTACGATACTGAAGGCCGGCTGGTCACCAAAGATGTCACACTTACACTCATCCCTTATTATGCCTGGGCACACAGGGGGCCGGGATCCATGATGGTTTGGTTGCCACGGGATGTCAGTATTGCAAAACCGCTTATAACTTCCTTGCCGTAAATTTTGAGATATCCTAATGATGAAGAAAATTTTTATTATCAGCACCATTTTCCTCTTGAACGTTGCCTTTTCTTATGCACAGGGAACAGTTGAAGATTATAAAAGAGCTTATGCACTCGCTGATGCATTCAGTCGTGAAAACGTATACTATTCTGATGTCAGGCCTGTCTGGATAAAAAACACAAATGCATTCTGGTACGTTCGGAATACACCACGGGGTCGTTTCTATGTGGTGACAGATGCCAATAAAAAGACAAGGATTCCGTTGTTTGATCACAAAGCACTGGCGGCATCGCTTTCCAAAATATCCGGGAAAGAAATTGACTCTGAAAATCTGATGCTGGAAAGGCTGCAGGTTAACAGCAACATGGATACTCTCAGATTTGTTTTTGAACGTCAACGCTGGTCCTATCTGGTAAAGAAGAACCGTCTGGTTGACGAGGGAAAGATCTCTATTCCGCCTCCCGGGCCCCACTGGACAGTAGTTGACGAAGAAAAAGAAGGAGATCCGGTTATTTCACCGGACGGGAAATTTTCCGCCTTTATTAAAGACAATAACATTTATATTAAGGAAATCGTTACCGGTAAAGAGAAACAAGTAAGCATTGACGGAACTGCAGGTAATTACTATTCCTCATACATCACCTGGTCGCCTGATTCAAAGAGATTGGCAGCCAATAAGATTCGTCCGGCTGAAAAAAGATATATTTATTACGTCGAATCTTCTCCCGAAAGCCAGCTCCAACCCATACTACACCAATTGGAATACGCCAAGCCGGGAGACGAACTCAGGTTCAAGCTCCCGTGTATATTCAACATAGAAGACGGGACCTCCTATGCAGCTCCTGCACAATCAATTTCGCCTCAGTATGAAGTCGGGAACCTTGAATGGAACCAAGCAGGAACGGCCGTTTTGTTTGATTTTAACCAACGGGGCCATCAACGTTACTGCATATTCGAACTATCAGCAGAAACCGGGAATTTGCGTCCCGTTATTGAAGAAACAAGTGACACCTTTGTGAATTATACAAGGTATTTCAGAAAGAACCTGCAAAACGGGAATGAAATAATCTGGATGAGTGAAAGAGACAACTGGAATCATTTGTATTTATACGATGTGCAAACGGCTTCGGTTAAAAAACAGATCACCACTGGCGAGTGGTATGTAAGAAACGTAATTCATGTGGATGAAAAGTCCCGTACTATCTGGTTCACTGCCAACGGGATGGTTTCCGGTGAAGATCCGTATCTGGTCAGGTATTACCGGATTGGTTTTGACGGAGAAGAGTTAACCTGCCTCACTCCCGAAGAAGGGAATCACCAGGCCTGGTTTTCTGACGATATGAATTACCTGGTTGATGTATATTCCATGGTAGACAAAGCTCCTGTAGCCGTCTTGAAGAATGCTGCCGATGGAAGTGTTGTCATGGAACTTGAAAAAGCTGATATATCCGGGTTGCTTGAAAACGGATGGAAGGCTCCAGAAGTATTTACTGCAAAAGGTCGCGACGGAAAAACCGACATATGGGGCATAATCATACGTCCTGTAAATTTTGATCCTGCCAGAAAATATCCTGTCATAGAATATATATATTCCGGCCCCGGCAGCCATTATGTGCCTAAAAGTTTCATCCCTTACAACCGAAACATGACATCTCTGGCTGAATTGGGATTTATTGTCGTTCAGATTGACGGAATGGGAACATCTTTCCGTTCCAAGGCCTTCGAGGAAATTTGCTTCAAAAATCTGGCTGATTCGGGATTCCCGGACCGAAAACTTTGGATCAAAGCGGCAGCAGAAAAATACCCTTATATGGATATTGACAGGGTAGGTATATTCGGTGCTTCAGCGGGAGGGCAGGAATCAACTACTGCTGTGTTGCTTCATCCGGAATTCTACAAAGCGGCATATTCTTCCTGCGGATGTCATGATAACCGTATGGATAAAATTTGGTGGAATGAGCAGTGGCTGGGATATCCTGTAGGAGAACAATATATAACAGGTTCGAATGTTGAAAATGCCCATTTGCTTTCACGTCCGTTAATGCTTGTTGTGGGAGAGATGGATGATAACGTGGATCCTGCTTCTACCATGCAGGTTGTAGATGCCTTGATCAAAGCCAATAAAGACTTTGAACTGGTGGTTTTGCCCGGGGTTCGTCATACAATGGGTGAATCGTACGGAGAACATAAAAGATATGATTTTTTTGTACGTCATCTTTTAAATGTAAATCCTCCCAAGTGGCAGGAACTTGAATAATCATTTAACATTATATCCTATGAACAAAAAACTATTGACCGGATGCGTGACCCTGTTGTGCATGTTAATTTTCTGCGCATGCAGCAATACCCCATCATCATCGGTTTCGGGATTGAATCCCATGAACTTCAAAGCAGAAAAAGACGGACAAAAGACAGGTTTGTACATTCTTAAAAACGATCAGGGCATGGAAGTTTGTGTAACAAATTTCGGGGGACGGGTAGTGTCTGTTATGGTCCCCGATAGAGAAGGCACGCTTCGTGACGTTGTTTTGGGCTTTGACAATGTAGCCGATTATATGGAAATACCCTCTGATTTCGGCGCTTCCATAGGAAGGTTCGCTAACAGGATCGCACAGGGAAGCTTCACATTGGACGGTAAAGTTTATGAATTGCCAAAAAACAATTTTGGACATTGTCTGCACGGCGGTCCTGACGGATGGCAATATAAAGTTTATGACGTGGAAAAGGTTACTGGTAATTCCATTACACTTGTTATGAATTCTCCTGACGGAGATGAATCATTCCCGGGCAATTTGACAGCTAATGTCACATACACGGTGACCCCGGAGAATGCTCTGGAGATAGAATACCGGGCTACATCGGATCAACCCACGGTGATTAATATGACTAATCATTCCTATTTTAATCTGAGCGGTAACCCGCTTAACCTTGTCCTTGATCATGTCCTTTATATTAATGCTTCAAGTTATACTCCGGTAGGTCGAACCCTCATACCTACCGGTGAGATGTTGACTGTTGCAGGTACACCTATGGATTTTACCATACCAAAAGTTATAGGAACGGATATTGACAATACGGAATACGAACAGATCCGGTTCGGGAACGGGTACGATCATAACTGGGTACTGGATACGAAGGGAGACATGAGTGTTGTGGCAGCTACTTTGTATTCGCCCGTTAGCGGTATAAAAATGGATGTCTATACAGATGAGCCTGGAATCCAGGTATATTCAGGCAATTTCCTAAACGGGACTGTGAAAGGAAAATACGGCATAACCTACCAGAAACGTGCTGCTATATGTCTTGAAACACAACATTATCCGGATTCCCCGAACCGTCCTGAATGGCCTTCGGTTGTTCTGAGACCCGGAGAAACGTATAAAAGCCATTGCACTTATAAATTTAGTACAGTAACCGAATAATCAAACTTCATATGCAACAATTAGACTGGATTGTAATTGCTATCTTTGCCGTAGCTTTGATAGGGATCGTTTTTTGGGTTGTTAAACAAAAAGCGAAAGATTCAAAAGATTATTTCCTGGGTGGCCGTGACGTGACCTGGCTTGCCATAGGGGCTTCAATTTTTGCTTCCAATATCGGATCTGAACATTTAATAGGCCTGGCCGGCGCCGGGGCATCAAGTGGTATGGCCATGGCTCACTGGGAGATTCAGGGATGGATAATCCTATTGTTGGGATGGGTGTTTGTGCCCTTTTATTCACGAAGCATGGTGCTGACCATGCCCGAGTTCCTGGAAAGACGTTACAATAAAGAGTCCCGTACTATATTATCTGTTATTTCACTTGTAAGTTATGTGCTTACAAAAGTGGCAGTAACCGTTTATGCAGGCGGGCTTGTTTTTCAGCAGGTATTCGGTATAGATGAACTCTGGGGTATCGATTTCTTCTGGATATCAGCCATTGGTCTGGTCCTTATAACGGCGTTGTACACTGTTTTGGGCGGAATGAAATCTGTTTTATACACATCTGTGCTTCAGACCCCTATTTTGCTTATCGGATCTATAGTCATTGTAGTTTTGGGATTAAGAGCCGTAGGAGGCTGGGAAGAAGTACTGGCCGTCTGTGGTGCTACGCCGGTCAATGAATACGGCGATACCATGGTCAATCTTATGAGGAACAATGGTGACCCTGATTTTCCCTGGTTGGGAGCTTTGGTGGGTTCAGCTATTATAGGATTCTGGTACTGGTGTACCGATCAATATATTGTACAGCGTGTCCTGTCCGGTCGCAATCAGAAAGAATCGCGCAGGGGTGCCATATTTGGAGCTTACCTGAAATTATTGCCCGTGTTCCTGTTCCTGATTCCCGGTATGATTGCATTTGCCATGTCCCAGAAAGGTGTTATAATAAACGGGGAACAATTTGTTCTCAATACGGCTGATACGGCTTTTCCGCAACTTGTTGCCACTTTGCTGCCGGCCGGGATCAAGGGTATGGTAGTATGCGGTATCCTGGCCGCACTTATGAGTTCCCTGGCTTCGTTGTTCAATTCTTCGGCAATGTTGTTTACTATAGATTTTTATAAACGTTTCAAACCCCAGACGTCTGAAAAAAAACTGGTCCGTATTGGTCAGATAGCTACGGTTGTGATCGTTGTCCTGGGAATTTTGTGGATACCGGTCATGAGGAGTATCGGAGATGTTCTCTATACCTACCTGCAGGACGTCCAATCTGTTCTGGCTCCCGGGATTGCTGCCGCATTCCTTATGGGAGTGATATGGAAACGTGCCAGCGCAAAAGGCGGTATGTGGGGTTTGATCGCGGGTTTTGTTATTGGACTTACACGTTTGGGAGCAAAAGTATATTATACCAGTGTAGAAACAGCAAATCATTCCGGCTTTTTTTACGATATTTTTTATGGAACCAACTGGTTATTCTTCTGCGGCTGGATGTTTCTGTTTTGTATTTTAGTAATTGTTGTTGTGAGTCTCTTTACCAAGGCACCCCAACCGGCTCTGATCCAGGGTTTGGTGTTCGGGACTGCTACAGATAAGGAAAAAGCCGAAACAAGAGCAAGCTGGAATGCATGGGATATTATTAACACTATGATTATTCTGGGAATAACCGCGGCTTTCTATTGGTATTTTTGGTAATTTAGCACTATGTTAGAATCATTAAAAGAACAAGTATTTAATGCCAATCTCATGTTGGTGGAACATGGTCTGGTGATCTTTACATGGGGAAATGTTTCTGCCATAGACCGGAAATCAGGGCTGGTGGTTATCAAACCTTCCGGAATCAGTTACCGGGACATGATAGCTGCCCAAATGGTAGTTGTCAATCTTGACGGAGAGGTTGTGGAGGGGGATCTGAATCCATCTTCGGATACCCCCACGCACCTTGCCCTCTACCGTGCTTTCCAGGGTGCGGGAGGTATTGTCCACACCCATTCGGTGTATGCTACTTCCTGGGCTCAAGCCGGGGTTGACCTTCCCAATATTGGAACAACCCACTCGGATTATTTTCACGGTGACGTTCCCTGTACCGCGGATATGACACCTGAACAAATCAAAGAAAATTACGAGTGGGAAACCGGGAATGTGATCATAGAACGTTTCAGAAATATTGACCCTATGCATACACCGGCAGTGCTTGTAAAGAATCACGGACCGTTTACATGGGGAGGAGATCCCTTTAAAGCGGTAGAGAATGCCGTGGTTCTGGAACAGGTGGCAAAGATGGCCGCTATAGCGTATTCCGTTAATCCGTCTCTGGAAATGAATCCGTTGCTTATAGAAAAACACTTTGGACGTAAGCACGGTCCCGGCGCTTATTATGGACAAAAATAAGTTTGAATGAAGAAAATCTCATTTATTGCACCTGGTTTATTCCTTTTCTTCTGTTTCATATCTATAAATATCCTTCATGCGGAATCTGTATCGTACAGGTTCCGCCATTTTAATGTGGAACACGGCCTTGCATCAAACATTGTGAGGAGTCTGTACCAGGATTCCCGTGGCCTGATATGGTTTGGCACCGATGAAGGTCTTAATTCTTTTGACGGGAGGGATATAATCAGACACAAAATTGTGTGTCAGGATGCAAATGAATATGAGACCGATTATGTCGGGGCTTTGTATGAAGACTCTCAGGGCAGGTTATGGGTCGGAACTGAAATAGGAGTATGTATTTACGATATCAGGAAAAATTATTCGGAAAAATTTGAAGCCAAAACAAAAGTTGGATCTTTTATCGCATCAATGGTAAATAACATAGTCGAAGATAAAGACGGCAATCTGTGGATCTCATCTCAGCATCAGGGTGTCTTCAGATACAATCCGGACACGGAATCACTTACCTTTTTTTCTATAGACGACTTTCAGAATTACATTTATACCATTTTAATAGATTCCGAGAATAATGTTTGGCTTTCAGGTGGTTACGAGCACAAACTCGCCAAACTCGATAAGAAAACCGATTCCTTTGTGATCTTTAAATTAAACAGCAAAGATCCGAAGTATGCCTCCCGCATTCTGGACATATATCAGGACGCTTCAGGAACATTCTGGTGCGGAACCTGGGATGCCGGTCTACAGATTATGGATACTTATTCGGGAGAAATAAAACCGATCCGGATAAATCCTGACGGAAAGCCAATAATGCATATTCACAGTATTATGGAAATTGCTCCAAACCAGTTGCTGATAGGGTCAGATGATGGTCTTACCTGGTATAATTCAGCTACGGGTGAGCACTCTCATCACATTCCCAGTGAAAGGGATCCTTCATCTATATCCAATAAATTTGTTTATCCCATTCTACCGGATAAGGAAGGTGGCATATGGATAGGAACCTACTACGGGGGAGTGAATTATATTTCACCAAATAACGGCCAGTTTGAGGGTACCTCATGTGCTGAATATACCCGCTCCGGAAGCGGTAGCATTATCAGCCGTTTCTGTGAAGATTCACATGGGAACCTATGGATCGCTTCTGATGACGGAGGTCTTTTGTATTATTCTCCCCACAACAAACAAGCCAGGCACTACATGCCGCAACCCGGTAAAAACAGTCTTTCTTATCACAACGTTCATGCATTATGTTTTGATGACGATGAACATCTTTGGATAGGAACGTATTCAAGAGGCCTCAATATCCTGAACGTACGCACCGGATATTTTAAGCATTATGTACGGAACGATTCGGAATATTCCCTGAATGATAACGGGGTTTATTCAATTTTCAAGGACAAGGATGACAATATGTGGGTGGGTACCATGACAGGATTGAATGTGTACGATAGAAAGGCAGACGGATTCAAATTGATTCGCGAATTGGGTGTGACGACCATTGACATTAAACAGGACTCAGATGGTTTCATCTGGTTCGCTACTTTTGGAGAAGGGCTCATTCGTTACAATCCGGAAAACGAAGAATGGAAAACATATCTGGTCAGACCTCCGGACACAAAATTAATGAGCAATCACGTGAATACAATCTGTATTGATTCCGATGATCAGATGTGGGTTGGGACAGAAGGTGGTTTATGCAGATACGATAAAAAAGCCGATTCGCTGATATCGCATACTTTGGACATTCCAAACAATAACATCCAATGTGTGATTTGTGACAACCATTTTCTTTGGCTTTCCACATCCAATGGGATGGTTTGTTATTCACCCGATACGGGCAATTTTAAATTGTTCACTACCATAGACGGACTTCAAAGCAATTCATTTATTGTCAATTCCGGCCTGAAAACGTCTACAGGCAAGATTTATTTCGGATCCATTAACGGATTCAATGCATTTTATCCGCATAGGATAAAGCCCAACTATTACGTACCGCCCGTGATGATCACAAGACTGGATATTTCAAACAAAGCGGTGCAAGTTTCAGAAAACGGACCTTTGAAAGAATCGGTAAGCTATTGTCCCGACATTGATCTCTCTCATAAAGACGATGTAGTCACAATACATTACGCCGCATTAAGCTACTGTTCACCGGAGCAGAATATGTATGCCTACAAATTGGAAGGCTTTGATAAAGACTGGAATTATGTGGGCAAGCAAAACCGTGTGACATATACCAGCTTGCCGGCCGGAGATTATGTTTTTCACGTAAAAGGTTCAAACAATGACGGCTTATGGAATGAAACAGGGGCGTCGCTCAATATTACCATTCATCCTCCTTTATACCTGACGCTTCCTTTTAAAGTCTTTTATTATTTAGTGGCGTTGTTCACGATTTTTGGAACAATCCGCTTTTTTGTGAAAAACGCTGAAAAGCGCCACAAACAGAAGATCAGCATACTAAATCAGGAAAAAGAAGTAGAACTGCACAATGCTAAAATACATTTTTTTACTACTATAGCACACGAAATCCGAACACCTGTTTCGCTCATTCTAGCCCCGCTGGAAAAAATATTATCTTCAGGTGATACGATTCCTGAAGCAATAAGAGAAAACATCAACATAATAAACCGTAACAGCCAGCGGCTTTTGTTTTTGGTTAACCACATCCTGGATTTCAGAAAAATTGAACAAAATACGGAAGAGAACATGTGTTTTTCTTCTCACAATATCTACGAACTCCTGAACGATGTCAGGGAACGTTTCTATCCTGCCATGATCCATTCAGGGATAGACTTCGTATTCAATTGTCCGGCTACCGATTTGATGGTTATGGTTCATTACGAATCCATTATCAAACTGGTAAGTAATTTATTGACAAACGCGAACAAATTTGCTAAAAGCAAAGTAGAACTTTCATGTGCTTTGTTACCCGACGGTCATGAGTTCCAGATTTGCGTATCCGATGACGGCTGTGGTGTGAAAGAAGAGGAAAAAGAGTTGATATTCAAGCCTTTTTATCAATCACAGCAGCATATCGGAGGAACCGGTATTGGATTGAGTATTGTTCATAAGATCGTTCAGGCACACAACGGTTTCATTGAAGTAAGTTCTGCACCGGAAAAGGGTAGTTCGTTTATTGTCACACTTCCGGTTGTCCAGAAAGAAAAAGTAACCAGGGAACCGTCTGAAGCAAAACAAGAACACGAAAAGTTCCCAAAAGATATTCTTACCGAGTTTGCCCTCCCGGAACCTGGAAAAAATAAGCCTGTAATGCTGGTTGTGGAAGATAACGATCAGATGCTTAATTTTCTGGCAGACAGTTTTTCGGATGAATACAGTATTCTGACGGCAAAGGACGGGCTTGAAGCCGTGGATATTTTAAAAGACAACCAGGTGTCCATAATAATAAGCGATTGGATGATGCCCAATATGGACGGAGCAGAATTATGCAGGACGGTAAGAAACAACAAACATACCAGCCATATTCCATTTATCCTCCTGACGGCCAAAACAGGTGATGAGGCACGTGTGGAAAGTATGAATTGCGGAGCGGATGCACATATTGAGAAACCTTTTTCAATGCGTTATCTGAAAGCTTGCATAAGAAACTTGAGAGAGCTCAGGAACATGCTTATGCATAAATATTCAAAAATGCCGCTTGTTCCTCTCAGCTCCATAGCCAATAACTCCGTTGAAGAGCAATTCCTTATCCGAATGAACGAGATTATAGAACGGAATTTCTCCAATCCGGAACTTTCTGTTGATTTTTTGGCTAAGGAACTGTGTGTAAGCCGTTCCGGATTATTTGCCAAGATTAAAAGTCTTACGGAAGTTACACCCAATGAGCTTATCCAGATAGTACGGCTGAAAAAAGCCGCCGTTTTGCTTTTAGAGAATAAGTTTACTGTTAGCGAAATCAGCTACATGGTCGGGTTCAATAATCCTTCGTATTTTGCTAAGTGTTTTCAGAAACAATTCGGTATCAATCCCGGCGAATTTGCGCGTTCACAGAAATGATATCTTCATTGACCTCATTGCTTCCTGCATTCTCTGTTTTCCTTCTCTAGTTATTCTTCAGGGGCAGATTCCATATATAACAATTGTCCATAAGAACAAAAAAATAGTCCAGTTATGTACTATCTTTTTATTCTTATGGATTATTGTTCGCAAGTGTTTTTTTTAGAACTGTAACCTTTGTATAAACGATTATAAATATTTCCAGAAACGATGAAAAAACTATCATTCCGAAAGAAAATCATGCTGATTGCAGGAGGAATTATAATTATGTGCGCAGGTTGCAACACATCAGATTCTTCCGATGATAAGATTCAGGAGGTCCCTTTTACCAAGATTCATTTTAATGACATCTTTTGGGCTCCAAGAATAGAAGTAAACAGAACTGTCTCCATTCCTTCTGCCTTTTACCAGTGTGAAATCAACGGTCGTTTTGACAATTTTGCAATTGCCGGTGGATTAATAGAAGGAGAACACCGCGGTGATTTTTCTTTTGACGATACCGATCCGTATAAAGTCATTGAGGGGGCTTCATATTCCCTGGCTGCCAAATACGATCCCAAGCTGGATCATTACCTTGACAGCGTAATCAATATAATTGCTGCCGCGCAGGAACCGGACGGTTATCTTACTACTTGTGTTACCAATAAAGTGGAGAGGTTGTCGGGTTGGTGGGGTTCTTCCCGATGGGAAAAGATCAACAGCCATGAATTGTATAACAGCGGACACATGTACGAATCTGCCGTAGCTCATTATCTGGCAACAGGAAAAAGAAACTTTCTGGATGTCGCCATCAAAAACGCTGACCTTATCTGCGAAGTTTTCGGTCCCGGGGAAGGTCAGAAGCACGTCCCTTCCGGACACCCGATTGTAGAGATGGCACTTGCCAAATTATATAAAGTAACGGGAGAGGAAAAGTACCTGGACCTGGCAAAATATTTCATAGAAGAAACAGGTCGCGGGACAGATGGACACAAACTCAATGCATACAGTCAGGATCACATGCCCATACTTGAGCAGGAAGAGATCGTAGGGCATGCCGTTCGTGCCGGATACCTGTATTCCGGAGTGGCTGACGTGGCATCGCTTACAAACGACCGTGAATATTTCAATGCATTGTGTCGGATCTGGGACAATATGGCAAGTAAGAAACTAT
>ERZ795057.2435-NODE-2435-length-14018-cov-3.555611_pt1 | contig 14018 bp, 10 predicted proteins | sample MGYA00375141_ERZ795057 | MGnify/ENA primary metagenome ERZ795057 (study PRJEB30186, sample SAMN05720163) | activated sludge metagenome | isolation source: Anaerobic digester | place: Hong Kong | collected 2015-01-26 ... | reverse complement strand
ATTCCTGTGTAAATCACCCGTCCGACCATTTCGGACAGCATAATCCTGAATGCTTTTGTTTCTTCATCCTCTGCATTGAGGATGGAGTGGTCGTGGTAGAACTGGTTAAATTCCTTCGCGATCTCATACATGAAGTTTGCAATAACGCTGGGGTTTAATTCGGCTGCAGCCTGTTTAACCACATCCGGAAATTCATAGATCAGCTTAATAACGCCTGTTTCCTTCTCGTTCAGATTTATTTGTGGAACAGATGACTCAATATTCCCGACATTCCTCAGTACACTTTTAATACGGGCATAAGTATACTGTATAAAAGGTCCGGTATTTCCATTGAAATCGATGGATTCTCTCGGATCAAAAAGCATGTTCTTTTTAGGATCCACCTTCAGGATAAAATATTTTAAGGCACCCAGTCCAACCTGTCGGTATATCTTCTGTTTCTCTGTATCAGAATAATCTCCCAATTTTCCCAGTTCATCAGACATCTGCCGTGCTGTCTTGATCATCTCCTCCATAAGATCATCAGCATCCACCACTGTTCCTTCACGTGATTTCATTTTTCCTTCCGGCAGTTCCACCATTCCATAAGACAGATGGTAGAGTTTGTGTGCCCATTCAAATCCCAGTTTCTCCAGTACAATACTTAGTACCTGGAAATGGTAGTTCTGCTCGTTTCCAACTACATAGATCAGTTTCTCGATGGGAAATTCGGTGAAACGCTGGTGAGCTGTACCAACATCCTGGGTCATGTAGACGGAAGTTCCATCGGAGCGAAGTAATATTTTCCGGTCCAGCTTGCGATCGGTTAAATCTGCCCAGACTGATCCGTCAGCTTCCTTTTCAAGTACATTCTTTTCAAGTCCTTCAAGAATTATCGATCTGCCCAACTTATACGTTTCTGATTCGTAGTAGAATTTATCAAACTCCACACCCATCTGCTCGTAAGTCTTGTTGAAGCCATCATATACCCATCCGTTCATGGTTGCCCACAAATGGCGTATCTCCGGATCTTCTGCTTCCCATTTACGCAACATCTCTCTGGCTTCAAGGAGGATGGGAGCCTTTTCTTCGGCTTCTTTCCGAGTCATCCCCGTTGCCTCAAGTTCACTTACCTGTTTCTTATACTCCTGATCAAACCTCACATAATAATCTCCAACCAGTTTGTCGCCCTTCTTCCCGCTTAATTCCGGAGTTTCTCCGTTGCCAAAGTATTTCCATGCAATCATGGATTTACAAATATGAATCCCTCGGTCGTTTACCAGGTTCACTTTCATCACCTGGTTTCCCGTCGCTGCAAGTATTTTTGATATGGAGTATCCCAACAAGTTGTTTCGGATATGTCCAAGATGGAGAGGTTTATTGGTATTTGGACTTGAATATTCGACCATAACTGAAGGAGAGTCCTTCCCTGCAGCAACGATGCCGTAATCCATTTCTGCAGCAGCGGCTTCCATCGCCTGGAACCAGAATGCAGCCGAGATAGAAATGTTAAGAAATCCCTTTATTACATTGTAGGAAGAAACACTATCCAGGACTGCAACAAGTTTCTCTCCCAGCATCTCAGCCGTTTTTTCAGGTGAAAGTTTTGCAAAACGAACGATGGGAAATACAATAATTGTAAAATCCCCTTCAAATTCCTTGCGTGTTTTCTGTATCTGTACATTTGAATTATCTATGGAGGCATTCCACAGATCACTGGCTGCAGTAATTACTGCCTGGGTCAATATATCTTCTATCCGTTGCATAATGATCAAAACTGGACAGCAAAGATAAAAAAAAACCGCCTCGGAGAGAGGCGGTTTCATAACTAAACTAACCCTAAACTAAATCTATGAAAAGTGTGATATTAGAGAATCTAATATCGTTGAAAGAACGTTTATTAATTAAACGGCAATTCTCTTAAAATGTTACAATTATTGTTTATTTATTTATTAAAAAATGTTAAACGAAATTGAACACTTCAAAACCAACATGTAAAGAACAACCTTTTAATTTTGTATATTGGATGTCTGAAAGCAGAATTGGTTTAATGGATAGCAGTACATTATTGCATGTTGTATCTTTCAACATTCCCTACCCTCCTGATTATGGGGGAGTTATAGATGTATTTTATAAACTTAAATCTTTAAAGGAGCAAGGAGTAAAAGTTATTCTACATGCCTTTGTTTACGATCGGAGCCCGGATGAAAGCCTGAATGAATATGTACATGAAGTACACTATTACAGGAGAAAAAAAGGACTCCGTTATCTTTTCAGCCCCCTTCCATATATCGTTGTTACCCGCCAGTCACGCCTGTTAATGGAAAGACTGGAAAAAGACAATTTCCCCGTACTTTTTGAAGGTCTGCACTCATGCTACTATCTTGACAAGCTTAAAAAAAAGGATAGAAAACTGGTTGTTCGTACACACAATATTGAGCATAACTACTACCGCATGCTGGCACGAAGCGAAAGAAACCTCTTACGGAAGATGTATCTCTTTGCAGAATCCAGGAAACTTAAGCGTTACGAAACCATTCTGAAAACTGCTGATGAAGTTGCTGCCATTTCCACCACTGATCATGCTTATTTTAAGCGAACTTACGGTATAAGCCATCACATTTCAGCTTTCCATCAGCATACAGAACTTAATGCAAAGCCCGGCAGAGGCGAATATATTTTATTTCATGGCAATCTATCTGTTCCTGAAAATGAACAGGCGCTGTTGTACCTTGTGGATAAAGTACTTTCAAATGTTGATTATCCTGTAATCATTGCCGGCAAGAATCCGGGAAAATATGTGCTTCGGAAATGCAATTCATATCCGAATATTCGCATCATCTCCAATCCGGACGGGACAGAAATGCAGCAGCTTGTTGCAAATGCACAGATAAATCTGCTGTATACCTACCAGCCAACCGGATTAAAGCTCAAATTATTGCACAGTCTTTACGGCGGAAGATTCTGTCTTGCAAATCCGTTGATGGTTAGCGGTAGCGGGCTGGAGGACCTTTGTATTATTTACAATTCCCCGACTGATGCCATCCAGAAAATCAATGAATACATGAAACTTGATTTCACCAATGATGTGCTGGCAGTCCGAATTGACAAACTGCAGGAATACGCAAATGAAAGTAATGTCCGTAAATTACTTGAACTTATCACTTAAGCTCTTCGTTCCTGTCGGGCCTGTCAAGCAGCGAGAAAATCAGAACTATAATTGCTGATGCTGAGAGCAATACCATTAGTGACTGGAACATCCTTTTGAGAAGGTCTTCTGAATCAATGATATCCCATATTGCCAGAATTGCTACAGCTGAAAAGACCAGTACCAGGGCTGCCATTATATAGGCTATAATGCGTCGGACTGTATTGGTGGACTTTGACATAGCTTGTTGTTTTAGAGTTGGAAAATTACATATTAATTATGCTTTTGTCAAGAATGATGCCAATTCATATAACGAATGAAACTGGATGTTGGTATCTCCTGAATATATTTGCCATCTCAGTTTCTCCCCTTCTTTATGAATTATTAGGGTTGCCCATGCATCATTTTCCTTATCTGTGACCCTGTATCCGCACCTCTCCAATGCCCGGATGGTCCATTGCCTGGAAATTTCATCACCATCTCTCACGTATACAGGGTTTATCCATTCAGTCTGACGTTTGAAACGCAGATTTATTTCATCAAAGAGAATATTTTTCATGGAAAACAGTTCCCTGAAAACCTGCTGTATCCCAAGATCTTCAGGTGCTCCCTGTATCACCCGGTTTTCGTGTATCACCCATAATTTATCTGCGTAATTAAATACTGTTTCAAAATCGTGGGTAGAAAACAATATGGAACGGCCATCGTTTTTCAGGCGGTGCAGCACCTCTGCGATTTCAAGTTTATTTGGTACATCCAGGAAAGCAGTGGGTTCATCGAGTACTACCAGGTTTGTATCCTGTGCCAGTGCTGCAGCAATCATAGCACGTTGCCGTTCACCATCGCTCAGGTTTTCCAGTCGTGAATGCATGTGGTTTTCCATGCCAACAAAGCGAACAGCCTGTTGAATTATATCTTTGTCCTTATCGCCGAGCTTACCCCACCAGTTTGTATAGGGATGACGGCCAATGGAAACCATTTCATAAACCGAGATATTTTCAGTAATTGTTCTTCCCGTACCTACAAACGAAAGCAATCGGGAAAGTCTTGCGGGAGAGTATGATTCCAGTGGGAAATGTTCCAGGAATACCTGCCCCTTGTGGATTGGCTGGATGGATGCCAGGGTTCGCAGGAGGGTACTCTTACCTGAACCATTCCTTCCCACCAGGGCAACCATCTCCCCTTTTTCTATAACTCCATTCATCTCTGCCACCAGTGGCTTTTCCGGGTTATAATACAGGCTGAGATTCCTGACAGATAATATTTCCCTGTTTCCCTCTTGTTCCATCAAATAAAGGCTTTTCTCTTAGAAAGTATGACCCAGATTACTACCGGGATCCCAATGAGTGAGGTAATAGCATTCACAGGCAATATCCTGTCGGATCCCGGCATTTGGGATACGATGTCGCTGATAAGCATCACTACCATACCCATTATAATTGTTGCCGGGAAAAGGTACCGAAGGTCGGACCGCCTGATAAAAAAACGGCTTATATGGGGAACTGCAATGCCCACAAATCCGATGGGACCGCAAAATGCAGTGATACTTCCTGCAAGTATACTCGTTGTAAAAAATACGAGTATACGCATACTTTTAATATTTACTCCCAGGCTTCCGGCATATTCTTCTCCCAGCATCATGGCATTCAATCCTTTCACGCTCACCAGGCTCAGAATTAATCCGGGAATTACAGTCAAGGCAAGTACAGACAATGAACTCCCTGAAACATCACCCAGACTTCCCAGGCTCCAGATTACAAACGATTTAAGTGCTACTGCACTCCCAAAATACTGCATGATACTGATAATTGCCGACAGGCCGCTTGAAAACATGATTCCCAGTATCAGTATGGTCATAATACTTCGTATCCGCATGGAAACGATAAGCAGGAGGAACATAACCATAGCCGCTCCTGCCCAGGCAGCTGCAGCGATGCCCCAGTTAGCCAATATTCCTGTAGTTACCGCACCAGTTCCAAGCAACACCAGTGCTGCTCCCAGGCTTGCCCCGGAACTGATTCCCAGTACATAGGGCCCGGCGAGGGGATTTCTGAACAGGGTCTGCATCTGAAGTCCGCTTACTGAGAGAGCTGAACCCGCCAGAAGTGCCGTCAGCATCCTTGGAATACGAAAACTATTCAGGATTACTGCATGCTGGCTTGAAATATCAGTCCCACCTGCTAAGAAACTCAGAATATCACGGAAAGGAATTTTAACCGTACCTGCAACTATGTCAAGGATGATCAGGCCTGCCAGAAGAATGATCAGCAGGATCATCTGAATGACATATCTTCTACTTCCATTCAAGCCTTTTTCGTTTTATCCAGGTCGTCAATTGTTTTCAGCATTTCATACAAATCTTCTTTTACCTTTCTGTAGTGGGCAGACATATTGGTACTTTCACCATCCGTTTCGGGGTGATTTACCCTGAGGACCAGATCGTTTCGAAGAAATACAATCTTTCGGATGATCTCATCGAACTTATCTTCGTTTATGCCCGGATCAACATGTTTCAATGCATAACACTTTGATAACAGGTCGAATGTCAGTACGTTGATGTCTTTTTTTAATTTACGGATACTGGCCATTGGTTTGTGAATTGGTAACTATCAAATGTAGGAATATTTTCCGAAACTGATTTTGAGCCAATCAGCTCTCAGAACCATAGAAAGCTGGAGATAAGCTCAATATAAAATTTCAAAAATCCATCAGCAATTCTGCAATTGCGATGTGAACTCCTGTTTTCTGACTCTACAATTTTATATCAAAAAAAATACAGGCAGGTTCAGTCCAGCCTGAAGTAATAAAACAAACCGGAATCTGAATCAACTGTGGAGTGAAAAATCGCATACAGGTCCCGCAGGATCCGATCGGGATATAAAATTCCCGACTCCCAATAATCATTGCCTCCCCCGGAGCTTAATCTCTTACTGTTTGCATAAATATGACCTTCCGTAAACACCTGAAGCATGCTAAATCTTTCATCATGTTGTATGATTGCGTCCATGCTGTTTGCCACCCCCGGGTTTAGCCAGATATCTGCATCCATGGCTTTCAAAAAAACGGCTTCGATATCCACAGGAACCGCTTCCTCATTTTGGAGATCCCCAAACAGGTAGGACCCTCCTGCATCGGTGATCAATCTTGCAGCGTAGGAATTCCCCCCTGCTATATACCATGTATCTTTCCATGGCATACCCAGCAAAACTTTCGGCCTGTTTCTTTCGTCTGATGCTTTTTCTGCAACTGCCATGTATTTATTTCTTATATCCATGCAAATACTATCAGCCAGATCGATTTTATTGAAGAACGCGGCAAAAAAGCGCAGCCATTCCATTCTTCCCAACGGATCAGGTTCAAGGTAATCGGCGCACAAGACCACCGGGATTCCCAATTCTTCAAGTTTTTTCTTGGTCTGTACCACTCCGGATTGTACTCCATACATGAATACAACATCGGGATCTATCTCCGCAATAACTTCGATATTCAGGTTCTGATCATATCCAACATCGCGAACGTATCCGTCTCTTATTAAGGAACGGAGCTTCTCATTATATATGAACTTCAGACCTGAGACGCCTTTAACGCAAGAGAGGACATTCAATGTATCAAGAAATGGGACATAGGTTGTAGACATGATCACGGCTCTTTCCACCGGCCACTTAATAAAAGGAATGTTTTCCAGACTATCCGGTATTAACGCATTTCCCGGTCCTGTAAGGTAACTGAATGAATTTGACCCGGCTTGCTGCCAGGGAGAATACACAGTAAGAAGGTTATATCCATTATAGCGTTCAAGGCTGAATTTCTCGGCATGAAATCCGTCTGCATCATTTCTCTCCGATGAATTCACATTTTGCATATCCGGTTTATGCTGACAGGATACAAGCATCAGGAACACGAAGAAAGAAATCTTTAATTGCTTCATTGATTAATCAGTAATCGACCTGCGATCATTCCATCCACCATTCTCACCCGGACCAGATACAATCCGGGGGGCAGACCAGCGACAGATATTTCGGCAGGAAAATCAGCCGGGATTTTATTTTCACTCATGCAACGACCGGTCATATCCAGAATTTCAACAGCCAGGTCATTCCCTGTATATTCCTCCATCTGGATGTATACCCTATCGGTAGCCGGATTGGGGAACAGGAGAAGTTCAATCTCGGGTAATTCCCTGGTTTCAGCATCCAGTGTTCCCGGATCCATTCCACCCAGGACAAGCTGTCCTGAACCTTCCGGATCAAGCCATCTTTTCAGCTGTTTATTGTATGCATAGTAGTGATCCCAGTTATAGTAAAGTTTTGAAAAATAATCGTTCCGGTTATCTGACAGTGAAAAAATGACCCTGTCATTAACAGCATCATATCCAATTGAGTCGCCACAAAATGCATCGCCACCTGATAAGCTGCCAATTATTTTATTACCAGAACTGAACAGAGGACCGCCTGATGATCCTCCTTCCGTAGAGCCTTCATCCCATTCGTATACCCTGAAGTTTGATTCTTCAATATAGTCATTCAGGTTACCAGGCACTACCGTAGGAGTTGTCAGCTCATCATAATCCCTGCTAATCTTTTTTGCATCAGCATTGGGATGATGAATCGTTGTTACATCCGCATGATTTTGTTTCCTGGCATCCCAGCCGGCATAGTATACATTATATGCCAACGGAGGTCTGGAAGATAATTTCACCAGCGAAAAATCCAGCGAATCTCCCGTAGAGTATAAAGTCGATCCACTGATGGAGTTGGTTTTTTTACCGTCCAGTGTGTCACATTTACTGTTCTCATAATTAAAGTAAAAGACGCTACGGTTTGATACAGAATTTGAATTAATACAATGCTCTGCTGTCAGGATATAGGGAACACCATCATACATGGTATTATTTATGAGTGCCCCTGTGCAGTAAAGTGTACCAGTGTATATATGACAGACCGATCTTTTCAAGGTCTGCCAGTCATCCCCCTCAGTACAGTTTACATCAATTTCGCAGGCTTGGGAAGTTCCAAGTCCCGTAACCTGAACTCCTTCTATACCAGGTACGGGTAAAAAGGCATGGGAGATACTCCCTATTCTGATCCTTCCATACTCCTGTCCCGGATCATCCACCTGCAATTCAACAATTACCTCTTCCCCGGGTAAATGTCCAACTGCAAATGATCCATACTCCTTATTATTTTCGCTGGTAAAAGCTCCTTTAACAACGCTGCCATTCGGAGTATATATAAATAACCGGGCATTCTCTTCCAGTTCGAACTCGCTGAAGAAAACGCCCACCGAAAGGGCCTCCGGCGAAATAATATGCGCACGCCAGACAGCTATTCCATCTACCTCGGTCCATTCCCCGTTTTGTTCAGGACTAAGATCCACGGCTCTTTCAGTTGCAAACTCCAATGCTTTTTTGTACGAACTAAATTGTGTGCTTTTCAATCCCTCTACATATTCAGGATCTTCGGGTTCAAGAAGATACAGTACTTTTTCCGGGTGGAAATCTTTATTATTCATCATCGGACTGCCCCCATGTTCAATCTGTCCGAACAAACATGTAACATGCATGTAGAGTAAAACAAGAAGATAAATTGACCTGGCAAATAATTTCATATCTATATTTGGATTGTCAAATTTAATAAAAAGGTGCTCTATGGTTCATTACTATTCCAAACTCTGGGCCACTTTTTATTATTTTTACGAAAAACTTAACATATGAACAATGCTGCCGCCCGGGCCAGGATTAAGGACCTGCGAGAAAAACTTCACAGACACAACTACCTGTATTATGTAAAGGCAGCCCCTGAAATAACTGATTTTGAATTCGATTTGTTGTTACAGGAACTGGATACCCTGGAGAAAAAGTTCCCGGAGTTCATAGATGACAACTCCCCCACCAGGCGGGTTGGAAGTGATATAACAGACGGATTTGAACAGAAAGCACATCGTATTCCCATGCTTTCGCTGGGAAATACATACAGCCGTGAAGAAATTGCAGATTTCGAGAATCGTGTAGTAAAGATCCTTGGAGAGAGGCCCGCTTATGTTTGCGAGCTTAAATATGACGGAGTGGCCATCAGTCTTTCCTATGAAAACGGAAGGCTGGTGCAGGCGTTAACCCGTGGAGATGGTGTCGTGGGAGACGATGTCACAACGAACGTCCGGACAATCCGGAGTATTCCATTGATTCTACATGGAGAAGGATTCCCGGCGCAATTTGAAATCCGCGGTGAGGTATTGATGCCTGTGGAGGGATTTAAACATCTGAATGAGCAACGGGAAAAGAATGGTGAACAGGTATTTGCCAATCCAAGAAATGCAACTGCAGGAACACTCAAAATGCAAAATTCTGCCCTGGTGGCAAAAAGACCGCTGGATTGTTATCTCTATGCTGCAGCCGTTGAAGAGAAACTTTTCGACACTCACTTCGACAGCCTGGAGGCATGTCGCAAATGGGGCTTTAAAGTGCCACCGTATTCAAAGCTTGTATCCAGCCTGGAAGAGATATATGCTTTTATTGACCACTGGGCGGCACACAGGAAAGAACTGCCATTTGAAATCGACGGAATAGTTATCAAGGTAAACGATTTAAATCAGCAGGAAGAACTGGGATATACGGCCAAAACGCCCCGCTGGGCCATTGCATATAAATTTAAAGCAGAACAGGTATCTACAAAACTGATCAGTGTAGATTTCCAGGTCGGAAGAACAGGAGCGGTCACTCCTGTTGCAAACCTGGAGCCGGTTCAGCTTGCCGGCACAACTGTCAAAAGAGCATCTCTGCATAACTCCGACCAGATCGCACTCCTGGGGCTATGTGAAAATGACACGGTATATGTGGAAAAAGGAGGTGATATTATTCCAAAGATTGTTGGAATCAAGACATCAGACCGGACTGAAGACAGTCGGGCTGTACACTTTATTTCCAATTGTCCTGAATGTGGCACAGCTCTTATAAAGCATGCAGATGAAGCTGCTCATTATTGTCCAAACACCTATGGATGTCCACCGCAGATAAAAGAAAGAATCAACCATTTTATCAGCCGAAAGGCAATGAATATCAATACAGCCGAGGCTACCATCAATCAACTCTACAGCGAAGGCCTGGTCCGGAACCCGGCCGACCTGTACAAACTCACCTTTGATGATCTGATTAAGCTGGATCGATTCGCTGAAAAATCTACCAGGAACCTCCTGAAGAGCATAGAAGAATCGCGCAATGTACCATTCCCGAGAGTACTTTATGCCCTGGGGATCCGTTACGTGGGAGAAACCGTTGCAAAAAAACTGGCGGGAAGATTTCGTACCATGGATAAACTGGAAATGGCCAGCAGAGAGGACCTGATCGAGGTTGATGAAATCGGTGTACGCATCGCTGATTCGGTAAAAGACTTTTTTGATGAAGAAAGAAATCAGCATGTGGTAAAAGAATTAAAAACAGCCGGCCTTCAATTTGAAATGGAGGAAGAAGAGAATCTTTTATCTGAAAAACTCAATGGCAAAAGCATTGTCGTTTCAGGCACTTTTACCGGCTATTCGAGGGATGAGCTCAAGGGACTCATAGAGAAGAACGGAGGAAAAAACGTTGGCTCGGTGAGTTCAAAAACTTCTTATATCGTGGCCGGTGAAAACATGGGCCCCGAGAAACTTAAAAAGGCTGAATCTCTCCAGGTACCTGTAATATCACTTGAAGAATTTCTTGAGCTGATAAAAGATTAGTTTTCTGCACCAAAAATCGTATTTTTGAGCCACTAATGAGTCCGCTAGTTACGAAAATCGGGAAATACATTATGAAGAGACGTCAAAAAAGCGTTAAGCGCGATAAATGCGTTCAGAATTTTGAAACGGCGAAAAGCGCCGTTATACTTTTTGATACCATGCTTCCAGGGTGTTTTCAACATGTAAAGGACCTTTCGAAGTTCCTGACCTCAAAAAATATTAAAACGAAAGCTTACGGACTGGTAGCTCAGAAAGAAACACCGCAGGAGATGCTCCTCTGGGCAAATATTGAATTCATAACAAAAAAAGACAGGCTCTGGTATGGTGCTCCCAGCGGAGATGCTACGAATGATTATTTCAACCAGGTTCCTGATCTGCTATTTGTTATTAATTTTAAGGAAAGCCTAACCCTTGATTATCTTGTAAGTCTTTCACGGGCAAGGTTTAAAGTAGGCTGCTTCACGGACCAGGAGAACGACCTGGACCTGATGATCAACCCGGCAAAGAAAGAATGTGAGGCCGGATTCTTTATTGAACAGGTGAAGCATTACATTAGTTTATTAAATCCATCTAATTAATTTGCTATGGCAAATGGCGCAATATTCAGAGGCACAGGTGTAGCCATGATTACACCATTTGACAATGATGGTCAGGTTTATTACCAGCAACTTGAGTCACTGACCGATCATTTGATTGTAAGCGGAGTGGAATACCTTGTGGTTTTAGGTACAACTGCTGAGACTCCCACCCTTAAACATGATGAGAAGCTTGCAATTATTGATACGGTACGAAAGGCAAATGGTGGAAGGGTACCTATGATAGTCGGCGCCGGGGGAAATAATACAGAATCGGTTATTGATTGGATCCGGGAAATCGGCACTGAGGGCATTGATGCCTACCTGAGTGTAGCTCCTTATTATAATAAGCCATCCCAGGCCGGCATGATACAACATTTCTCAGCCATTGCTGCCGCATCGGATCTTCCCATAGTGCTGTACAATGTACCCGGAAGAACAGGTTCAAGCATACAGGCAGAAACCACCCTGACCCTGGCTCACGAATTCGGAGAAAAAATTATTGGTATAAAAGAGGCATCCGGTGATTTCAACCTGATCATGAAAGTTCTCAAGGACAAACCTGAACAGTTCCAGGTTATTTCCGGAGACGATGCCATAGCCCTGCCGATGGTCGCGCTTGGAGGAGACGGTGTAATTTCAGTCATTGGGAATGCCCTCCCGGCACAGTTCTCAACCATGGTTCGCGAAGCACTCTCCGGAAATTACGAGGCAGCTCGTGATCTGCATTTCAATATACTGCCATTTATTGAACTGATTTTCAGGGAAGGTAATCCCACAGGAGTTAAAGCGCTGATGGAACTCATGGGGATAGTATCCTGCAACCTCCGTCTGCCTCTCATTCCTGCAACAGCCGGTTTAACAAGGGACCTGGAAAAACTGCTTCCTACGCTCTGATTATTCTGTTCCCGGTTTCCCGTGGCAGGCTTTGAATTTCTTTCCACTTCCGCATGGACAGGGATCATTACGACCAACCTTTTTATCAACGCGTACAGGCTGGGTTTTCTGTGGCCTGTCGGCACCTGGCTGTCCTCCTGAGGATGGATCGCTATAACCTGAAACATTTTCGTTCTTGTTGGCAGCGAATTTACTCAGGTCCATTTTCTTCGGAGCCTCTGCTTTGCGCACACTTTCAGGATCTCTCAACGGGATATGTGCCTTCATCAGGGTCGATACCACTTCACGGTTCACCTTGTCAATCATCTGCCTGAACAGTTCGAATGCCTCAAATTTGTATATCAGCAGCGGATCTTTCTGTTCATAGGCTGCATTCCTAACTGACTGACGCAACTGGTCCAGTTCGCGCAGGTGCTCCTGCCATGAATTGTCGATGGTGGCCAGGATAATACTTTTCTCATAGGCTTTGACAAGTTCAGCACCATCTGATTTATAGCTCTTCTCCAGGTGGGCCATAACCTGAAAGATCCTGGCACCATCCGAAACAGGAACGATAATATTTTCATATACCTGTGACTGTTTCTCGTAAACATCCTTAATCACCGGCATCGCCTGGCTGGAAATCGTCTCACGCTTACGCTTCATTGTTTCAAGCATGAGTTCATATATCTTATCAACCAGCCGTTGACTTTCTATTTTCTTAAATTCAGCTTCTTTCACAGGAGTTTCAATGGAGAAGATCCTGATGAGTTCCATTTTGAAACCTTCAAAGTCATCGTTACCCTGGTAATTCTCAACGATAGTCTCGGTGACATCATAAATCATATTGGCGATATCCAGGCTCAGTCTTTCTCCGAACAATGCATGCCTACGACGTTTGTAAATAACCTCTCGCTGGGAGTTCATTACATCATCATACTCCAGCAGGTTTTTCCTGATACCGAAGTTATTCTCCTCTACCTTCTTCTGCGCACGTTCGATGGACTTGGTAATCATGGAATGTTGAATAACCTCACCCTCTTTCAGTCCCATTCTGTCCATGAGACCTGCAATCCTGTCTGAACTGAACAGACGCATCAGGTCGTCTTCCAGCGACACGTAGAACTGGGATGTTCCCGGGTCACCCTGTCGACCGGCCCTACCACGCAGCTGACGGTCGACACGCCGAGATTCATGCCGTTCCGTACCAATAATAGCCAGTCCACCCGCCTTACGAACTTCTTCGGTCAGCTTGATGTCCGTACCCCTACCGGCCATGTTGGTAGCGATAGTTACAGTACCGGGCTTTCCGGCCTGTGCAACAATCTCTGCTTCCCGCTGGTGTAATTTTGCATTCAGTACATTGTGATTGATTTTTTTCATCTTCAACATCCTGGACAGGAGTTCGGATATCTCCACAGAAGTGGTACCTACCAGGCAGGGCCTCCCCTGCTTCACCAGCTTCTCTACTTCATCGATAACTGCATTGTACTTTTCTCTTTTGGTCTTATAAACGAGATCATCGCGGTCGTCACGCACAATGGGCCGATTGGTGGGAATGACCATCACATCCAGTTTATAAATATCCCATAATTCGCCGGCCTCAGTCTCGGCCGTACCTGTCATACCTGCCAGTTTATGGTACATTCGGAAGTAATTCTGGAGAGTGATGGTAGCCCAGGTCTGTGTTGCGGCTTCCACTTTTACATTTTCCTTGGCTTCAATGG
>ERZ795057.2432-NODE-2432-length-14029-cov-13.415200_pt1 | contig 14029 bp, 10 predicted proteins | sample MGYA00375141_ERZ795057 | MGnify/ENA primary metagenome ERZ795057 (study PRJEB30186, sample SAMN05720163) | activated sludge metagenome | isolation source: Anaerobic digester | place: Hong Kong | collected 2015-01-26 ... | reverse complement strand
GACCGGGTATGGTATATTTGAGATCCGGACCGCCCGAAACTAGCAAGGCGCGGTGTGCAATGAATTGATACTCGGGACAAAAAGGAGCGGCTATGCATAAACTGATCGAAGAACTTATCAAAGACGGTGTTGTGGTTACGGACGGCGCATGGGGAACCCAGCTGCAGCAGCGGGGCCTGAAACCTGGGACGAGTCCGGAGAGCATGAACCTTACCGCCCCGCACGTGGTGGAAGAAGTCCCCAGTCTCTATGTACGCTCCGGCAGCCGGATTGTCCTGACCAACACCTTTGGCGGCAACCGGTATGTACAGGACAAGATGGGCATGGCCGAGAAGGTCCCCGAGATGAACAGGGCCGGGGTGGAGATCTCGAGGCGTGCCGCAGGAGACAAGGCCTGTGTGTTCGCCTCAATGGGGCCGAGCGGAAAGCTGCTGCTCATGAAGCAGGTCACTGAGTCCGATCTGGCCGAGGCGTTTAAAGAGCAGGCCATGGCGATCGCCGAAGCAGGAGCCGATGCTATCGTGGTGGAGACCATGATGGATATCAAGGAGGCACTCATCGCCATTGCAGCGGCCAAGCAGACCGGGCTGCCCGTGGTGGGATGCATGGTCTTCGATGCAGGCAAGAACAAGGACCGGACCATGATGGGCGACACCCCTGAGCAGGTTGTCGAACAGTTCGAGAAGGCGGGCGTGGATGTAATCGGCACAAACTGCGGTCAGGGAATCGAGGGATTTATCCCGATCTGCAAGCGCATGCGTGCTGCGACCGACCTGCCCTTGTGGATGAAACCCAATGCAGGACTGCCCAAGATGGTAGGGGGGCAGATGGTCTATACCACCACCCCCGAAGAGTTCACCTCCCATGTCCCTGCGCTGATCGACGCCGGCGCAACCTTCGTCGGCGGGTGCTGCGGATCCAATCCCGACTTTATCCGCGCCATCAGGGACACGGTGGACAGCCTGAGCTGATGAATCCTGCGCCAAGCGGGAAAAAAGCAACTGAGCTGATTTACAAACTCTCGGGTTGTCATTCCCGCAGCTTGTCGGGTGTAGTTGCAAACAAAGTCTAAAGGCGAATATCCAGTAAATACAGAATCTTCCGGGTCCCCGCCTTCGCAGGGACGACATGATAATAGTAATTTAACACGTGGCTCAACTGCTTGATTTTTTCTTATTCCATTTTCCTTAAGCCCCGAAAAAAGCTGCGGAGAATTAATCCCTGAGAGAAGTTAATCCCCGGAACTACGCCATACCGAGCAATTCTTTGGCGGCAGTGACCGCCTCGCCGGCATCCTTTGCATAGGCATCCGCGCCGATATCCGAAGCAAACCGCTGATTGAGCGGTGCTCCTCCCACCATGACCTTTAGTGTGCCCCTGAGGTTCTTCTCGTCCAGCAGGTCGATGACGGACTTCATCGCGGGCATGGTGGTGGTGAGCAGTGCTGAGAGGGCAAGGATATCGGGCCGGTAGTCCTGTGCCTGCCGGACAAATTCATCGGAGGCAACATTGACACCGAGGTCCCTGACCTCGAATCCGGCACCCTTGAGCATGATAGCCACGATATTCTTGCCGATATCGTGCATATCGCCCTGCACGGTGCCGATAAGCACCTTCCGGTTTTTCTGCCGGTCGCCTTCGGCCAGATGGGGCTCGAGAACTGCGAGGGCCTCGTTCATGGCCCGTGCCGCAAGCAGCACCTCGGGGATAAAAACCTCGCCGGACTTGAAGAGTTCACTTATGTGCATCATCCCTGTCACCAGACCCTTGTGCAGGATGTCATTGGCGGCAATGCCCTGTTCCAGCAGAACCTTCACCCTGGCCGGCAGTGCGTCATCATCACCGGCAATGAGCAGGTCACGCACCTGACCGAATGCATCCTGATCCATGATCTCCTCTACCAGAGCCTGCTTTTTGAAACTCTGGCCGGCAACGGCGTGTGCCCGGCCTTTAAGCGGCAGCCCGCCTTCTTTCTCCACACGCTCATGAATCCTTCTGAGACGGTCAAAGACCGCATCCGGCGGAGTGGAGTCGGCAGTGCCCAGGATCAGTCTGTCTCCAGGGGAAACGGTCCTGAACAGGTTGGTGAGGTATACCTCGAACTCTTCATCCGTGGTAGTCTCCTTCAGAAGGACAGACTCGGGGATCCCGCCCATGATGGTCAGATTGTCCCGCCACCTGCTGTAATACTCTTCGATCCGCACCCTGGTCATGGGATACGGCGTAACGGACTCGGCCACGTGTGCGCCGCAGTCGCGGATGAGGTCCATGAGCCCCAGGTTCTCGCCGTCGGTGTGCGTGGCCATGATTTTCCCTCTGCCGCCCAGCACCTCGGAGGCCTTCCTCAGCCAGGGGAGGATCTCCTTTTCAAAGTAGGGCGGATAGGTGATCATGTCATCGTAATTGGCGCCCCAGAGCACCACTTCTGCAGGAGAATCCGCAATGATTGCCAGGACCTTGTCAAAGTACACCTCGATGCACTCGGCAAGGGAGCGCACGAGGTGGTAATTGTCCCGGTACTCGTAGTAGAACCGGGTGGTGTCGATGAGATCCTTCTGGATCATGTGCATGGGAGAGGCTCCCAGCGTCGGCCCACCGGCGGCAGCCACACCGTCGTCACCGACCTGGCGGATGTATTCCAGGGCTCCGTCATACTGCGGGAATACCTCGATGTTCTCAAAGAGATAACCCACGATCCGGTAATCCTCGGGCTTTTTGATGATGTGCTCCTGCACCCAGCCCAGCGATGCACCGGCTTTCTTCATCTCCTCGGTGAGCCCGCCCACGGTCCGTACCATGCCGAGCGGGGTGTGATACTCCACGATCTGCTGCCCGTCTTTGTCGACGACATTGACCTCGATATCCGGCGAGAACCGCCAGCCATACACCGACTGCCGGAAATTGAACAGGCCTATGGAGCGGTGCAGTACATCGTCCATGCTTCTGACATCGGCAAAGGCCGGTACCATGTGATACACCGGCCAGCCCTCGGCGCGGGAAACATCGTCGGGCTGCATGCCGGCAAACTCTTCAGGCAGGGTGCCCCTGGTGGCATTCCCCAGCCACCACAGATCGAGACGCGGCACAAAGGGGATCACATCCACCATCTCTCCGCGCATAACATTCAGAATCCTCTCCCGGTGTGTCATACCTTATTCCCTCCCTTTTCCAACAGTAGTCGAGTCGTGAATCCCTTAAGGATGAATCATCACAATGCCATACAGCTAGAATACCCCAAGGCCGAACCTGGCGCAACGCAGGATTTCAATGGCTCTCACAGGGCAGATCCTAACGGCATTTTCTCAGACACAGGCGTTCCCGGTGTCGTTTTCCGATACTCCGGATATTCCCCATCTCGAGCTGCCCTGTAAAAACCTCACCTCTCTCATTTCTCCACAGCACAACCCTATCCTTGATCTTTTCATGATACTCGGTTAGGAAAAACTCAGGTAAACAACGGTATCAACCCCAAGGCAAGCCCTGGACTCCTTATGCGCAGCCCCGGGCAAACATACGGGATCTTCGTCAAGCTGCAGGGAATGAACCCAGAGCTTCTCATCCGGCGTCTTTTCGGGCGTAGTTGGGAACGAAGCCTGAAGCGGATGCGAAGACGGATTCACGCATCAATGGGATGTGAAAAACAACAGACAGAAAGGAATACACCAATGGCCAAGATGAATGAAAAAGTAAGGACCCTGTTCGAAAACCAGGCACTGGTCGCCATGGCAACCGCATCGGCGGATGGATCTCCCAATGTGGTACCCATAGGGGCTAAAAAGGTGCTCGACGATGAGACCATTCTCATCTCCGACCAGTACTTCAACAAGACCCTTGCCAACCTCAAGAACAACCCCCTGGTGGCACTCACGTTCTGGGATGCTCAGACGGCCGAGTCGTACCAGATCAAGGGCACCATCACCATAGAGACCTCGGGTGAGATCTTTGAGAAGACGGCTGCATGGATCGATGAGATGGCCCGCGCCCGAAATATCCCGCTCAAGTCCAAGGGAGCGGTCGTGGTAAAGATCACCGATATCTTCACAAATGCTCCAGGACCGGACGCAGGATCAAAAATCGGCTGATCAAAAGGACAGGGCGGGGTTCAACAGCATTTCATGAAAGCATTTCCGGCTGCTTAAGCCCGCCCTATTCTTTCTGAGTACACAGGAATAACGTGCCCGATCTGAGCTGTTCTGTATTTCTTTAAGGGATAGTCGCAGTCGGCACACATGCCTCTGTGTTGACTTTTACTGTCCCGGCATTAATTTTACCCATCAGACATTTTTGTATTAAGCATTCAATCATATTCCGCCGTGAAATGATCCATTCTTTTTCTTTTGAATACCTGATCAACTTGTATCGCTCTTCATGACAACCAGGAGTGTCAAATCCGGGAAGAAAGGAGGTGAACCAAGACTATACTGATTTTCTTAACGAGAGTACCTGGGTTGGTTGTAAAGGTTATCCGTGTAAATTATTCAGAGGAAAAAGGAGAATAACAATGAAAAGAGGAATATTAGTTCTCATGGGGATTGCGTGTCTCGCAGTCGTATTCGCAATCCTGCCCTGTGGGCAAACAATGGCAGCCGAACTGGAGGGACAGCTGAATCTCAATACCGCCACCGTGGAGGAGTTGCAGATGCTGCCCGATATGTCCGCAGACATGGCTCAGAATATTATAAACTTCAGGAACATAAACGGTCCGTTTGCGTCCGTCGATGACCTTGTCAAGGTCGAAGGCTGCACCGAAGCAGACATCGCAAAATGGAGTCCCTATCTCATCACCGAAGGAGAATCGACTTTAAAAGTAAAGGAATAAAACCTAAAACGCCCATTCAAAAGCGACGTATTGTATTAAATGAAAGCACACAGGGCCATGGGGCCTTGTGTGCATCTATTCTTCTGTGACCAGGAGCGGTATTCTCTAAGATCTCCGCTGGGTTACGGCTTTGTCTTGGTTTTCTTGTGATGGGGCCGATCCTCGACCCTGCAGGACGGGCTCATTCACGTCGAAACCCCACTGCGGGGGAGGATCCAGGCATTCAGCACGATCCAGAACACAAAAACGCCTATCAGTATGAGAAGTTCCATCAAACCATCCTTTCTGTTTACGGGCAGATATCTTCTGCCATTGCTGTGACCATACGCTCACCGGGAGTCTTGTACATTGATGTAGGTCAATCTTTTTCACTTTTCAAGGAAGTGGACGAAAGCAGGCGAGTTGCGGCAAGAGTGCTCTTCTTCCCGGAGAGTTCACCCAATGCCTTCATCCCCATGAATAGAGTGGCGTATCATATTGAAAAACAATCATCTTTATCAGCAGGATTCTGCCTGCGCCGAAGATACCATGTAAAAAGAGACAGGACTTGACTCTGAAACAGCCACGGTTATTTTTGTTTGGTTAACGGGCATTATCGCAACCCGGGAACAGGTATACGACAAGCGGTTCCTCGACCCGACGAGACGGGCAAGCCGTTCTTGGATGATAAGCACGGTCAGGGAAATCAATGATGATCGAATGTTCAAAGGCCTGAGAGAAAATGATCACACGAAGGCAACTATTATATTTTTCTGCCCTGGTTTCTCTTTCTTACCCTGTTACAAACATCAAATACCTTGCCGTGGCAGGTGAAAAACCCGCTCCTGTTCGATACCCATCGACCCTGAACACGCTCAAGAAAGCCTATTGGGCGGAGATAAAAGCGAGCAGGCATTATGATGGCTATTGCCAGAAAGCCCTGTCTGAAGATTATCCGAACATTGCATATATTTTCTCCGCGTTATCAGCTTCTGAAAAGATCCATGCAGACAACTACCGGACAATAATTGTTTCTTTGGATTCATCTCTGGAAGAACACAAGATTCCCGTTACCGTGGCTGATACCAAGACAAACCTGAACACTGCAGCCATGAACGAATTAGAGAAAATAAACGAGTTTTATCCGGAAATATTTGAGGAATTATCATCAGAATCACATGACGAGTCTGTAATAAGCTGCATGTATTCCTGGAAATCGCATCAACAGCATGAAGAACTCATACAAGATATTGAAAAATATTCCGGTGTATTTTTTGAACCTCTGGCTGAAGAAATTGAAAACATGGACCCCAATCTTTATGTTTGTGAAATTTGTGGCTCCACACTGGATGAAAAACCTGAAATCCCTTGTGAGATCTGTAACCACCCACTGTATCATTACAAGAAACTGAACAGGCCTGTCTTATTAACCGGAATGCTCCGGGATCTTCGATTATTCTGATCCGGCCTTCCCATAGGGAAGCCTTCTCCAGGGGCAGTCATCCCTTTCGCAGAACCGGCAGGGTACTTTCACCGGGACATCCGTAGCCATCAGCACTGCTGCAGAGATTGTCTTGCTTGGCGCCATGACATCATAGTCATTCAGGCTTACCCCGATGGTACCGGCGTCAAGGGCATCGAATATAAGGCGCTGACCGCTGAGGTCCCAGTCGCAGTACCCGGGGCTGAATCTCATGCCCACGTCCTTACCCTGTTGCTCTGCTTGTTCCAGTAAATGGTCCTGAAGCAGGTCTGCAGCCATTTCCACGCAAACGGAACCCGCTGTATCCACCATGAATTGTCTGCTCAGATCCTTGATAAGACTGCTATATGTATCAAACCCGCGCCCCAGGGTCGCTACCATGAATATGACCGAGCAGTCAGGTGAGCATCCGCGTGCCAGACGGGAGAACATGCGGCTCTCGATGGACCCTGCCTGGGTATGTATGTATTCATCGAGGGCATTGATGCTGTATTCTGCATAGAGCATCTGAGGATGTACCAGCGTGTGCAGTGTATCGAGATCCTGATCCAGTACTTTGTACAGTGAACCGGACAGGGATTTACCGCCGAGACTGCATGCGGTTTTTCTTCTATGCTCTTCCCAGAAGGGCTGATCGAGTAACGGGGTAAAACGGTTCATGTACCCTCAGTCGGTATCCAGTATGGCCATGGTCTGTTCAATGACGCTGACGGCAGACTCGACATAGGCATCAGCACCGTATGAACGTGCAAGGACTTCATTCAGGGGCGCACCTCCCACAATGATCTTCGTTTCGGGATACTTAGCCTTCACATCACGGATAATATCCTTCATTGCAGACATTGTGGTGGACATCATTGCCGATATGCCGAGAATCTTTGCCCCGTTGAGGGCCACACCCTGCACAAAGGCGTCGGAACAGACATCGCGGCCGAGGTCCACAACCCGGTACCCATAGGCCCGGTAAATGCCCGCTATGATGTTCTTGCCGAGATCGTGCGGGTCTCCCTTCACTACACCGATGACAATGGGCGTGTCCGGCATCGATCCGGCATCCTCCATCCCGGACAGCATATCAAGGCCGTCAAGGACACTGTCTATACTCAGCAGAAAGTCAGGCATTCCGAAATCACTGGACATAAGCCTGTGGCGCAAAGTCTCCACACCCTGTATGAGAGCACATCGAATATCATGCACAGGGATACTCTCTTTCATGGCCCTGTCGACCCATTCCTTAAGCGCATCAGCACCGGGGGCTCCCACGGATCTCTTAAGCGTTATCAGGACATCCCGCTGTTGGTCCATATCGTTCAAAGGGCGGCTCCTCCTGTTCATCCATATTTCCGGGCTGCCTCCACAAGGGCAAGGGCATTGTCCAGGTGCAGGTTCGGCGGATATTCACATCCCGGCGCAAGGATGAATCCGCCCCCATCTGCAAGATCATGTATCATCTTCCGGCACTCCTGCATCACATCAAAGGGCGTAGAGTAACTCAACAGCGGTGTTTCCACATACCCCATGAGCACCACCTGGTCCCCGTAGCGTGCCTTGAGCTCCTTGCGGTCTTTGCAGTCATCCGGCAGATGGGCAAACGAGATAATGTCCGGCTCCATGAACCGGATCTGCGAATCGAAGTATACCCCATGCCCGCAATTATGTACCGCCACAAGACAGCCCTTTTTACGGATAGCGCGGGCAATATCACGCACAAAGGGGCCCTCGATCCTTTCCCACATCTCCCTGCTGAGACCATTCCACGAGGCAAACAGGGTATCAAGGGTAACACCAAGGACACCTGCATCACACTGGGCCTCGACATATTCGATGAGCACGTCCGTAATCGTCTCCATTGCCGCCATAACCTCCCTGGGATGGTTCACGCAGTCACGGAACAGGTGTTCTGCTCCCCGCATCATGTTCAGCACCCCCAGGGGGCCGAAGCAGAATCCGCAGACAGCACCCCTGAAACCCACTTCACCCACCAGGATAGGGTACAGCACAAGAAGGTTGGACATGCGCCGTGCATCTTTCAGGTCGATCCGTCTTAGTTTGCCGTAGCCGGCGACATCCTTGATCAGCGGATCTGAATAATCAGGGTGCGGGGTGGAATCCTCGGGATAAACCATGCTCTGTCCGAAATCGGCCGCCTCCACCGAGAGATCGAGCATGGGCACAATGATCTCTCCTCCGAGGAATTCGAACCCAGCCAGCAGAGCATCTGCCGCAATGTACGGGTCCTGTGCGAACTCGGGGAAAGATGCCCCCACAAGCCGCCTGCTGGCACTGATCACCAGCGGGCAGCAGGGAACATGGTCAGGTTCTTTGTGGCGTAACGTAGTAATTAAGCGTTCGACATTGGCGAGCGGAGTAAGACTTGCCCGGGCGCTGCACAGGCTCGCTGCTCCATCCAGCATCCATTCAGGGAAAAGCCCGGGGGGCGGTACCTGCCCTGACAACACTGTCTTTACAAGACGGGACAGGAATTGAGTTGGTGCACTTCTACCCATCGAAATAAAAACTCCCATGACATTTCATTATATTACAAAGATAATCACGACCTGCACCTTGTCAATATAGTCTCACGTGCAAAATAATGCCTGATGCAGGGCAATGCATTCAACCCATGGAACTCCTGCCTTAAAACCTGACCTTTTCAAAGCTGCACATACTCGAAACAACAAGAATGGCACATGGTACGTACAAAAAAACATTCTATGACACCAGCTTCCTCGATGTCTATTGCGCCTGCGAAATGCGGGATTAATATGATGGTGTATTGATATAATATTTCTTTGAACGAACATCGTCGAGATCACAAGGGCCATGAAAAGGAGTGTGCTTTACCGTCATGAAGAGATCAGTCACTGACAAAGGATATCTTCTAAGAGTTATGATGGTACACTGCAGGGACCTGATATGCCTGGGTCTTGTCCTGACCATGACGGCTCTGTTCTGGATCATGTTTCCAGCTCATGCCCCTGCAGAAGAGAATGAACCCGGAGATGGTCCGATCATTGTGGGCGGTGATCAGGCATTGCCCCCGTACGAGTTCCTCGATTCCAGGGGCCGGCCTGCCGGTTACAATGTAGACCTCATCAGGGCCGTGGCCGAGGTGATGGGACTTAAGGTTGAGATCAGGCTCGGCCCGTGGGCAGAAATACGAAACGCCCTTGAAAAAGGTGAGATCGATGCAGTGGAGGGGATGTTCTATTCGGAAAAAAGACTCAAGTACGTGGATTTCTCGGTAGCGCATACAATAGTTCACAACGCCATATTCATCCGTAAAGACTATAAAGCCATCGAATCTCTCGGAGACCTGCACGGCAAAGAGATAATCGTGCAGAAGGGTGACATCATGCATGATTACGCCCTTGAACAGGGATTCTCCGAGAAACTCTTCCTGGTAACTTCTCCTGGAGAAGCACTCCGTCTCCTGGCATCGGGGAGACACGACTGCGCCCTGCTGCTGGAAAGGCAGGGACTGTTCCTTGCGCGCAAGTTCAGGCTCACGAACATAACGACGACCGGCCCACCTTTCTCACCGAACCAATTCTGTTTCGCCGTACGAAAGGGCGATTACGAACTCCTGAAAGATCTCAATGAAGGACTCAGGATCATCAAGGCTACCGGCCGTTACCAGGAAATATTCAACCAATGGCTCGGGGTGCTGCAGCCGGAAGTCCTGTCTCCGGTCAAGGTTCTCAAGTGGTCCGCAATCATCGCCCTGCCCCTGCTTCTTATCCTGGCGGGTACGATCCTGTGGTCATGGTCGCTCCGGCGGAACGTGCGCATGGCGACAGATCAACTCTCCCGTGAACTTGTCGAGCGCAAGCGGGCTGAGCAGGCCCAGCAAAGGAGTGAAAAGAAGCTTCACAGCATTATCCAGGGATCGCCAATCCCCACCTTTGTCATCGACAAAGACCATATGGTGATACAGTGGAACAAGGCAATGGAGGCCCTGAGCGGTATAAAGGCAGAAGATGTACTCAATACAAAAGAGCACTGGCGGGCGTTCTACAGGAGGGAGAGGCCCTGTCTGAGCGACCTGGTTCTGGACAGGTCTCCTGAAAAGATTGTTTCCTTATACGGCGGCAGGGCCAGGGAATCCACCCTGATACCGGATGCCTATGAAGGGACGGAGTTTCTCCCGGATATCGGCGACAAGGGGAAATGGTTGAATTTTACTGCCGCGGCCATAAGGGATTCCGGAGGAAACATTACCGAGGTGGTGGAGACCCTGATTGATGTAACGAACAACAAGCTTGCAGAGGCCGCACTTCGTGAGAGCGAAAAGCGCTACCGCGGCCTGTTCGAGGGGGTGCCTGTCGGGCTCTACCGGACCAAACCCGATGGTCAGATTCTGGATGCAAACCCTGCTTTCATTGAGATGTACGGATATCCGGACCGGGAAACTATCCTGAAAACGAATGCCGGAGACATCTATATGGATCCTGACAAACGCAGGCAGATTCAGACATTAATGGAAAGAGACGGCACCGTACGAGGGTTTGAAACCCGCGTGAAAAGATACGACGGCACAGTCAGGTGGGTTCGTATCAACGGCCGGGCCGTAAAGGATGATGACGGAACGATTCTGTTCTATGAAGGCAGCGTGGAAGACATAACCGAACGCAGCCAGGCCCTGGAGGATCTGCAGAGAGAGCGGGACAGGATACAGAAATATTTTGATGTAGCAGGGGTCATGCTCCTTGTCATCAACAGGGATCAGACCATCGGCCAGATAAACAGGAAGGGCTGTGAAATTCTCGGATACAGCGAGGAGGAAATTATCGGCAAGAACTGGTTCGACCACTTTCTTCCTGCAGAAGTCCGGCAAAAGGTGAAATTTGTATTTGATAAGATAGTATCAGGAGACATCGAACCCTTTGAGTTCTTTCAAAATCCTGTATTGAGGAGAGACGGCCGAGAGAGACTCATTGCATGGCACAACTCGGTTCTCACCGACGAACATGGAAAAGTTGTCGCCACCATCGGATCGGGACAGGACATCACCGAGCTGAAGCAGGCGGAGGAGGAGCGGAGAAACCTCGAGGCCCGTCTCCGGCAGTCCTCCAAGATGGAGGCAATAGGAACGCTTGCCGGCGGCATTGCCCATGATTTCAATAATATCCTCTCTTCTGTTCTCGGTTTTACCGAATTCGCCAAGATCAAGCTCGGAAAGGGCAAGAGCATCGACAAGGAACTGGATGAGGTTCTCAAGGCCGGAGCACGGGCACGGGACCTCGTTAAACAGATCCTGACGTTCAGCCGCAAGTCAGGAATTCAGAAGAATCCGATAGAGCTGAGCCCCCTGATCAAGGAAACACTGAAGTTTCTCCGGGCCTCCATACCCGCCACCATCGAGATACGGCAGGATCTCCCGCCATCAGGAAGTACGGTAATGGCAGACCCCACCCAGATCCACCAGGTACTCATGAACCTCTGCACCAACGCTGCTCATGCCATGAAGGAGACCGGCGGCGTACTCGATGTCAGCCTGACTGAGATGGAGCTGGGCGATGAGATCGAACTGCAATACAAGGGGCTGGCAAAGGGCAAATACCTGCGGTTGAATATCGCTGATACGGGATGCGGCATCTCCGATGAAATCATCGACAGGATCTTCGATCCGTTCTTCACCACCAAGGAACGCGGTGAAGGCACCGGCATGGGTCTCGCTGTTGTCCACGGTATCATAGAAGACCTGGGAGGAGCCATCACGGTATACAGTGAGCCTGGCAAGGGGACTACGTTCCACATCCTGCTGCCCAAGTATGAACGAGAAAAGGTAGAGGCTCCCCCTCCGGATGCTGTTGTCATGAAAGGCAGCGGAAGGATTCTCTTCGTGGATGACGAGATGGGCGTCATAGCCTCGGGACGGGGCATACTTGAACATCTCGGCTATGATGTCGTTTCAACAACCAGCGCAGCCCAGGCACTTGAGATCTTCAGGTCAGTGCCCCATGAGTTCGACCTCGTGCTCACCGATATGACCATGCCCGGGATGACAGGCATCGAGCTCTCCAGGGAACTGCTCAAGATTAGGCCCGATATTGCAATCGTGTTGTGCACCGGGTCCAACCTGGGGGTAACAAAGAAGATGATCAGTGACATCGGGATTCGCGATATGGTGATGAAACCCATGGTCGCCAGTGAACTTGCCGAGGCAGTGTACAACGCGCTGAAAGCGAAGGATTCGGAAATATAGAATCCAGTATCCAGAATTCATCCGCCACGGCGGACAGAATAAAAACCTTAAAACATTATACATGTACCTGAAACAAACCAAACACTTTTTCATCCTTCGTTGTGCCCGGCTTGTTCATGCCGTAGTTGTAAACGAAGCCCGTTGCCTATTGCCTGGCGTGATTTTGCCGTGTGAGTTTAAAACAATCACTCCCGCAGCAGGATCCTGACATCGAGAATGGAAAATCCGGTAGTTCCACCGACGGCCTCGGCAAAGACAAAGACGATGGTATTTTCACCTTCCTGCAACACTCCCTCTTCGAGCTCGATGGTAACGGTCCTTGGCGCCACATCTGCCACTATCTCATCAGGCAGCTTCACCTCCCGGTCATTTATCAACATCACTGTCTCCGCTACATCATCGATATCCCAACCGGTAACCTGAATGGCTGTTGACCTCACCCCATTCAGCTTCAAATTAACAGTAACCGTCTCTTTATCGCCAGGCTTGGCCGGTCTCATCCTGATCTCATTATCGACCACCACTATAATGCGGGCGCCTGATTCATCATAGTACTGAGTTGATCCGGGCAGATATTTGCTTTTATCCAGTTTGAGAAAATCCGCAGCATTGTTGAAATATATATCCTTCTTCTGCTCCTCACTTAGAAATGTGGCGGACTCAATTGCATCAATTGACATCCCGACGGTTTTGGGCCAGATCATCTGGTCGCTCCCAAACATAATACGTTTCCCGAGACGTGCCTGAATCAGGCGTTGCAGATAGGTATGAAATTCTTCCGGGGTTAACAACCAGCTTATGGCTGAAATATCCATATATACCTGTGTATACATAAGCATCAGGGCAATGGTATCTTCAAGATTCGGATACCCCCCATGGGCGATATAAATCCGCAATTTCGGATGCCTCACCAGGACATCCTCAAGCAGCAAAGGATTGCCGTGGCGCATGCGAAAATCAGGATCGCCCAGATAAGGCGACATCTGAGGTCCGAACCCGGTGTGGAAACATACCGGAAGGCCCAGTTCTTCAGCCAGGGCATAATAGGGTTCCAGTTCTGGATCATCAGGAGCTACGCCTGCGTACTGCGCGCTGATTTCACCCATTATCTGAAGTTGACCGGACTCATATAAGGTTCGCAACTCGTCAACATCAGGCCATTGTTCAAGCCGATTATTCACCGGCGCGGTATACCTGGGGAACTCCATGCCGATGAGAAAGCGCTCAGGAGCATGAGTCTTCCATTTTCTTGCCGTCTCCAATTGACCGGACCCAACAGCCAGGACGATATTATAACGATCCATTTGATCTATATAGGCCTTGATTGCTTCGGTATCGGATCTTGCCGCAGGTACATCCCCGGTAATCAGATTCGGAGGTGGAGGATCTCCATACTTGTTCCATTGATATGTATGCATATGTATATCAACAACAGGGAAAGGTTTCGTGCTCTGGCAGGATACAATGAACGAAAGAAAAAAGGCTGCCAGGGATACTAGAAAAACAGTCTTTTTCATCGTGGTCCCTCCGTATTGGAGTT
>ERZ795057.2428-NODE-2428-length-14039-cov-6.092534_pt1 | contig 14039 bp, 14 predicted proteins | sample MGYA00375141_ERZ795057 | MGnify/ENA primary metagenome ERZ795057 (study PRJEB30186, sample SAMN05720163) | activated sludge metagenome | isolation source: Anaerobic digester | place: Hong Kong | collected 2015-01-26 ... | reverse complement strand
CTGAGGCGTTTGAAGCAGAAGGGTCTTCTTCCTCCATGATCCAGGTATAGAACGGGTCTAGCCCCAGAGCTTTCATTTGGCCCTTTGTGAACTCGTACTTGGGGGAGAGTCTTCTGGCCTCGCTCTGAAACCGGCGGTACATCCCTCCCATCATCTCCCAGTAGATGTCGTGGCTCTCTACATCTTTCCTCGGTACTTCAAGATAGAAATGCCCCAGTTGCTCCATAGCATAGCTGAACGATTTTCTCGAATAGGCGTAGGATTTCATGGCTAGGGCATAGGGGAGGATTGGGAGTCTTCCAGTGTGTGTCTTCTTGTTTGGCATCCAGACTCCATTCACATGCAGCGGCTATGAAAAGTTCTCTACCATAAGAGTACTAATTTCCTTACCTTTTTCCAAGGCCAGGAAGTTGATATTGTACTGAGAGTCGCCCCAATATTCTTTCACTGGACGGGAGTTGGAAATGAGAGCAAGGCGTTTGGAGAATGTAGTGATTCTTATGGCAGGCATTACTTGTTTTCTTGCTGCTACAGCATGTGGTACATCCCAGACCATTCCAGAGGATGTTGGTCAAGAATCCCGTAATGCGGTGTTTCCTACCAATCAAGCAGAGGTTCGTTTTGTGGAACCCACCTCTTCTGAGGTGTTTGGTGAATACTCCTTTGCAGCAGTTTCGATTCTTGACGATGAGTTGATCCTTCGTGGTGAGTATGAAGTCGGTGTACCAGTAACTCTAGTTGATAAGCTGGGACATCCTCACTTGATTGGCACTACATCGGAAAAGAAGCAACATTCTTATTTCTCAGAAAGTGACGGTGCAGTTACATACTCGTACTCAGAAGTACAACTTAACAGTAGCTACCATCAGGAATCGCCAATCAAATATCAGGATTATTTGTTTGCCATAGTTGGGCAGTATGATAGCTATTCTGTGTTACCCTTCTGGGCTTGTCTTGAGAGCAAAAGTACTTACTCAGAAATGAGCGATCTCCTTGTTTCAACAGTTCTTGAAGGCAACACGATGTACTGGGATGATAGACCTCTCATTGATTGCAACAACCCAACTCTGATGAGTTTTCAGTTTCAAGATGAAGTTGGGTGGCTTTTCTGTTACGACAGATCAAGTAACGGTGGTGATGCAGCTCTTCGAGCCTATGTTCTATTGCTAAGGGATATGGCATTTAAATTGAATACAGGTATATCAGCAATGCCATTGGTTTTTCGGATAGAAAACGACTTATTTGTCTACGCAAATTACATCGGTGATTCTTCTGGAGATCGTGGATGCTCTATCAGGATGCTTAATGAAAGTGGGCTGACTTGGTTTAATTGGTATGGTATCTAAGGTTCACGAAGCCTCCGAATGAATCATCTTAGCTGCGAATTACACTCCTGTCCCCTTATGGGGGTAAGGATTTGTCTTCAAAGAGAGATACTAGGGTTGCTTATTTTAGAGGAGGATTCCTAATGAAATACTTCTTAGGCTTTGCTCTTACTGTCTTTGTACTGGTCACCGTTTCCAGCAGCCAAAGCTGATGACGCTGTAACGCCAATGACGCTTTCTCCGAGTATTTGGCCTAGAAGCAAAATCCAACTCTGCTTAATGTCTTTGCCCCTTGCTTAACTCCCTTGCATTCCCAACGTACTGAAAATAGAGGAATGCTGTACGAATCGGGATTGAACCCGGTCCCTGCTAACAAGCCGATTGGCACAGCTGTCTCTGATGAAGCGGGTGCCCTTCCTACGCTGATTAGTGCCCTGTATGTTATCCCTATTCACAGAGGGATAGAGCAGTATGAAGCTTAACGAGCAGCAGGAAGCAGCAGCGAATTACATGGGTGATGCCAGCAACATTCTTGTGAACGCTGGCGCCGGGTGTGGTAAGACCAGAACCATTGTAGCCCGGGTTATTCATCTTGTGAAATCAGGAACCGATGCTTCACGGGTCCTTCTAATGACCTTTACCAACAAAGCAGCCAAGGAGATGAAGTCCAGGCTTCGGAAGGAGCTCGGACCGGTTGCTGAAAACATCCAGGCCGGAACATTCCACTCCTTCTGCTTGAGAGTGATGACTCAACTTCCGAAGAGTTTCGGTATTCAAGGTCTTACTGTTCTTGACGCAGATGATCAGAAATCTCTTATGAGAATGGCCCGAGTTAAGCACACAAGGAAACTCGATAAGCAATCTGCGAAAGAGTATCCTAGTGCCAGGGAACTGATCGCCTGGTACTCATACAGCAGGAATACTTGCCAATCTCCAAAGCGTTACCTGCGAGACAACGGAGCGTGTCAATACGTTTGAGACAATTTCCACTTTCATTTAGACACCATTCCTGCCAGGCTCAGTTCTGTTTCTTCTCTTAATTCGGACTCCTCTCTTTCAGCTGTTTTTCCCGTTTCAATATCCGGTGGATTAATCCAGACTCTATCAGGAATTACAGGGGGTTCAGGCATCTTGCTGACAAAACGTTCCGGGTGTTTTTCATAGGCAGCTTTCAGCGTTCTCTGTCGGTTCTCTCTGATTTCATCAGCAAAACCGTAATGAACTGATGCCGGAGTCATCAGCCCAATACCAGAATGGTAATGCTCGTAGTTGTAGTAAGGGAAGAAGTTGCAGCAAAATGCCCGGGAATGCTGTATCGAACCGAACATCTCAGGGAATTCCGGCTGATATTTCATGGTTTTGAATTGCGCTTCGGAGTAAGGATTGTCATTCGACACATACGGTCTGGAATGACTCTTGGTTATCCCGAGATCCGCAAGCAGGAATGCAACAGGCTTGCTCTTCATCGAGCTGCCCCGATCTGCGTGGATCGTCAGGGTATCCTTTTCTATACCCTGTTTAAGGCATGTTTCCTGGATGAGTCTTTTTGCGAGTTCCGCGCTTTCCCGGTGGGCAACCATCCAGCCCACGACATACCGGCTGAAAATGTCAAGAATGACATACAGGTAGTAGTAGGTCCACTTCCTCGGCCCCTTCAGCTTGGTGATATCCCAGGACCATACTTCGTTGGGCCCTGTCGCAAGCAGTTCCGGCTTGCTGTAATTGGGATGACGCAACTGGTTGCGTCGTTCCTTAACCTCCCCGTTCTCTTTCAGAATCCTGTACATCGTCCGGATTGAACAGAGATATTCATCATCTTGATCGAGAAGGGTGGCGAACACTTGCGCAGGCGACTTGTCCACAAAACGGGGTGAATGAAGTGTGTCCAGGATGGTTTCCCTTTCTTCATGGCTAAGAGCCCTGTGAGACGTCCTCCTGGCTGTATGTGAATCAGTGGGGGCTTCCATGCTGAAATACCTGTAATAAGATGAACGGGGCACACCGAGGGCATCGCATGCCTGAACAGTCCCCACTGATTCGGAAAGACCTTTTGCTGCTTCCATCAGCTGCTTTCGCTGTCGTTCTTTGATTCCAGTTCCAGTCCCAGCAGTTCGGAAGTTTTTTTTTGAATCTCAATTATCATTTCGGCTTTCTTTAGCCGATTCCTGAGCTGCCTGTTCTCCTTTTCAAGCTCTTTCAAGCGGATATCCTCTTCAGAAAGTTCTTTACGCCCTCTCTTCCGGCCGTTCATCCCTTTTCTGCCAATCTCGGTCCTCTGGCGGCGCCACAGGGCAAGATGCGATGAATACAGACCTTCACGCCTCAGTAGCGCCCCAATGTCTCCATCACCCTTGCAAGCATCTGCTTCCTCAAGGACCCTGAGCTTATAAGCCGAGGTAAATCTCCGGCGAGACGCTTTCTCCTTAACCTCTGGATCAGGTGCTACTTTTCGGACAGAAGAGCCGTCGGATTCTTCACTCGCCCTCCGGGCTCCCTCATCATCCGACGGCTCGCTCCTGAAACTCAATACTTTCATTGGTAAAACCTCCCCGCCCTTCTACACTAATAATCGTCAGGGGATATGTCTCACCTATATTGTCACAAAGGGCAACACGGACCTTCCTGATGAGGATATTGAACAGTACTGCAAAACCATGAAAGAGTATCAGAAGCTGAAGGAGAAAAGAGGTTACCTGGACTTCGACGACCTTCTTGACCTCTACAGCAGAACCCTAACCGCAAAGAAGAAACTCAGAGCTGATCTTGCAAAGCTTTATGATGAAGTCCTTGTGGATGAAATGCAGGACACGAATCCTCTTCAGTTCGCCATTCTCAAGCACTTCTCCAGTGAAGGAACCCGGCTGTTTTGCGTTGGAGACCCTGCCCAGTCAATCTACAAGTTCAGAGGTGCGGAGTTCAAGCATATACACCGGTTCACAAAGATGTTTCCGGATAGCACTGTTCTGCCTTTAACTGAGAACTACCGGAGTAACCAGGAAATCCTGGATCTCGCTAACTGGCTTCTAAACCGCTCCCCATATGAATATGGGGATGACCTGGTTGCCTTCAGGGGAGAAGCTAACAGGCTTCCTGAAGTTCATGATTTCGAAAACAAGTTCGAAGAGGCTGTCTGGGTTGCTGATACTATCCTTGAAAGACATGAGAAGGAGATACCATTCCGAGATATGATGGTTCTCGTTAGATCAGGCTTTGATGCCAGAGAGTTCGAAGCTGAGTTCTTGAAACGAGACATCCCATACTATTACATCGGAGGCCAGAAGATCACTGAGGCTTCCCATGTGAGGGATGTTCTGGCACTCCTAAGGATAGTCCGCAATCCGATGGATGAGCTTGCCTGGGTTAGGTTTCTTAAGCTCTGGCGTGGAATCGGAGATAAGACAGCTGCAAAGATCTTCGATGCTCTTCTGAACGAACAGGATCAGGATCCGAGAGTGGTACTTGAAAAGAGCCTGAAAAAGGACCATCCGGCAATATCTGCTTTCTCAAAGACTGTTGAACATGAAGGTGATACGAGCCTTTGCGTTACCGCTGCAGTGAACTCCCTGGCCAAAGTGCTTGAGGCTAAATACGACAAATGGGAGAAGAGGTATAAAGACCTCGAACTGCTAGAAAAAGTAGCGCAAAGATACCCTTCTCTTTCTGATCTCATTGATGACTTCACCCTTGAACCGATGTCAAAAAAGTCAGTCGATTTCCTTGAAGTGGATGATGCGATCACCCTGATAACAGTACATAGTGCTAAGGGCACTGAAGCAAAGATCTGCTTCGTGGTAAACGCCGCCGTTGGTGTCTATCCCCACATGAAGAGTCTTGGCGATCTTGAATCTGAGGAAGAGGAACGCAGGGTCCTGTATGTTGCGATGACCAGGGCCAAGGATGAGCTTTACATCAGTAGATCCACAGGTTTCAGGGGGAGCAACTATTCTTTGTACTCGGAAGCAGAGGGGGAGGACTACTTCCTCGAGGACATACCGGAAAGGTTGATTGAGACCGAGCTTCATGGATGGAGTTCAAACACCAAGACTGGTCTTATCGGATTGAGAGATGATTACTAGTACAATAACTATCCCATTGTGTTTCTGGAAAATGTACTGTGTTTAAATGAGAGGTATAATGTATGAATGAATACAACCCAATTCCAGAGCTGTTATCCATATCAGAAAAAGAAGTAAGAATACTGAAGAAAGCGATTCAGCTATTGAGCGGGAGCGTTGAATGGTACGAATCTACTTCTCAAAAAGAAATAGAAGGTAAAATCAGTTTGGTTGAGGATGAGAAAACAAAGTATCAGCAAATAATTGCGAAAGATGTTAAGCTAATCAAAAATTGTAAAGTGCGACTAAGCGAAACTAAGACTAAATCGTTATTCAATCCTGTGAATTGGTTTGATGAGCAGCAAAAGGAAGTTCGTAGAAAAAAGAAGAGGATAAAGCTTGAGCTTGAAAGCTTGGAGTATGATGAGAGACAGCACAGGGATCAAATGAGGGATTCGGAAAGGTTACTTGAAAAGTACAAAAAGGAATGTAAAAGATATGCTTCCTTTGATTTGGATGGAACAAGAAGTGAAATCAGAGAAAAGAACTCACTGCTTAAGGATACCGAGTTACGCATTGGGAAGTTACAGAGAAAGAGAATTGAGGTTGACAAAGTTTTAGCTCCTATATTGAGGGAACTTGAATTATATAAGAGCGAAAAGAGTAAAGAGCTTAGCGTTATGAGTAAGGCAGAGTCATATGATCGCGAATTGAGTTCTGCTAGTAATTCTTATGAGAGAGCGATGATTCACGAGAGATGCGAAATCGAGTTTGGGAATGGCAGACCAAGTAGGATTATTAGCAACGCAAGAAAACGAATAAATCAGATTGAATCGGACATGGATAAGACAATCATACGACTCGAAGAGATAAGCAGAAAAGCATCCAGAATTATTGAAAGCATAATTGTGGATGGTAATAATCTTTGCTATCAGGGAAACGATTTCATTGGGCTATTGGCTTTGAAAGCGATTCTACCAGTTTTGGCAAAGGCCTTTGAGGTTACAGTTGTTTTTGATGCAGGGATACGCAATCTTTTAAAGGCGAGTGATGATGAAATTTCAATGAGCCTTGGAGACAGTATAAAAGTGCATGTTGTAGCAACAAAGCAGAAGGCAGACTTGACTTTGCTTAAGCTTGCAGAAGGTTGTGATTTCACCTACATTCTAAGCAACGATAGGTTCGGGGAGTTCCGCGAAATGGATGCCGTGAGAAGCAATCGATTGATACGGCACGAAATAGTTAATGGTGTTGTAATGGTTCATGATTTTTCACTACAAGAAAATATGCTCTCTTGCGAGCTCTAAAAGATCACTTATGAGTGATCCTCGTTGGGACTATTCTCGTAGAACTGACAGTCCTCGAAAAAGAAGATATCTACTTTAGCTAAATGTCTGCAAAGGAGGAATTTGATGACTAAACGCAATTATGAGAGACCTTTGATTGAACCCTTTTCCGGAAGTCCTGGGCGTTATAAGCGTGCTGATTGGGTTGAGAGCAACGAGATTGATAGGTGGGAATCGGAATGGGAGCGAGAGAGGGAAGAAGAAGATAGAAGCTCAGGTGATGACGACTGAGCACTTCCTCTCATCATGACTGTTCCGACTCTTAATCCATTAGCGAACATGAGGTTACAAAGAATAGTCAAGAAGAGGAACTGAATGATGCAATACTTGACTTAGCTAATTCAACTGGAAATAGTTCTTAAAGCAGTTAATCACTTGCAGAAAGGAGGAAACTACCATGTCAGAACCACGTTACGAGAAGCCCAAAATTCAACCATTCTCTGGCAGTCCTGGGCGCTACAGACGTGCTGATTGGGTTGAAGAAAGGGAAATTGAGAGATGGGAGCGTGAGAACGAACAAGAAGAAGATGACAGAAGTTCGGATGATGACGACTGAATCTATGCTGATATCGGAACCGGATAAGGATTCAGGTGCTGAGACAATATCTGATAGATTGGTGCTTCGTGAAGAACCTTTTGGTGGATTACTGTTTTTTAGAAGGTCAAGGCACCTATTGCGACTGAATCACTCTGCTTTCAAGTTTGTTGAATATCTGACTCGGTACGGGGAAGCAAATGCAGTAGAAAAACTTGCAGATTACTATCATACTGATTCCCAAACCATTTCTCAGGATTTGAGTGAGGTACTTTCAGTACTAAGGAAGCATGGTCTCGAGATTTGATCACCTTATCGGGTCCTCTGAAAGTATCCCTTGATTTAACGTCAAAGTGCAATCTCAACTGCCTTCACTGCCATTCAGCACTGCACGATTCTACTGCCCAAGAGTTGAGTACTCCTGAGATGTTTGATTTAATTGACATATTTGCTAAGCACAAGGTACTTGTTATACAACTTGGTGGCGGTGAACCGCTTTTGCATCCTGATTTCTTTGGTATCGTTGAGTATGCGAAGACATCTGGAATAGAAGTTCTTTTCAGTACAAACGGGACTCTGGTCGATGTATCGAAAGCGGCGAGACTGAAGCAACTGGATTTCAGCCAAGTACAAGTTAGTCTTGATGGACCCAATCCAAAAATACACGACCACTTCAGAGGTGTTGCAGGTGCTTTTGAAAGAGCCTTGAATGGGATTCGAATCCTCAGCAGCGCAGGAATTGGTGTCAACATTGCTTGCACTTTGACCTCACTTAATGCACCTTACATTGAGGATATGATTAAATGTGCGATTTCCTTACACGCCATTTCTTTCAGAACAATGGTGATGATGCCAGCAGGTCGAGCCGTTAATAATGTAGATTTGATGTTATCGAATTCCGAGGTGGGCAATATTATTGCTAGGCTTAGAGTGCTAAGAGATAAATACAAGGATAGTTTAACTATTATGTATGATGCTCCATTTATTCCCAAAGATGAATCCAAGCCATCCGGAAAGCCTTTAGATGAGATTGAAGTCTACTTTGCCGGATGTGCTGCAGGCAAAAGAGAGTGTAAAGTCTTTGCGAATGGTGATGTCGTTCCCTGTGCACTGTTCTCAAGCAAGGAAATGATCGCTGGCAATGTAAGAACTACCTCATTTGAAAAGATTTGGTTCGAATCTGATCTTATGAAGAAATTCAGGCTGCGAAGCTACAAATTGATAAATGGAAAATGCAGAGAATGTAAGTTCGGTTACATATGTAATGGTGGTTGTCCTGCTGTTGCTTACAATTTAACTGGGATGCTGAACATACCTGATCCAAGATGTGAATACGAGGGAAGCTAGAGCGATAAAGGATACTCTACTAGCAAGATAGGATTTAGTTCATCAATGTCCATAGTGACCCTTGATTTTGAGTCATACTACGCTGAACTAGTCAAAGTCTTTCATAATCTGGGTATACAGAATGTGTTTACCATTCCAGGTTCCCTAATGTATTTGCTTGACTTCATTGATCGAACAGCATCATTCGCGATCTTCTCTTCCACACATGAAGATATTCTTGGGTATATGGCTATTGGCTCGTATCACTCAACATCTTCAATCCCAATACTATTGCTGACAAAAGGCCCAGGTGTCACTAATGCTGTTTCGCCTATCTGTTGTTCCTACAGAGATCGTGTCCCTCTGATTGTATTAACAAGTTACTCAAAATCAGCTGGATATCCAATACTCCAGCAAAGCACTGGTGATTATTTATCCCCATGTATTACTGATTTACTTAAGCCAGTAACAGATTTTCAACTCCGTATTTCAAGCCTTGACGATAGTTCCTTGGATCGAGTAGCAAAAATCATTAGCAATCTTCGAGGTCCGTGCCTTATCGAGGTTCCAGAAGATGAGCATGAGTATAGCATTTCAGATAACGTGACTTATCCAGTAAATGGTGTGAGACATAATGTAGATCTCGGAGATCTAACTATAAGCAGTGGTGATGCTGTAATTCTGGGAGCTGGAGTGCCAAGAAATGCCTCGAGTAATATTATCAGTTTAGCTCAGGAGAAAGAGGCCTTCGTAACAACAACTCTCCGTGGAATTGATAGAGTCCCTTCAAATACATATCGATATTTAGGTCCATTAGGCGTGTATGGTTCAGTAGAGGCAAACAAGTACTTGGCAAGAAAAGCAGAAAGGATTGTTTCACTTGGTGCATCTCTTAATAACATGACGACTTCACCTTGGCTCAGAAGCTCGATTTCGAGGGAAGCTGAGCTACATTATGTCTCTATTACGCCCCCACCTGAATTTGCTACTTCCTGCGCGAACATTGATCTTGAACTTCTTCCTAAATCAGATGGAAATGTAAGGTGTGTGCAAAGGGAGCGCAACAAAAACGCTATAATGAATGCCATTAACACGCTTGATGCAGTTAAGGTTATTTCCCTAGAGTCATTTAACAGTGCAATTGTGAACGGTATCAATATTGCAAATGGTGACATAGTAATGTGTTCACCAAGCCATGCTCCGTTGGGATGTTCACTGCCTTTAGCAATTGGATCCGCCTGTATAAACCGGGATACTCCTCATTTTGTGATATGTGGTGATGGCGGATTTCTATTCACCGGAATGTCTCTACTGACAGCAAAAAAATATAATGCCTGGGTATTTGTACTTGTCTTAGTAAACAATGAATACGGACGCGTTGCTGATGCACAAAGAAAACGACTTGGACATACTATTGCTACTGATTTATGCTTACCTGAGTTAGATACGCTGGCTGCATCGATGGGAATAAACTCTGTCGAGATTAAAAATGGAGGAGAAATGTCCGATGCAATTCTTGAGTACCAGTTAAGTCGAGAACCGCTACTTGCTTGGTGTGATGCAGAATTACTACAGTAATCCGGAGATTGATGATCGAGAAGTTACCGACCTTTTCTTGTCTCAGTACGTTTTCCCAACAATACAGTTTGCCCATGATACAGGTCTGCTTGCCACACTTCAGCGAGGACCTCATTCTGCATGTGAGTTGGCAGGTGAACTATCACTGACATGTAAAGGTACAATCGCAGTATGTCGGGTTTTAGAAGGTTGCGGGATACTTCACTCAACAGAAGGCAGTTACACTTTGTCCACCATGGGAGAAGTGTACTTTAGAATGGGCTCAGATTTTTCTTGGCTTCCTGTCTTTGAACTTCCTCAAAGAGGTTCGAGAGTACTGCAAATGAAGCGATCCATCGTAATTGATGGAAATACTAGCTCAAATTTAAGCTGTCATTGGTCTGCTGGAAGAGAACCACTAACAGATGACTTCCATAAGGCAATGAGTTCGATGTCGAAGTACTCTGCACATAGATTTGCCAATGATGGCTTGTACGGATCACCAGAAACGATTCTTGAGATTGGATGTGGAGTTGGTACATATACTGGCGAATTGCTCAAGTACTACAGGAATGCAACAGGCACTTTGGTTGATCTGGAACGAGTTACTGAATTAGCACAGAGTCATCTAACCGAATTGGGTTTAATCGATCGCGCTCATATAATTGCTGGGAATATGCATGAGATAAGCTGGCCAGTTGGATTTGATATGGTTCTCCTTGCAAACGTGCTTCATGACTGGGACTATTGCTCCAGGCTCAAATTGCTCTCCAAAGCGAAGGACTCACTGAAAAGAGATGGTACTTTATTCATAGTGGAGCCTTTGTTCGATACAGAAACTCAGAGCCCCCTTTCTACTGCAATCTGGTCACTTGTAATGGCTTGCTCAACTGACGGAGAGTACCTAACTTTTGCAGATTTAGCTGGTGCTCTGAATACTGTCGGGTTCCTTGAACCTAGCTTGCTAAGCGTTGCAGGATATCATAGCTTGATAATGGCTAAGGGAAAATGAGTTGTTTGAGAATAACTCACTTTGTCCAGTTGACTGTCACTTCCGTCACTTTTGTCACCAGGGTATAATCTCACTTTCTACTTCTTCTCCAATGAGAATAAGGAGAATGGCTTCCTTCTTGCTCTTGGGGAGTTCATCCCATATCCCAAGAAGGTAACCGAGCTCTTGAGGGAGTTCTTCCAGCCGCACAATTTTCGTTTTCAGAGATCATTGACATGGAATCTCATGTTGCTGATTATGCATCTACAGATTTTAGATAACTTCGCAGGCAGCGTGCCTTATGGTTGTTCTAACAAGGTCCTTGAAGTGGCATATGAAAGGACATAGAATGTTTGATCCAGATGAGATAATGGATTCAAGTGAGTCGATTGAGAGTGAAATCCAGGACAATGATTTGGATGCCCTTGGGGATTCTGATGATCTTTCTCTTCAGATGAGTGACATGCTTGGTGATGAGTTTCAAGATTTGGATGACGGGCCCATGCAGGAAGGCATTGATGATATCGACCTAGAGGATAGTCTTGAAGGGGATGCAGCTAGTAGTGGGATTGTCTTGGGAGTACCCGAAGGCGAGTTGCTCGGTTCAATTCAGCCACAGGACTATGAGCCTGATCTTGATTCTGACTACATTCAGACGGAACCAGATATTGATCCCTTAGCTGGAGGTGAAAGTGACCTCAATTCAATTGTCAAAGTATCTACGGATTCAGGAAGCTGGGGTTCAGGGGTGTTTCTCAATCCAGATAGTATTCCAGAGCTTGCTGAAAGGCTAAATGGAGACAAACTTATCCTCACCGCAGATCATGTGGCTCAAGCGGATTCCGATGGACTTGTTGAAGTCGCCATTGGACCTGGAGGAGAAACTGTTATGGCAGAGGTGATTCGTCCTCATCTCAATTCTGATTTAGCGTTTCTAAGGGTGAAAGCTTCTGATTTAGGTGATGCAAATGTTAGCGAGTTACCCTTAGCTTCTTCCTCAGCAGAGGGCGAACCAGTTCTACAAGCTGGTTTCCCAGAGAGTTCACCAGGTATGGTTATTGATTCTGGAGTTGTTGCACATCGAGGTAGTACAACTTCATGGCTCGGACATACTGCAGAATCTGAACCAGGGGATTCTGGTGGTCCTGTAATAAATAGCAGTGGCGAGATTGTCGGGATCAATAGTGGAGAAGGGGAGTTTAGGACTGGCCCTATAGTAGAGGAAATGCCAATGGGTATGAATCATCAGCATATTGAGGAAGTTATCAGACTTGCATTGAAAGAGAACCTATTCTAAGGGAGGCCTATTTTGGCGATAACTGGACTTCTTGCGGCAGCGGCGGCTGTTAACTGTGCTAATAGCATTTACCAGAGTAACCTGAACCGTAAGAACCAGGCCAAACGGGATCAGCAGCTGGCAAAGACACGGAAACAGCATGACTTATGGGTTATGGAGCAGCAGGATAAGAGGCAGTATCGGAAACTCGATCCTCTTGTTGATTACGAAATTGAGCCATACACGACTTACGTTGCTGTGGCTGATTATCTTCCGGAGAAAGCAATTGGTTCCCATATTCGGATATCTATAGAGGAGTTACTCAGAGAAAGGTCCCAGATAGGATTTCCACTGAAGGTTCTAGGTGGCGGAGGCTGCCTAAGAGGAGACATTCGTGGTGAGGGAATGGTAAAGCAGTTGTTTTTCGAGCTCTGTGAGAAGGCTAGTGACTCACTTGATGCGGATTTGCTAAGCACTGTTAATCTTGTTGTATGCTGGGGTTCTGTTCAGCCTTTGATGGGTAAGATATCTCCCCACATTAGCGTTTTCAATATGCTTGACTTTACGGGCGAGTTAAACACACGATTCTTGGACTCTCTGATCTCTGTTAATGAGCAAGAGCATCTTAGCAACACAATAGATATGCAACTAAGTCTCAAGATGAGAGAGCAGCTATGGAAAACGGTCAACTTCACTGTGGACACTGTATCACTTCTCTCAGCGTTACAAAGAGTCTACGAGTTAAGAGCACCATTTGATGAAGATGTATTATCTCTACTTGATAGTGATTCATCGGAGCAAATAAGGCAAATGATTATTGGTTCTCTAGAGAGATTCAAAGAATCTTGGGAGGAACATACAGATCCTGATACCGTTGGGAAATATATAGCATCGCTAAAGTCAAATATAGATGGTAAGATGGGATATAATGAATTTGTTGAAACAACAATATCTTCCACAACTGATGTAGTTACAACTAATAGTTCTGAACAAGAGGAGTACGATACGGACATGTACTTGAATGAGGGCAAGTTAGTCCGATCAAAAGCCATTGAGTTGATGAAGGATCATTTCTCCAGCTTCACAGACATTTTTGTGCATGGCAGTATTCCTACAAGCAAAATAGGAGGGGCCAAAAGCAAATATGCTTCAAGTATTAGAACAAAGGATGCGTTGCTTCTGTACGATGGGACAGTGTTTGGCAGCGCTAAGAATGGCTGGCTTATGACAGATGAGGCGATTTACACAAGCGATGCCCTGACAGATATTCAACTTGCAGGATCTGGATTAAGAACTACGCAAGTAATGTACTATTATGAGCTTAGTGTTAATCATGGCTATAGTGTTAAAGAATGGGGAACAAGTGGGATCGCACTAACATCAAATGATGGCGAAGTGCTTTTAATGAATATCCCAGATACAGCTAAGGTAGTTCTTGTAGCTGAGTTCTTAGAGGAACTTTTTGGCATCACTATTGAGCGTGTTGAGTTCTAAGAATCTATATAGCCTTGAGCTAGGTCGGGAAGAATTCAGTTTCCACTACCACATCTTCTAAATGAACTAGGGAGAAGAACTACCTAACTGCAGAATGTTCGATCTATGGTTCCAATGGCATCGGGGATGAAGAG
>ERZ795057.2420-NODE-2420-length-14075-cov-5.194151_pt1 | contig 14075 bp, 7 predicted proteins | sample MGYA00375141_ERZ795057 | MGnify/ENA primary metagenome ERZ795057 (study PRJEB30186, sample SAMN05720163) | activated sludge metagenome | isolation source: Anaerobic digester | place: Hong Kong | collected 2015-01-26 ... | reverse complement strand
ATCGTTGATATGCCGTTCGGGAAAGATCATAATATGGCCGGGATTATACGGATAGAGGTTTACCGTTACGATAAAGCCACTTTCGCGGTAGACATCAAGCTTGGCTACATCAGGGTCTCCGTCGCGCACAGCGCACAGGATGCACTTCTCCTCCCGGGCCTTGCCGGACCGCCGATGCCGGATATAATCTCCTTTGTCCGGGGGATAGAGGTGTTTTCTGTAGAGGCTCATCCCTTCTTCCTATCCTTCGTTTTTATGCCCCTTGAGGAAATCCAGGGCAAATTTGATCTGCTTTTCATATTGCGTGGGGATCGTCTTTATCCGCATCATCCGTGAAAACTGAAAGGCAGCTTCCTCCATGTTGCCCTGCTCGTAGTAGATGGTCCCGGCCAGATAAAGGGCGATAAAGAGGTCCTCCGACTCACCGGCCTCCTCATAGATCTGCTCAGCCAGCTCCAGGATGCGTTGAGAGCTTTTTTTCACCCACTCCTTTTTCTTCATATCCTTGGCGGCCCAATACGATTTCAGAAAATAATCCATGAGGGCGACTCCCTTTTCCCCCATAAGCTCTCCGATCTCACCGGCCCGATAAAAGCGGTAAGGGAGAGGAGCCGGGCTCTTTTTCGGAAGTCTCATCACCGCTTCGATAAAGGCGGGCTCCAGGGAGACACTGTTCTTTCCGAAAGAGAAGCGGTTGTCATATCCGGCATAGTGGCAAGCGGGGCAGAACCAGATGAAATATTTGAGTAGTTTTTCCCCGTTTTCAAAAAGCGGCTTAAAATCAAGGGTATATCCCTCCACATGATATTCCGACAAGACGTGCCCTTTAAAGGATGTGCCGCAGACAGGACAGGTGACGGGGACCGTGAATAGTTTCATATGTCCATTATATCAAAGCGGAACGCTTTTACAAGGCAAAGTATAGAGGGTCAGAACCGGACATGTTTCCAACTCCCTTTCTTATAAAGGATAAAGGCCCACAAAGCGGCCAGGAAGTTGCTGATGATCATGGACCACCAGAGGGCATCGTATGGGTGACTGGCCAGAGGACGGGCTAAAAAATCGAGAAGGGCCGCTATCCAGCCCGTCTCAGGCCCGCTGATACGGCCCGAAAGGAGATAGACGAAGGGGATCCGAAAAAGCCATAGCCGTGAGACATTAAAGAGAAAGACAGCTCCTGTCTTTCCGGCTCCGTTAAAAAGGCCGATAAACATGAAGACAGCTCCGAAGATAAAGGATGCAATAGAGGTGATCTTGAACATCCTGACACCGATATCCACCACAGCGGGATCATCGATGAAAAAACGGGTAAGATAAGCTCCAAAATTAAAGATGATCAAGGCCCCGGCGCCCATGATCCCCATGACCAGCACCGTGGCGCGGTGAAAACTTTTGATCGCTCTCCGGGTGTTCCCCGCCCCAAGGTTCTGTCCCACCATGGCGGTCAGCGCATTGCTGATCCCCATGGCCGGCATCATAAAAAAGCCCGTCATCCGGTTCCCGATGGAATGGATGCTGATGACCACTGTCCCGAAGGAATTGACAAAACCCTGCAGAAAGAGGAATCCGAAACTGGTCATGGACTGGGCCAGGGAGGCAGGGATACTGATCTTGAGGATCTGTCCCATAAGCCTCTTTTCGGGAAGCATCTCATGTTTACCCGGAAGGTGCCGCCGGTGGACACGTACCATATAGAAAAGAGCCATGAAAGCCCCGACAAAACGGGCCAGAAAAGTGGCGTAAGCCGCACCCAGTGTCCCCCCGGCAGGGAAAAACCCCCAGCCGAAGATGAAGAGAGGGTCTATGACCACATTGATCATAACAGAAATGATCTGGACCTTCATGGGATGGATCGTATCCCCCAGGCCATGGGCGATGCTCTGGAAAAAGACGACAAGATACATAAAGGGGAGCCCCATGAGGATGACACTGATATATTGACGGGCCAATCCCATGATCTCCGGAGGAGTCGACAGGACTTTCAGAATATCTTCCAGGAAAAAGGTTCCCATGAGGATAAAAAGAAGCGAGAAAAACCCCACGATCCAGACCAGATGGGCCACAACGCGCCTGATCCTGGGGACTTCGTCACCTCCTTTGAAGCGGGCGATGAGGGCTGTCCCCGCCACGGCAAACCCGATGCCGAAAGAGGAAAAGAAAAAGATCAGGGGGAAGGTCATTCCCACCACAGCCACGGCATCCCGGGCCGACTCTCCGAGTTTGCCCAGCCAGAACATATCCGTAAGATTATAAAGAGTCTGCATGAAATTAGACAGCATGATGGGGAGAGAGAGTGAGATAAGCGTCTTGAGGATCGGCCCCCGGGTCAGGTCCATTTCATGTCTGTTTTCCGTAGTTTTCACCTCCCGAGTATAAGGGAACAAAACGCGAGGTCAACATTAATTTAGGTAAGCGAAATTATTCCGTCTTGATATCACTCCCAAAGAGAGTAAAATAGATGAAGTATGAAGAAGATCAATGACCGTTATGAGATCATCAGAGAGACAGGAGCCGGAGAATACGGCATCATTTACCAGGTGCGCGACAACGAAGACAAAGCGGTTCCGGTCAAGGCTCTAAAGCTTTTTGACTCAGACAAACACGGTAAAGACCCCCTTCCCTTTTTCGAAGAGTATTGGTACACCCGTTCGGTGACAGTCACCTGCTCGGTCAAGGTCTTCGAATTCAACCGTGTCTATGCCATCGATGAAAGCCCTTTCCACGGGAATTACTATTACTACACCATGGAGTATGTGGATGGCCTAACCCTGGCCGACTATCTCTTTATCGACAAAGAAGAGAAGAAGGAGATCCTTGAGCGCATCGCCATCAAGGTCCGCTGGCTTCATGCCAACGGTTTCTGGCACGGGGACCTCTCCCCGGAGAATATCATCATCTCTTTTAACAAGGATATCGTTTTTATCGACTTTTTCCCCCACGGCCATATCCGGGAAGAAGAGGAGAACTTCAAAAGTCTTATGAATGAAGCCTTCGGCTTTTCCGTGGACAAGTTCTGGGCCTCCGTTTCAGGCCAGAAGGTCTCATCTTCCCTCCTCAGGAGTATTGCCCGGCGTCACGGTTTCTCTCCGGCTCTTATCGAGCCCGCCCTGGAAAAACTACATCTTACCGTCAGGGATATGAAAAACAGAGACATCCCCCTGACACTCTTCAACCTGGTCAATTTTACAGAAGACTATTTCTCTCTGGCCATGCAATCGGTAAAACCCCTTCTGGTCATGAACGACTTTATCACCAAAGAGATCCTTGTCAACGAAGACCCCTACTCCTTTATCAGAGAGCTCTATTTCAGCCTTCTCCATGACCCGCGCCTTAAAGAGATCTTCTCCTCGGAACCCTCATTAAAAGACAGCCTTAAAAGCCTGACTTACGAATCCTTCTCCAACATCCATAAGACCTATGCCCGTTTCCTGATGGAGAGGATCCTGGAGGGCCTTCATGCTTCAGGAAAGACGGCCGTTATCATCAGGAATGTCCGTTCGGCGGATCCCTACAGTAAAGAGATCATCCGGGATATTCTTCATGAGCATACCGGGAAAAACCTTATTCTCTTTATCAACGACAATATCGGACAGGAGTCCTATTACAAATCAGCCGGGCAGAACTGGCTTATCGAGGAAGATTTTACCAATCCGATCGGGCCTGAATTCCGCTCTTTTTATTGTCGTATCCTGGATTCCTTCCTCATAAACAGCCTGACCGGCCTCTCCTTTACCCACCTCTGCTCTATGAAACAGGTCGATCTCCTGGAAGCCATGCGTTTTCTTACTTACCTGGATCCCGGACGCCCTTATTCCGATATCAAAAGCCTCATCGCTTCCTTCGATCCCAGGCGTGACAAGGCTCTCTTTTACGACTCCCTGCTGGGCGATCCGGACCTCCGGCTTTTCCTCTATGAGCTCTATTTTATGGACAACCCTTCCCGTACCGCTTTTCTCTCGGAACTGGCCGGGCCGAAATTTCAGCGTCTTTTTCAACAACTGGTCGTCGAAAGCGTCCTTCTTCCGGGAGCCGAACAGACAGTCTATTTTGCAGACCCGGACCTTTTCACCCGGCTGGGGGAAGAGATCCGGGCACTGCCTGAAGAACAGCAGAAAAGACTCGCGGAAAAAGTCATGGTTCTGTATGAAAGGCATGAAGAGACTCTCTCTCCCCAGGAAAAGATCGTTCTGTGTATCACCAGCAGCCGGGCAGGATTCCACGATAAGTCCATGGAATATCTCTTCAGCCACTTTTTTGTACGGTCCGAGGCTACAGAATCCCTGTTGAAGAGCAATCTCTACTGGTATATCGAAAAACTCTATTCAAAGATGAAAAAAGATCCTGAGGCCTTCTCTCCCAGATCCCGTCAGATCCTCCATATCTCCTACCATGCTTTAGCTCCCGGCACCACCCCCGAGAAGACCATCAACGCCCTGCAGAAGCTGGACAGATCCCTCTCTCTGGATGACGATATCCGAATGGTCCTCTATACGGATATGGCCCGCAGGCTTTATGTCCTTAGCCGCACAGAAAAGATGAAGGATGTCATTGAAATCATCAAAGAACTTATTCCCCGGGTCCCCTTTGACCTGGCCTACTCCGCCTACAGAGCTGAGATCCAATACTACTATTCCATCCGTGACCTGGAGACCATGATCCGCCTGTGCCGTGACCTGGCCCTTAAATTACACAGGGCTACTGCAGAGGTAAGTGAACACCGGGGCATGGACCTGGTCAGTTACTACTCCCTCTACTACCGCCACCAGGGACAGATGAAAAAACACAAGATCCTGCTGGATATTTTTCTAACAAAGGCGCGCCGTCTCAATGACCCCCGCTACCTCTATATCGCCCATACCAATTACGGGATGCACTATTACCTCCTGGGAAACAGAGACCAGAGCCACCACCATTTTCAGCTTGCCGCCCGGCAGGCTGAAGCCATGCAGGATTTCTACTATCTCATGCAAGCTTACAACAATCTGGCCGTCAATGAATCTGACCCGGAAAAACTCGTCCAGGACCTCTATCAGGCTCTTAAATATACGGAATTCACAGAAGACAGTAAGAACAAGATCCTGATCCTCTATAACCTCATCGACACCATTCCTCCCGAAGAAGGCTACAGGCTCTATGAGAAGCATAAAGATTTCATCCTGGAGCAGAGCAGCGACGACGCCTTTATCGCCCTATATCGCGGACTTCTCTATTTTTCACTTACCGATGTCCTTTTCAATTTGGGAAAAGAGGATGAGCTCCTAAGCCTGGCTTCCTTTATCACAGATACAGAGATCAGCAACCCCTACGCCACGGATGCCCGGACCCTCCGGGAACTCCTCTTGAAAAAGATCAAGGTCGTAACAGGAGAAAGATCCGATATCTTAAAGGATTTCCCCTCTCTTCTCGAACATGCTACCGGAGAGACCATCAACTCCTTTAAGAGCTTTCTCTTTGAGACAGCGGCCTGTATCCTTTCTCCAAAGGAGCTTCTGGAAGCTGCTTCTTCCCTGGCTGACTGGCATGATCAAAACGAGATGAAACAGAGCATCAGTGATATCCTGGTATGGATACGCCTGGAGAGTGACCCGGTCCTCAGAAAAGATCCCCGGAAATGCGCCCGTTATATCCGGCTTTATTACCGTAAATCCTCCTACTCCTTTATCTGCGGTTCTGTCTCTCTCCATCTGGCCCGGGCTCTGAAAAAGCTTGACGACCCCTCTTACCTCTGTGAATTATCAAGGACAGCAGAGATCTTCTCCCGCGACTGCTCCCCCTATCACCGGGAAAACTCCCTGATATCGATTTTCCGGAAGGAATTCCCCGCAGAATTCGAAACCCTGGTCACCAAAGGAAAAGATCCCGTAATCCGTGTTACAGATTTTTCTCCCCTGATCACAGAATTGAAATCCCTCGCTGATAAAAATCTGGAGCAGCATGATTTTTTCACTTCTATCCTCCCCCTCATGGCACGTACCCTGCACTTTGACCGGGCCCTCTTTGTCCGCAACAGCTTCGGCCGCCTGGAAGAATCTATGCACTTTGAAATGAGGCCCCAGGTCTTTTCTCCCCGGGCCAACCCGGTCTATGAAGAGTATCTTCCCCGCCTTAAAGATACTCCCTTCTCCATGACGGTCAAAAACAATCCGGAGATCAAAAGAGTCCTCATCCTGCCCTTGATCGACAGAAAGGTCTGGATACGGGCACGGGAAGACAGCCGCTTCAAACGGTCCACATCCCTCACCCATATGAACTATATCGAAGCCTTTATCTATCTTGACCAGAACCATAGCGCCCGGATCAGATATGACAAGGATGCTCTCAATATTCTCCTTCTCTTCCTTAATGAATACTGGCATAACCGTCTTTCAGAAGATAAATATATGCGGGATTCTCTGACAAATCTCTATTTCCGGGAAGTCTTCCTGCGCAAACTCAGCGATCTTGTCTTCACAGGAGGAGAGCGCCAGCCCCTTCCCATCTCTCTGCTTATGATCGATGTGGATAATTACAAGGAGATCAATGATATTTTCGGTCACCAGAGAGGAGACACAGTCCTTCGGGACATCGCCGCTATCCTGGGTAAAGCCATACGCGGCTATGACCTGGCCGGGCGATACGGCGGCGATGAATTTATCCTGGCCCTACCTAACACCACGCCGGCTTCAGGACGTCTCATCGCCAACCGTATCCGCGACCGGATCGAAAAGGCTCAGATCATGGGGCTTATTCGGAAAATCACCGTAAGCATAGGCCTTTCCCACTACCCCACCGATTCCAGCCTTCTGGAGGAATTGATCCAGAAAGCCGACCAATGCCTTCTTCAGGCTAAAAAAATGGGGAAAAATACCGTGGTAACGACCCATAGCTCGCTGCGCAGCTAAGGCAAGAGCCTTGATCCGATGATTACTTTTGCAGAAGAGAGAGCCTGTAGAAGGCTTCCGGAGAAGATTGAGACTGATACCAGGAGAGCAGCTCTTCCCGGGAGACCGTGGCTGATCGAAAGAGATCTTCCAGTAAGAACTGAGTTTCCCAGAAAAATGGATCTTCCCTGTCCGCTCCCTTAAGAGAGTCCAACAGGCGCTCTTTTGCACCGGGTGTCCCTTCCCGTCCTTCGATCTCCATCTTACGGAGGTCCATCTCTTTCCAGAGCTTTTCCGGAAGCTTCTTTTTTTTAAATTGAATCTCCAGCTCCCCGAAGGCCTCCCGGGCTTTTCCCGTATCACCCTCCCGGAGGAAGGCGTCGATAAGGACGGGAACATCCCATTGCCACTCCTGAACACCCATTTTCTTTTCTGCCCGGATGGATTGAGTCAGATAAAAAGCTGCCCGCTCCCCGTTTCCCTTCAAATGGAGATAGACCCGTCCGAAGTTAGCCTGGCTTCGGGCCAGAAGCCTCTTTTCACCCCACTCACGGAGCATCTTCTCCAGAGTGGCATAATAGAGAAGGGCGCTCTTCTCGTCTTTCATCTTATAATAGTTCAGGGCCATGTATTCCTGGGCGATATAGATCCCCCGCCGGTAGCCGATCTCTCTGAAAATGCGTAAGGCCTTTTCGTAACAGACAAGAGAACGGCCCATTTGGCCCTGGTCTGCGAAAACGATCCCGAGGTTTCCGTAAACATTGCCCACGATCATTTTGACATCAGCACGGAGGGCTCCATAGAGAGCCTCCTCAAGGACCTCCACGGCCCGGGAATAATCTTTCGTATAGGTATAGAAAAGCCCGATATTGGCGTTCATCATCACTTCTTTCAACGGAAGGCGTTTCTCCACTGCAAGGTCTAACGCCTTTTTCAGGTACTCATAGGCCTTCTCCCATTCACTCTTGTTCTCACGGATAAAGCCCAAAATATTCAGCGCTTCGATATCCCTTTCGGGATTCCGGGGCAAGAGTTTGGATCCGAGAAGCCTGCGAGAGCACTCTTCAGCCTCTTCATATTCGGAAGCCATGTAGGCACGATAACAGAGCAGGCTCAGGATATCATAATACTCCCGGACCCATTTCCTGTCCCGGGCGAGCCGGCAAAGTTCTTCCAGCCCGGAAGCCTCGGACCCGTCTCCTCCCTTGACAGAAAACAGGGCCTTATAATAACAAAGATGTGCCTTTTCCCTCTCCGGAAGCGACTCTGCGGAAAAAGAGGCGGCTATGGACTCTCCCTTCTCCCAGTACTGGACAGCATCGTAGAGGGGAAAGAGGTCATCCAGATAGAGGTGCAGCCGGGGCAGGCCTTCGGGAAGAAGCCCTGTCAGAGTCTCGTTTACATAAATCGCAGCGCTGATATTCATACTTCCGGAAAGCCTTTTTTTCTTTTCTTCCAGAAAACGGATCTTGTCTTCACGACTCATAGAGGCTCGCTCCAGGCTGTAACGGTCGGTCCAGTCAAAGTAACCTTTTTTTTCCTCCTCGATTGTGTGAAGGAGATTAAACTGCTCTTCTCTGCTTGTCTCCTTCCCCGGTTCCAGAAAGAGGAGGTAAGGGCCGTATTTCAACCCGGAAGCCGCCTGAGGAAGATCCCCGAAAATCGCTTCGGGGAGAGACGCCCCGAAATAATCATAGAGATACGAGCCTGTGAAAACAGGTTCTGCAGCCTTCACTTCCGGCATATACATTAGATGTTCGAAATAGAGGGGCTCATGGGAAAAAATCACCATGGTCAACGGGATCTCAGCAGCATAAGTTGTGATAAAATAACGGGTCAGAGAGTCGATACGAGCCCAGTCAAGGATAACCAGCAGACGTTTTCGTTCAAAGAGAAAACGGAGTTGATCGAAGAGCAGCTTCCAGTCGCTCTTTTCCAGGATCCCGGGCCCTGTGACATAATAGTCTCCGGAGGAAGATTCGATTCCCAACTCTTCCCGGCAGAAGCGAATGAACTCTTCCGCGTTTTCCCCGGAATCAAAATGTTTTCCCCACTCCTCCAGACTGATATTCTCTTCGTAGAGAGCGGCGATGATAAGCCGCTTCAGTGCAAGGAGGGGCCGGGGTTGTGTCCCCCCGGATAAAAAAAGGATCTCGTTTTCCACATCCCGGGCTTCCTGAAGGAAAGCAAGGATGACCGAGGGATGAATCGATTCGATAAGAACAGGCTTAGGATCTTGAAAAAAACGATCTATGCTCATATTCTGATATTATCACAAATTTTAAAATTTACAACAGGGTTATCCTTAAAAAAGTGCCGGGAATTCCTTCAGGCGCCGGGAGATTCCTGGTCCTTGTACTGGAGCTGGTAGAGATCGTAGTAGATCCCTTTCCGGCGTATGAGCTCATCGTGGGTCCCTGCTTCCCGGAGCTCTCCCCTGTGGATCACCATGATGCGGTGAGCATTCTTGATCGTAGCCAGCCGGTGGGCGATGATGATGGCGGTCCTTCCTTCGGTCATCCGCAGGGTAGCCTCCTGAATATACTTCTCGGTCTCCGAATCAATGTTGGCTGTCGCTTCATCAAGGATCAGGACGGCAGGCCGATAGGTCAGGGTCCGGGCAAAGGAAAGAAGCTGGCGCTGTCCCACAGAAAGGGCTTTCCCCCGCTCCATGATGAGGGTCTCATACTTTTCAGGAAGCTTGTCGATAAATTTATCCGCATTCACAAAACGGACGATCTCACGGATCTCATCCAGGGAGATCTCCTCATTGTAGAGCGAGATATTCTCCCTGACATTGCCGGAAAAGAGGAAGACATCCTGCAGGACGATTCCCATCTTGCGCCGTAATGCGCTGATGTCCCACTCTTTGATGTCCACTCCGTCTACAAGGATCTTTCCCTTTTGAATATCGTAAAACCGCCCGATAAGATTGATGATGGTGGTCTTTCCCGAGCCGGTCTGCCCCACGATGGCGACGGTCTCTCCCTTTTCGATCTTAAATGATACATCTTTCAATACCCAGTTCTCTTCATCATAGGCGAACCAGACATTCCGGAATTCAATGGTTCCGTCCAGGGGACCGGTAAATCCGTTTCGGACGCTATAGACTACAGACTCGGGCTCATCCATGATCGAAGTGATCTTCTCTGAAGCGGCCATAGCCGCCTGGAAGATATTGTAACTCTGACTGAGTTCCCTCAGGGGTTTGAAAAACATCTCGATGAAGATAAGAAACGCCGCCAGCTGCCCGGTGGTCAGCTGCATCTTGAGGATCTGGACTCCGCCGACCCAGATGATAAAGGCTTTGGCAAAGATAGAGAGAAAACTGATAAAGGGAAAAAAGGTCCCGTTGATAATCAGCGCTCTGATAGTCGTTTTGTAATAACTCTCATTCAGGCTTTGAAAGCGTTTCATATCCCTCTTCTGTCTGTTGAAGAGCTGGATGATATCCATACCTACGATACTTTCCTGGAGGAAGGCGTTGATCCGGGCCACAAGAGAGCGCATCTCCCTGTAGATGACCGTGATTTTTTTGCGGAAGACTGTCATGCCAAGCAGGAGGAGAGGGATCGTCCCCAGCAGAGTCACCAGGGTAAGGACCCAGTTTTTAAAGAGGAGGAAGACCAGGATACCCACAAGCATGATGGATTCGGAAATGATCAGGACAAGGCCCGACTGGAGGAGTTCTGCCAGGGCTTCCACGTCGGATGTCACCCGGGTCATGATCCGTCCGATGGGATTCTTGTCGAAAAAGCGCTTGGGAAGGCGCATGATGTGAGAGAAAATATCGAGGCGGAGATTATACATGATCCGCTGCCCCAGGAAGGTCATGATATAGACCTGGAGATACTGGATGAAGAAGAGCGCGGCATTGATCCCCAAAAGGATCCCGGCGATGACAAAAAGCCCGTGTATATCCCCCTGGGGAATATAGATGTCAAAGGCTCTCTGGATGACCTCGGGGAGCGCCATGGGAAGCATGGCGCCCAGGAGAAGGAAGATGACTGCCACTCCCATGAGCAGTTTCATCTCCTTCACATAACTAAGAAGCCAGAAGACGAGTTTGATATCGAATTTTCTTTTCTTTTCGTCAAAAGATCCTGCAAAACGTCTCACGCTCTACTCCCTGCCTAACTTTTCTTCAAGTTTCTGTCTGTTAAAGATATCATAGTAGGCCCCGCGGGCCTCGAGCAGCTCCTGATGAGTGCCCTCTTCCACAATACGCCCCTCGTCCAGGACCACGATCCGGTCGGCATAGCGCAGTGTAGAGATACGGTGGGCGATGATCAGGACGCTTTTGTTCTCAAACAAAGGGGCGAGTGAAGTGAGGATACGCTCCTCTGTATCCGTATCGATGCTGGAAAAAGAGTCGTCAAAGATAAAGAAAGGAGCGTCCTTCAAAATAGCCCGGGCTATGGTCATCCGCTGCTTCTGCCCACCGGACAGATTGACCCCGCGTTCTCCCAGGGATGTATCCAGGCCTGCGGGCATCTCTTCGATGGTCCCTGAGAGGTCTGCCTTGCGGAGAGCCTCCATGACCGCCTCATCATCCAGGGAGGTGTCATAATAGGCCACGTTTTCCCGGATCGTGGTGGAAAAGAGAAAGGGCTCCTGGGGGACATAGGAGATGAGGGCTCTGAGGTCGTTGAGCTTATACCGGTTGATATCCACGCCGTTGAAAAAGATCGTATCATCCCCGGTCTTAAGAAGCCGTGCGAGAAGTTTGACCAAAGTCGACTTACCGCTCCCGATACGCCCGATCAGCCCCACAGTCTCTCCCGGAGCGATGGAAAGGGAGACATTCTCCAGAATGGGAGCCCCCTCACCGAAAGAAAAGGTCAGGTTACGGACCTCTACAGAGAGAGTCTCAGGCTTCTTTTCAGGAAGAAAGGGGTTGGGAGGATCGGTGATCACAGGTTTATACCCGGTAAGCTCCTCCACCCTTTCCAGCGAAGCCCGCCCCCTCTGATGGATATTGATGGCGAATCCGATGGCAATCATGGGCCAGACCATCATATTGAGGTAGGAGAGGAAGGCGATGAGGTCTCCTTTGGAGGTGATCCCGTTGATGACATTCTTCCCTCCCACATAGATCACCAGAACATTGCTGATAGCGATGATAAAAGTGATAGAAGCATGCAGGAGAGCCTGGATACGTCCCAGGCGGACATTTTTATCCAGGTAGTCCAGGCTGACAGAGGCAAAACGGTTCTTCTCCTCTTCTTCTCTGTTCAGTGATTTTAAGACGAAATTCCCCGAAAAATCCTCCTGAACAAAGGTGGAAAGGCGTGAAAAGCGGTTCTGAACCAAAAGAGAGAGCCGGTGAATCCTCTTTTCGAAATAGAGAACGATAAAGCTCAGAAGCGACAGGGGAGAGACGGCGATAAGGGTGAATTTGACATCATAACTGAGCATAAAACCTAACGTCATGAGCCCCATGACCACGGCATCGAAGATGGAGACGATCCCGAAGGAAAACATCCGCTGGATGTGGTTGATATCATTGATGGCCCGGGCCATAAGGTCCCCTGTATTCCATTTACCGAAAAAGTGCTGGGAAAAGGTGAGAAGCCTGTAAAAGAGGTTTTCCCTGATATCCCGTTCCACTTTTCTGGACATCCGGATCAGGAAGATCCGCCAGAAAAAGCGGAAAGCAAAGACAGAGAGACCAAGGCCGGCGATCTTCAGTCCCGATATGAGAAAGAAGCGAAAGCTCCCCTCTTCGCCCAGGGTATCGTAGATCTGTCCTATAATACGGGGAATAAGAAGCTGGGAAAAATCAACCAGCAGAAGGGCCAGAAGGGAGATGAAAAAGAGAAGTTTATACTTTTTGATATATTTCCACATTTAGGTCGTCTTCTCCCCGTCTCTCTTCTCATCACCCTGGGATGTTTCCGTCCCGGGTTCCTTTTGCATCTCCAAAAACTGAAACTTGAGATTCGCCGTCGTCGTATCAAGCATCTTCTTCTCTTCATCATCCAGGTTGCCCTTGGTCTTCTCTTTCAGCATATCCAGGATCTCGATGGTAAACCTGACCAGGCTGGCGTTTTTCTCCTTCTTTCCCGTCACGGGGTTTTCCACCAGGCCCAGGCCCAGCAAAGCATTGGTCGACAGAAAAGCGATATACTCTTTGAAATCCACGGCTTATCCTCCTATATATTTCGGTTTAAGAAATAATAAAACCTCTTTTAATTTTCCGCAAGGGAAAAAACTAGCGGGCCGGGTAATTTTTCAGGGCAGCCTTGATAAAGTCCCGGAAGAGCGGATGGGGCTCTGTGGGTTTTGATTTAAACTCAGGGTGAAACTGGACTCCCACAAACCAGGGATGGTCGGTGATCTCCAGGACTTCCACGAGCTCGTTCTCCTTGTTGATCCCTGAGATGAGCGCCCCCTTATCTGTAAAGGCCTTCATATAATCGTTGTTGAACTCATACCGGTGCCGGTGACGCTCGGAGATCTCCTCTTTCCCGTAGGCCTGAAAGGCCTTTCCCTTCTTATCCAGATGACAGGGATAGGCTCCCAGGCGCATGGTCCCCCCTTTTTCCGTTATGGTACGCTGTTCAGGGATGAAATCGATGACAGGATGAGGTGTCTGGGGGTCGAACTCCGTTGAATGAGCTCCCTCCAGGCCGAGGACGTGTCGGGCAAATTCGATGGTCGCGATCTGCATCCCCAGGCAGATCCCGAAATAGGGGATCTTGTTTTCCCGCGCGTACATGGCAGCCCTGATCTTTCCCTCGATCCCCCGCTCCCCGAATCCTCCGGGAACCAGGATCCCGTGAAGCCCCTTGAGGCTCTCCCGGTAGTTTTTATTATCCAGATCGTGGGCTTCAAGCCAGTGAAGCCGGACATCGCACTTATTGGCGATAGCGGCATGGTTGAAGGATTCGATGATGCTTTTGTAGGCATCCCGCAAATCGACATACTTCCCCACCACGCCTATGTCCACAGCCTTCTCTTTCTTCATTTTGGCCACATCCACCACAGGCTTCCAGCTCTTCATGAGGTCAGACTTGTTCTTTTTCAGTTGCAGTTTTTCAATGATCTGGTCTCCGATCCCCTGCTGAAAATAGACCAGGGGGCACTCATAGATATTTTCCACGTCGATGGCTTCGATGACGGCCTCTTTTTCCACATTACAGAAGAGGGATATTTTTGACTTAAGCTCATCGTTCAGGGGCATCTCCGTGCGGCACATGAGGATGTCGGGCT
>ERZ795057.2419-NODE-2419-length-14075-cov-5.973181_pt1 | contig 14075 bp, 12 predicted proteins | sample MGYA00375141_ERZ795057 | MGnify/ENA primary metagenome ERZ795057 (study PRJEB30186, sample SAMN05720163) | activated sludge metagenome | isolation source: Anaerobic digester | place: Hong Kong | collected 2015-01-26 ... | reverse complement strand
AGTCTTGCTTGATGCAATGTCCGGCTCTATTGAAAATAAATGGCATAAACCCCAAGTTGAGGCAGGTGATCGTGTATGAAAAGAGAATTGGATTTTACCAGTAAAAGAAAAGTGTTTCTAATCATTTCAGTTGTTCTAATTATCGTTTCCGTCATTTCCATGGTCACGAAAGGGTTTAACTTTGGAGTAGATTTCGCAGGTGGAACGGATTTTGTTTTCTCATCCAAACAAGAACTAACAGTGGCTGAACTCAGAGAAAAATTGGTATCGGCTGATGGCGTTTTTGAAAATGCCAGAATTTCCAAGATGAGTGATTTAAAACTCGAAGGAAACGAAGCGGTATCGAGTTTTTCCGTTATTGTACAGGGAGAAGATATTTTTAATGCGGCTCAAAGAGAAGAACTGAAAGTCGCTTTGCCTGAACTGAAGATCGAATCGTTCAACACGGTCAGTGGATTTGCAGCGGAAGAGTTAAAAGAAAAGTCGATGTGGATAGCCATTATTGCTTTGGCGATCATCTTGATCTATATTACCATTCGCTTTAAATTCTCATTCGGATTAGGTGCCATTATCGCTTTGGCACATGATGCTATTATCACATTGGGTCTTTATTCTATTTTTTCCATCCCGTTTGATGTTTCCGTAGTGGCCGCCATATTAACCTTGTTGGGTTATTCTTTGAACGATACCATAGTAGTCTATGACAGAATAAGGGAAAATATGAAAAGATTCAGAAAAGACAGTATGGAAAAAACGATCAACTCAAGTATCAATCAAGTTTTAAGCCGAACAATCAACACATCTTTGACCACGTTTGTTGTTGTGTTTACCATGTTGTTATTCGGTGGAGCAGGCTTACAACCCTTTGCTTTTGGTATGACGGTAGGCGTAGTCGTCGGAACGTATTCTTCCATCTACATTGCCAGCCCGATCTTGATAGGTATGTTTGATAGAAACAAAAAATAAAGTAAGATTACAGACAAATCTTTACAGGCTTCTCTATTCGAGAGGCCTTTTTTTATAGAGGTGAATGAATGTACAGGGCAAAAAACAAGGATATCTCCAAAATCATGGATTTTATTTCTTCTGAACCGGAAATAAATCTTTTTACAATAGGTGATATTGAAGCCTTTGGACTAGAAAGCGATAAATGCCAAGTCTTTTTACACGAGGAAAATAAAAAAATAAAAGCGACGGTTTTACTCTATCATTCCTATATGACCTTATACTGTAAAGAATGTGACTTTGATTTGACGCCGGTTGCTGAAAAAATAAACCAGCTGATTAAAAGAGGAGCTACGGTATTGTCAGGGAAAATGGAGAGTATTGATGTCATTCAAGGCCATCTAAAGGGAGAGATCAAATCAGTCGCTCGTGAACATTTTGCGAAATGTGAGAGGTTGGTCAAATTAAACTCTGTTTCATACGATCTTGTTCAATATGCTGGCGCTGAAGATGCTCAAGAAATTGTCGAGTTGTTTGATACCCTCCCAGAATTTCAAGGTAATACATCCGTGGATGTGATGGCACAGTCCCTTGAAGAGGGCAGCAGAAAAACCACGATCGTAAAAATCAACCAAAAAATATGCTCAACAGCATCTTTGACAGCAGAAACTAAGGATTCGGCAATGATCATTGGCGTTGCCACTCAGCCGACAGGCGATTATCGAAGAAGGGGTTTTGCGACAGCTTGCGTATCAAAATTAGTGGATGATGTTAACCAGAGAGGGAAAAGTGCTTGTTTGTTCTACGACAATCCCAATGCGGGTTCAATATACAAAAAAATAGGATTCAAAGATATTGGATTTTGGTCAATGGTGAGGTTTTAACAAAAGAACCGCTTACTCAAAGCGGTTCTTTTGATGTAGAATTGGATTGCAATGAGATTTATCAATAAATCTTGAAGATAACACTATCTGAAAAATCGACGCCATATCGATCGGTGTATTTGACGATGATCTGATGCATCCCCTCTTCCAAATCACTTGGCAGAGGTGCCATGAAAAGGTGTTCACAGAGTTTCGGAGAACCATAAGTGAGGGCATCCTTATAAACCTGTGAGGTGTAAGGATCATAAACGGCTTTTTTCTTCATAGGGGCGAAATCTGATCCATCTATACTGTAAAAGATTTCGCTGTCATAGCCGGCGTTAAAGACATTGGCATAGATATCGGTGTATTTAACCATCTTTTTTTTAACATTTCCTCTGGGAGAAGAGATTCTTACTTGATGCGTTTCATCCATGTTTGCGGATTTATAGAGATGGGTGTATTCGCTGCCCTGAAAATTCAATAAATTATACCCATTTGGGACACCGTCGCCCTGTAATGCATAAGGAATGCCTCTTTCATCAAAAGGACCGCCCCACCAGCAACCGCATGCTGCTCCGCCTATTATGATATGAATCGGTTTCTTGCCTTTCCAGCCATCTTCTTCAGACAAAAAGACATTTTCCAACGTATGGGTATGACCTGCCAGCACCAGGATATTTTCCCTGCCATCCAATACTTTAAAGAGCTCTGCCCTGTCTTTGACATGGTCTTTTCCGGGATTATCCACATTGGAATAAAGGGGAATGTGCATGGAAATGACAATCAGATGATCTTGAGGTACATACGAAAGATCGTGTTCAAGCCATTGTAATTGGGTTTCTCCGATATTGCCAAAATAGGAATTATTGCCCGTGTACTCTACCGTATCTAAAACAATAAAATGTACTTCACCATAATCAAATGAATAATAAGCAGGTCCAAAAAAACGAATATAGGTATCCAAGCTATGTTTGTCAGAATCAGCTGCAAAATTCAAATCATGATTTCCAGGAACGTGATATAAGGGAATAGCCGAATGCTCGCAAACTTCCAAATAATAAGGGAAAAGTGAAATATCATTATCCATAATATCTCCCAATACGATGGCGAATTCTTTATCTGAATTAACTAAATCGCAATAGATATCATCACGGAGATAATCAATCTGTTCTGCTGTTTTAGTTTGTGGATCTCCTATAGCCAATATTTCAAAGTTTCCTTTAAAGTTGGTTTTATAAAGCGGGAAATTGATTTGGTCTGGTACATCTCCGGTCGGCTGAATTCCGGGATAGTGTAATTCTGGAGACCCTTGAGGATAATGAACATAGTAAAATTGAGGGATGTTGTTTTCGTTTACAGGGGTCATATACCCCACGGGCTTTGTGATAAAAACCACACAGTCTTCTCTAAGGGTAAGTTCATAAAACCCATTCTCATCGGTTGAGACGCATTCAAGACCGTTAGAAACGACAACGTGCTGTATTCCTTTCTCGGTTTGATCAAATAGTCCATTTTGATTTTCATCCAAAAACACAAACCCACTAAAAGAACCCGCCAATAAAAATGCATAAGAACATATCATAATGCATGCAAAAATCCATTTCTTCATTATCTTTCCCCTTTCTTATTTCTGATCATCTGTTGAAATATCCACTCATTATCGTGGAATTAATTATATCACGAGAATATTTTTTTGCATAAAATATATAAACATACCATAAAAAATGCAAACTAATACTATATCTCAATTTTTCAAAGATGATTATCCATTTTATGAATCATTTTTTATTGAGAAGGAAACCGAATTATCACACCCTTGTGGAATATATATCTGTGTTATAATAAGTCGAAAATGCCAACAGAGGGGGAGAAACCGTGAATAAGACAAAATTGATTTACGGGCTGTTGTTTTTGTTTTTAGGGGTTATTGCATTATTAGCCGCTATCGGTGTAGTGGTATTGGAATGGGATTATTTTTGGCCTTTGTTTTTGTTGTTACCCGGATTTTCATTTGAATACGGCTTTTTTTCAAAAAAAGGTAAAAATTCCGGAAATCCATCAATCCTGATTCCTGCAGGGATTCTCATCACAATTTCCATTCTTTTTTATGTCAACATCTTTTTTGGGTGGCACCTGATGACGCTTCTTTGGCCTGTTTTTATTCTTGCGCCTGCTATAGGTCTCTTTCAGTTTTATCTATTCGGTTCAAAAAACAAAGGAATATTGCTTCCTGTGGGTATATTAACGGGTGTAGGGGTATTTTCTCTGATCATAACCATGCTGCATATCAATTTTTTCGTCTACATTTTCTCAGTGATTCTGATTACAGTAGGCGTTTATTTTATATTCAAAGGCATGAAAAGAACAGAATAATCGTTTAGGAGGCTATTAATAAAATGACCGACAAAGAGGAAAGACTTTCTGAAGAAGAAATGGAGTTAATACTGGAAAAGTACAGCCGAATAACCGGTAAATCCAGACTGATACTTGATGCCAATGAAAAATTAAAACAAATGGTGCAAGATTATAAAAATAAGCATGGGCAAGAAATTCCTGATGCTGAAGTTCTTTTAGATTTTGTTCCCTACCTTTTAGAAAAAATCGAGAATTTGGAACAAAATTAATGCTCGCAAAAATCATTAAAAAAATGAGATAAAAAGTTTAATCTGCTTAAAACCTTCGCTTGACAAAAAAGAACAAGATATACAGTAAGTTTGAGTATTCACCAATAACAAAAGTAGCAATGACTGCAAGCAATGGAATGATCATCAAGTATAGGCATCTATTGATTTGCTTGTGAAAGACAGCTCCTGTTGCGATGTCCTTTTTGGTCAAATCTTTGTTTTTTCTGATATATAGCCACCTTAATAAGCTAATAAATTCAATCAAAAAAATGTTGATGTGAAAAAGGATTGGAGCAAACAGAATAGAAGAAAAATCATCTTGTACGGATGTTGTAAAAGGAATCAGAACGATGAAAAACATACAAGTCAAATTCAGCCACATGTGAACTTTATTTGTTTTATGAAGATAATAAATCTCTTTGTTGTTCGCTATCCAAAGTGAAGCCAGGATAAAAAAACTGGTGAAATATTTAATAAAGGTTAAATGCATATTTCCCAAAGCAAGCAGAAAATCTCCGGAGGTCATGATGCTATCATGATTGGGGATCTCGATGTCAAGCACCAACAAGGTCATGGCAATTGCTAAAATACCGTCGAATAACGCCTCAGTACGATGCAAGCTCAACGGCAAGCTCTCATCCGAATTTTTTTTTGTTCTAATTTCATGATTATTTTCTTGCTTTTTCAACACTTTTAGCATATACTCACCCAATCTATTATAGCATTTATTTGGTTATGTAAGTGATTTCGCTTAGAGTTAAGCCCCTTTTTTATGATCTTTTAAGCGTCTCTAAAGAATCTCATTTTGTTTTTATGAATAAAAAATATGATTTGATGTATAATTCTCAAGGGGAAAACCAGATCGAGGAAAGGTCATGATGAGAAGAATTTTGGTGATTGGTACAGGGCCTGCGGGTTTAATGGCTGCCCTTAGTGCTGTTAGGAATGGTCAAGAGGTACTCGTGCTTGAAAAAAATGAAGTACCGGGAAGAAAACTGTCAATTAGCGGGTCCGGTCAATGTAATTTAACCCATACAGGTGAGATTGTCCCGTTTTCAAAGCATTACGGGGAAAAAGTCAAAGAAGCTTACCAGATTTTAAAACGGTTTTCAAATCATAATTTAATAAATTTCTTTCATCAATTGGGATTAAAATTAATCCAAAGAGAGGATGGGAAATATTTTCCCCAATCTTTTAAAAGCAAAGATGTGATTACTTGTCTTATTAATGCTCTGACAAACAATCATGTTCAAATAATTTACGGCAGTCAGGTTTGCTCCATTCAAGCCTTTCATGATTATTTTATCGTTGATACCAAGAGTGAGAGCTATCAGGCTACAAAGGTTATTTGTGCAACAGGTGGGTACACCTATCCCAAAACAGGATCTGATGGAAGTTTTTTTGCGATTGTTAAAAAATTAGGGCATCGAATCGTCCCCTTGGGAAAAGGCTTATCTCCTATCATCACAGAAATAATGGAACTTAAACAATTATCGGGAATTTCTATTCAAAATGCAGGACTCCGCTTCCGAACTAACACCAGCAATCAGATTAGCAAACGGGGAGAGCTTTTGATTACTCATAGAGGGTTTTCCGGACCACTAATCATCGATCATTCCAGACATTTCAGTTCTGGGATGTCAATCAACCTCAATTTCACATCATTTGAAAACGCTATGGCATTGGAAAAAGATTTGATCCGTTATGCGATGAATAACGGTAAAAAATCGGTTATGACTTATTTTGATGATCTGCGTTTACCAAAAAGACTTGTCACTGCTTTGTTCCAACTTGCCAATATCGATGGATCAATAAACCTTTCACAACTTTCTAAGGAAAACCGAAAAAAGGTCTCCGAACAGTTTGCCTCTTTTAAAGTGACGATCCGTTCTCTCGGCAATATAAACGAATCAATGGTTACAACAGGCGGGATTGATTTAAAAGAGATTAAATTGTCCACAATGGAATCAAAAAAAGTGAAGGGGGTTCATTTTTGTGGGGAAATGATCGATATTGATGGAGATACTGGAGGTTACAATATACAAATGTGTTTTTCCACTGGGTTCATTGCTGGTATGGCTGCTTCTAAGGGTGAATAAGAAATCATTATTTTTGAATTTTGATTCCTCAACAGGCATCAAATCCCTTTTCTCGTGTTATAATGACATGAAAAAAGGAAGGAGTGGAAATGGAACAAACTCTTTATCGGAAATATCGGCCAAGCAATTTTACTCAATTGGCCGGACAAGAACATATCAAACGTCTTTTTTCTAAATCTCTACAAGAAGAAAGCTATGCTCATGCTTATATTTTTGCCGGCCCCAGAGGAACGGGGAAAACGACTGTGGCCAGAATCATTGCCAAACGATTAAATTGCTTAAATCCCATTAATAATGAGCCTTGTAATGAATGCAGTCAATGTAAAGCCATTAACGAAGGTTCACATATTGACGTCATCGAAATGGATGCCGCTTCTAACAGGGGAATAGACGATTTTCGGGCAGTGAGAGATCGGGTGGCGTATCGGCCAGCACAAGGAAAAGTCAAGGTATATATTATCGACGAAGTTCATATGCTGACTAACGAGGCTTTTAATGCCATCTTAAAAACCCTTGAAGAGCCTCCGGAACATGTTGTGTTTATTTTGGCAACAACAAATCCTGAAAAAATACCTGAAACCATCATCTCAAGATGTCAAATTATTCCCTTTAGAAATGTTGCTGTTCATACCATTGTCGAGCACTTACAGATGATAGCAAAGAATGAGGGTTACACCGTTAACGAAGATGTTTTTTCTTACATTTCAAAGAGGGCAAAGGGTGGAATGAGAGACGCCATTGTCCTTCTTGAGCAGGTTCTAAGATTCCTTCCAAAAGAGCAAATAATAGGAAAAGCAGATATATTGCAAGTCTTGGGCGGCGTAGATGATGAAGAGTATTCCCGGTTTATTAACTTGATCAAAAAAAACGATGCTCAGAAAATTATTGAATTTTCAGAGCACTTATACAACGACGGTATCAATTTCGAGGTGTTTTTAGATAGCTTAACGGATTATATATTAGCTCAGTTCTCCACTCAAAATGAATTATTCGATCAAAAATTAATTCTAAGGATTGCGAAAAAATCATCTGAACTAATCAAACAGATTAAATACTCCGACAATCCCAACATTATCTTCTCAGTGGAATTCTTAAATTTTTCTGATAATAATGTTTCGCAAGAAATAAAACTTCAGACTGAAAAAAAACAGCCCAAGCAAGAACCAATAACAGAAAGAGAAAAAGAAAAAGAAAGAAACCCCATCCCTGTAGGTGAAGAACATTCTCCAAAAATAAAGGTTATACAAACAGACACTGAAAACGGATTGCCTGATGATTTGTTAAAAGAGATCAAAGAAACAGACATGGACCTGTACGTTGCTTTACTCTATCTCAGAAATGAGATCGTTGAAGAAGGAACAGTGAAAATATTTAAAAATATCACATATCCTTTTTCTAATTACGTCATTGAAATGAAGGAAAAAGTATTAAGGAGCTATTTTAGTCATCATTCCTTGAAAGGCATCATCCAAGAGGATACAAAGGAAGTTGTTCAACCAATGAACCAAGATAATGAGTTAAAGGAAAATAAAGTAATACCGGTTGAAGTGAAAGGTATTTACGAAAAATTACAGAAATTATTTCCCGAAAGCGATATCGTGATAAAAGACAATCAATAATAGAGAAAGGAGCGATTTTGATTTGGCTAAAAAAATGAGAAGTTTTGGCGGAAAAAGTTTTAGAAAGCCTTCTGGAGCTGGACAACCCAAAATGAATCAATTGATTCAAAAAGCGCAACAGGCTCAGGAAGAAATGCAAAAAAAAGAAGAGGAATTTAATGAACAGGAATTTGAATTCTCCGTAGGAGGAGGTGCCTTAACGATAAAAATGAAAGGAGATCATACAGTCACGGCAATTGATTTTGAAGAAGATTTATTAGATGAACCGGATGACTTTAAAGATCTTGTGATTGCAGCATTCAATCAGGGTGTTGAGGAATGTTCAAAAAAGAGAGAAGAATTGATGGGAGACCTTGGAAATGATCTGGGTCTGGGAGATCTAGGTTTTTAATTTCTTATTTTATGATATAATACCTGTGAAAAATTACACAAACAATATCTGGAGGTGTTAGTGAATGGCTAACGTAAGAATTGCAATTAATGGTTTTGGAAGAATTGGCAGACTCGTTTTCAGAGAAATGATGAAGCGAGGGGGATATGATGTCGTTGCGATCAATGATTTGACAGATGCAAAAACCCTTGCACATCTTCTTAAATATGATTCGGTACATGGAAGATTTAATGGAACGGTAGAGGCCAAAGATGGCGCAATGTTCGTAAATGGAAAAGAAATCAAAGTGACTGCTATTAAAAATCCAGCAGAGATTCCCCATGCAGAAAACAAAGTTGATATTGTGATTGAAGCCACTGGTGTTTTCTTGAACAAAGAAAAATGCCAGGGTCACCTTGATGCAGGGGCAAAAAAGGTTATCATTACCGCACCGGCAAAAGGAGAAGTAGATGCAACAGTTGTTTTAGGTGTTAATGACAATGTCATCACGCCAGATATGACCGTCATTTCAAATGCGTCTTGTACCACCAACTCCATTGCTCCAACCATAAAAGTATTACATGAAAAGTTTGGTGTTATCAACGGTTTCTTAACCACTATCCACGCTTATACTGCAAATCAGGAGATTATGGATGTTCCTGGAAAAGATTTCAGAAGAATGAGAGCGGCAGCTGTGAACAGCATTCCAACATCAACAGGTGCAGCAAAGGCTGTGGGACTTGTTTTACCGGAGCTAAAAGGGAAATTGGATGGTATTGCAGTAAGAGTTCCTGTAGCAGACGGTTCTTTCACAGATTTAACAGTCAATCTCAAGAAAAGCACTTCAGTTGAAGAAGTCAATGCTGTGATTAAAGAAGCTGCATCAAACGAACTAAAAGGAATTTTGGAATATACTGAAGATAAAATAGTCAGCTCAGATGTTATCGGATCTACAACTGCCGGTATCTACGATGCTGAACAGACAAGAGTCATCGAGGGCACATTGGTAAAAGTTGCTTGCTGGTATGACAATGAATATGGCTACAGCTGTATGATTGTCAATCTGGTTGACAAGCTTGAAAAGATGCTTTAATAAAGGAAAGACGAGCAGAATATTATAAATCAATCAAAAAGGCACAGTGACCCTGTGCCTTTTCTTCAACAAATAATGAAATAGGAGGATACTCATGGAAAAACTAACAATAAAAGATGTCAATCTTGAGGGAAAAAGATGTTTGATGCGGGTGGATTTTAACGTACCTTTGGATAAAGAAACTTATCAAGTTACCGATGACAACCGTATAAGAGGAGCATTACCAACCATTCAATATGCCATAGATCAAGGGGCTAAGGTTATTTTAATGTCCCATTTGGGAAGACCCAAAGGAGAAAGAGAATCAAAATATTCACTTAAACCGGTGGCCGATCGTCTAGGTGAACTATTAGGACAAGAAGTGATCTTTGTAGAGAATCTCATCGGTGAAGATGTTACTCAGGCTGTTAATGGTCTTAAAACTGGACAAGTTCTTTTGCTTGAAAATACTCGATTTGAAAAGGGTGAAAAAAAGAACGATCCCGAGTTATCAAAACAATTAGCTGAGTTGGGTGACATCCATGTCAACGATGCCTTCGGAACTGCTCACAGGGCTCATGCTTCCAATGTTGGTGTTGCAGACTATTTAGTTTCTGTCTCCGGCTTTTTACTAGAAAAAGAGATTGAATTTCTCGGCAACGTCGTAGAAAATCCTGAAAAACCCTATGTTGCTATTCTCGGCGGCGCAAAGGTTTCAGATAAGATCGGTGTCATTGACAACCTCATCAACAAAGCGGATAAACTCATCATTGGTGGCGCTATGATGTTTACATTCTGGAAGGCGAAGGGATATGAAACCGGAAATTCATTGGTGGAAGAAGACAAAGTCGACTTGGCAAAAGAATTGATGGAAAGAGCGCAAGAAAACGGTGTTGAACTCATTCTACCAATCGATACCCTAGTCGCAGAAAAAATGGAGAAAGGTGCTCCAACAAAAACAGTTAATGCCCAACAAGGGGTCCCTCAGGGTATGATGGGTTTGGATATAGGAGAAGAATCCATCAAACTTTTTAAAGAAGCGTTAATAGGAGCGAAAACGGTTATTTGGAATGGACCGATGGGTGTCTTTGAAATTGATGATTTTGCCAAGGGAACTGAAGCAATAGCCAAAACACTGGCTGAAATGAAAGAAGCAAAAACTGTCATTGGCGGAGGAGACAGTGCAGCTGCCATTGCTAAATTCGGATTGAAGGATAAAGTCACCCATGTATCAACCGGTGGCGGTGCTTCACTAGAGATGCTCGAAGGGAAGGATCTTCCGGGAGTATCCAGTTTGGCAGACAAAAAAAAACGACAGGTGATAGTAGCCGGTAATTGGAAGATGAACAAAACGCCTAGTGAATCCATGTCTTTTGCCAGGCTTTTACTGAACAAAATCAAGCCGTCAGGCAGCCAGGTTGAAGTAATCGTTTGTCCAACATTTGTGGCTTTGTCAGATGTTCAGGATGTTTTAACCGGTACCAGTATTAAAGTGGGATCGCAAAACATCTACAAGGCATTAGAAGGAGCTTATACCGGTGAGATTTCACCCGCCATGCTGAATGATTTGAACGTTCAATATGCCATTATTGGTCACAGTGAGAGAAGGGCCATTTTCAATGAAAGCAATGAACTGATCAACGAAAAAGTCAGATTTTCTCTCAAACATCACTTGACACCCATTTTCTGCTTAGGCGAAGTGTTAGAAGAAAGGGAATCCGGAAAAACATTTGAAGTCCTTGAAAAGCAGTTAAAAGAGGGGTTAAAAGGTGTATCGACAGATGAAATGGTTAAAACCATTGTGGCATATGAGCCGGTGTGGGCAATAGGAACCGGAAAGGTTGCAACCAATCAACAAGCACAAGAGGCTATCCATTTTATTCGTGTGAAATTATCTGAAATGTACGATGAAAAAGTGGCCGATCAAATCAGCATTCTTTACGGTGGTAGTATCAAACCCGACAATTTTGCAGGTATTTTGGCTCAGAAAGATATTGACGGCGGGCTTGTAGGTGGTGCTTCTTTAAAAGAAAGCTTTGTTGAACTGGTCGAAATTGCACAACAGATGACACAATAAATATAAAAAAGTCAACAGGGGAATGAATCCGCCTGTTGACTTTTTTTTTCACACAATCACTTGATATTGATTGATCTTAGGGGGATGAAATGAAAGTATCCATTAACGTCCGGTCCGTTTCAGAAATGGCAAAGGGTCAAGGAGTGGATTCGGCATTTAAGGAACATTATGCATTATTAAATAAGTCATCACTTTTTGATGCATTTAAAAACGATTCTAAAATTCACGATATTTTGCATGTCCATACGTTTGATCTGAGATCTTATTTTATGATAAAAAAACACAAAAGAAAGGGTAAGAAAGTCGTGGTTTCGTGCCATGTGATGCCTGATTCTCTTGAGGGATCGCTTAAAATCCCTAAAATTTTTTTGAAATTCCTGATCAAATACATGATCAGGTTTTATTCTTCCGCTGACAGACTGGTAGTGGTCAATTCTTTTTATAAAGAGGAATTGCAAAGATTGGGTTTGCCAAGTGAAAAAGTCTTCTATATTCCCAATTATGTTGCGAGAGATGTCTTTCATGACTGCGAAAAAGACGTAAAGCAAACCATTCGTCAATCACTGAATATCGAAAAAGATGCCTTTGTCATTGTTGGAGCAGGTCAAGTTCAGAAGAGAAAAGGAATCGATGATTTTGTTGAAACAGCGCAAAGATGCCCTCAATATCAATTTATTTGGGTCGGGGGATTTTCGTTTGGGAAAATGACAGACGGATATGAAAAATATAAAAAGATACTAGATAATCCACCGGAAAATCTTCTTTTTACCGGGATTGTTGATCGGGAAAAGGTAGCTGAGTATTTTAAGGCTTCTGATATCCTTTTTCTCCCTTCCTATCAAGAACTATTTCCTATGACTGTTTTGGAAGCGGCAAATTGTCATTTGCCTTTACTCTTGAGAGACATCGAATTATACGAAGAAATTTTAATGAACAAATATGTCAGTGGTCATGATACAACAGAATTTGTTTCATTGATTCATCAACTAAAAAATGACACTGAAATGTATATAAGTACGAAACAAAAAGCAGTTGATTTATCGGAATATTATTCAGAGAAGAATGTTTTACAACTATGGGAATCGTTTTATTCCGACTTGTTGAATGACTGAAGAAAGCCTTTTTAAATAAACAACCTTTTATATTCATTATTACTGGATTAGCCATATGGGAATGTATTAGAGTCGGTGGCTTTTGTTTTTCTGATAAAAATAATTTTCAAACAAAAGAAGGAAATGAATAGTACAAATCATGTTAGTGAGAATATTCCATGCGCCCAGATCATAATACAAATGGTATAATAGCTTAAAAACATAGGGGGGTATATAGATGTGTGGCATATTTGGGATAGTTGGCAAAAAGCATCGTCTGGGGGAGTTGATTGACGGACTGAAAAAATTGGAATACAGGGGGTATGATTCGGCTGGGATTGCCTATGTTTCTAATGCAAGAGTTGAAGTAGCCAAGCAATCCGGACGGGTGGCAATGCTTGAAAAGATGTACTCCGATCGCAAAGACACATACATTAATGTAGGAATTGCTCATACCAGATGGGCTACCCATGGCAACCCAAATGATATCAATGCCCATCCTCATACGGACTGCACAGGCAAGATTGCCGTTGTTCATAACGGCATAATAGAAAATTTTAACGAGTTGAAACAACAGTTGATGGATTCCGGACATTATTTTAAATCCGATACCGATACCGAAATCATTGCCCATCTCATAGAAGAATATTACGGGGGCGACATTTTTGATGCCGTTAAAAAGGCTGTTAAGCGATTGAGAGGAGCGTTTGCCATCGGTGTTGTATCATCCGATGAACCGGACAAGCTCATTGCAGCAAGGGAAGGAAGCCCGCTAATAGTCGGTAAAACTGAAAAAGGCGGTATTATTGCCTCCGATATCACGCCCATTTTGAAATATACAAAAGAGATGTATTTTGTAGATGATGGGGATATTATAGAAATTAACCTGGATGAAATACGATTTGAGGATTTTTATGGAAAAACACAGAAAAAACAAATTCAAAAAATTGATTGGGAAGAAACCGCTGCGGAAAAGTCCGGTTTTAAATTTTTCATGGAAAAAGAGATCAGTGAAGAACCGGAAGTGATCAAGAATGCACTTACCGGACGAATAACAGGAGAGAAAATCAATCTGGATGAGATATCCGATTGGAATTCTTTGCTTAGCGGATTGACAACTATCAAAGTAATAGCTGCCGGAACCAGTTACCATTCAGGTATGGTTTTTAAATACTTTTTAAATGAATTGCTTCCGATATCCGTAGAAGTAGAAATCTCGTCCGAATTCAGGTACATGAAGCAATGGCAATATTCAAGTGAAACGTTATTTATCTTTATCTCTCAATCCGGCGAAACTTTAGACACGCTTGAA
>ERZ795057.2414-NODE-2414-length-14110-cov-6.386411_pt1 | contig 14110 bp, 7 predicted proteins | sample MGYA00375141_ERZ795057 | MGnify/ENA primary metagenome ERZ795057 (study PRJEB30186, sample SAMN05720163) | activated sludge metagenome | isolation source: Anaerobic digester | place: Hong Kong | collected 2015-01-26 ... | reverse complement strand
ATGCCCGGTGGTTCGCTGAGTTCCGGGACCTGCCACACCCGCTGAGCAGGACCGAAGGGGCCTACCGGTGAGTCGGCCAAACGGATATCCGTATAGGCGCCGATGCCGTCTTCCTGGAAGACCAACAGATAACGCCCGTCGGCCAGTGGCGTCAGGCTCAACTCATTGGATACGCGGTTGGTGACCGGCCGTACATCCCGGATATCCGGGGACCAGTCTTTACCCGTCCAAAAACGCCAGGCGCCGGCATCACGCAATGCAGCCGGCAGGACACGCGCCACCACCAACTGTTTATTGGGCTCCAGGACACCGTACACATAAACATAACCGTCCGGATCCGGCGCACCAGCCCAGTCCGTATTGACATAGACACCCGCTCCGAAAGTTCCTTTACCCAGTCCTTCCTGGTCAACAAATAGCGGGAGGTCGATTTGCTCCTGTCTCGCAAAAGGGGGCTGAGAACCGGCAGGCAGGGTGATCAGTGTGACGCCGCGGATGCTGAAGTCCCACGATTGCGGGCTATTGTCATAGACGCGGTAGCCGAATATATTGATGGAATGATGATCTTCCGCATTCACAAATCCATCACCAAACCAGTAATATTCTCCTTGTTGGGTATGCGGAGTATGCGGTGCAAAATAACTGGTAAATGAGCCGTCCGGTCCACGGTTGACCTGCAACTTTACGGTTTCCTCCGAGGGCCTCAATCCAGTCACCCAGGCGATGGAGTTATTGACCATCTTAAAGTCCTGCACGGCCGAGTCCCCGACCACCGTACCGGTCATGGTATCGGAGAAATACATCAGCACCGAATCGCGTGACCCGGCACCAATCGACTCATTGCCGGATAAAGTCATGGTAAAAATGCCATCCGCCCCAAACCATCCCTCATTACGGTAAAAGCGACCGGTCCATTCCGGCGCCGGACGAACCGAAAAATGCATTAATGTGTCGGCAGGGTTCTCCACAGGTTGCTGGCACCAGGCAGTCATGCCAAAGCAAGAGAACACACCTGCGGCAAAAAGTCTTAAAAAGCCGGTACAATGGTGTCGATTCATAGGGCTATTCTATTTTCCAATGATCTATTTTCACAAAATAAGGGCGGTACTTGTCTGCATCCCGGAGCAAATCCTGCCAGTCAAAGCTGTTGACATTGTACGATATCAATAAAGAGTCGGAATAGACGCCTGTGTGTGCAAAAGCATTGTACGTAAAAATATTCCCACCTGACTCGGGAGTACAGTAGACGATCCGCGCATCCCCAAAGGGGCCCTGGGGAAACGAGCTGGTGTACAAATAAATCTCCTTGCCGAATAAATTATTCTGGGTCAGCAGGTAGTAAACATTTCCGTCGCGAAAGACCGAAAACTGTTCGGAGATGCTGTTAAATACCGGTGATGCCCTATCCGGCTCCGGTTCCCATTGGCCATCGCTGAAGTATTCCCAGGGATCAGACAAGTCGGCATTGCTGCGGGCGACATACAGGGATTTATTGATCCCTGCGGAGACCACCCCATAGATGTAGGTGTAGTCCTCATCCTCCCACAGGGCAGCGCCCCAGGACTGCTGAGGATGATCAGAGATGCGCCGGGTATTCAGGACCTGCATGGTCGACGGATCGATCTGTAGGAGGTCGATCGAAGTGCGAAAAAAATCCCAGGCACCTCCGGAGGTATTCGAAAATCCGTGCATGAACAGGTACAGGTATCCATCGGCATAGGTGCCATCGCCCGGCCAGTACCAGTGGCCCGCCTCCGGAGGGATGGCAAACGCTCTGGGCTGACTGGCAGTGCCTCCGTGAAAAGTGGTCAGTTGGTCGCCATCCTGCAGCACCAGGCAGTTATTGATCAGGTTAAACGAAGGTCGCGTACGATCCGGATTGACCTGATTGATGAAGCTATCCCCAAACGCCCATACCCGTCGGTTTCCATCCAGCGCCACCGAATACGTGGCATCACCTCCGGTCCATCCGGTACTTCTGGTAAATAGTTCGTCGTAGGTGAGGTCCGGACAGGCCTGGATGCCCGCATCCCAGCAGACATCCTGCGGACAGGCAGGCTCCGGGGGCTCGATGACCGGCATCGTTGGCTCTTCTTTTTTGCAGCTGAGGCCAGCCAGGAAAACTCCTATGATCAGTAGTGACCTTTTCATTTGCCATTGACGTATTGCCGGATGGCATCCACCCACTTCAGGTAGCCCCTGGCATTAATATGCAATCCGTCGATGCTGTATTCCATGTTCATATCCCCCTTGGCGGTGGCGAAGAGGTCGTACAAATCGATGTAGGTCAGATTTTCTTTGCGGCAGATCTCCTGCAGGCGCGTATTGATCTCCCGTAATTTTTCATTGGGGCGCGTGGTATGGATGGCGTCATTGACCGGCAGCTCGGACTGGATGTAGATCTGGGTCTGCGGTGAGGCCTGCCGGATCCGGTCGATGATCTTCTGGTGATTTTCAACCACGTGATCGACGGTCTTACCGTAGGAGATGTCATTGGTCCCAATAAGCAGGAATATTTTAGCCGGTTTGGACTCGACCACTTCATCGAGACGCTCCAGTATGCCATCGGTATCGTCACCGCCGATACCCCGGTTCTTTACATTGGGGTTGCCGCCAAAAAGCTCAAACCATTCGGCGCCGTCGGTGATGCTATTGCCCAGGAAGATGATCTCGCCGGGCGTATTGGGCAGGCTTTCAAAGTGCTCTTTGCGGTGGTAATAATAAGCCTTGATCGCCCGGTTCCACTCCGCCAGTTCTTCGGCAAAGCGGTCGTATTTCATGATGGTGTCGATCTCCTCCTTACTGAGAATCGTTGAAAGCGAAGGCGGCGCGTCGGCATCCCTGCTGCCCCACTCCTTATTGGGTTCAGGGCCCATCACCAGGTGTAACTCACCTCCCTTGACCAGGTCCCGGTGATAAAACCAGGGACCGGTAAGCGGCTGTCCATTGAGGGAAGCCGACTGGATGTAAATGTTTTGAGCGGATACATTTTCGGCGGTGATGGTAAAGGTCTTCCCGGGATAATAGTTGGGGTCCAGCTGAATGACGGCTTTTTGAAATTTCGGTGTTCCAATCTCATAGACCGGATCGATGGCAGCGCCGCCATCCATTTCAAAAAGACCCAGGGCGCTCATCGCATACCAGGCGCCCATCTGGCCCTGGTCTTCATCGCCCAGCCAGCCATTCATAGGGCTGTCACCGTAATATTTATTCATGATCTCGTTGGCCCAGTATTCCGCCAGCCAGGGTTTTCCGGAATAGTTGAAGAGGTAGGCAGCTTCCATATTGGGCTGGTTGCCATGGTTTACCGGCAAAATACCCATGCCCTCCAGTGAATTGGATCCCAGGTCCTCACTGTTAAAGTTATGCGGTGCGGATGTCTCAAACCCTTCCTCCAGGCGCCGGTTGAATTCGTCCTTGCCCATCAGATCGATCAGGCCATGCAGGTCGTGCGGTACAAAATAGGTATACTGCCAGGCGTTGCCTTCCACATAGCCCGAGCCTAGCCAGGCCACGTCGCCAAAGGGCGAAAAGGGTCCCCAGGTACCGTCCTTGTTTTTGCGACGCATGTAAACGACCTCCGGGTCAAAGACATTCTTGTAGTTGAATGCGCGTTTGGTGAAGCTCTTAAAGTCCTTTTCATTACCCAAAGCCTTGGCCATCTGTCCTACGCACCAGTCGTCGTAAGCATACTCCAGTGTATTGGACACCGGTCCATTTTCATCCGGCACATAACCAAGCGCTTTGTAATCATCGAGGTTCCGGTTGCCTACATAACCGCCCGCATCATGAGCATGACCCTGCTCGGTCTGGAGTTTGACGATAGCCTTGTACATTTTATCCACGTCGTAATTCCGGATGCCCTTCATGTAGGCATTGGTCAGGAGGGATATCTGATGCGATGCAACCATAATGCCCGAATATTCGATACCGGTGGGTCCTTTCGGGAGCCAGCCTCCCCGGTCGCTGATCTCCAGCATGCTGACGACCCAGTTATTGGCTATTTGCGGGGTCACCAGCGACCACAGGGGGTTGATGTTCCAGAAGGTGATCCAGTAGCCATCACTGCCATAGATGGGTTGCCCTTCCGGCATTTGCTGGACTTTCTCGTACATATCCACGTATTTGCCATTCACATCACTCCAGGTGGTCCGGCCGCAATAGGCACGGTATAGATTGGTGTAAAATTTCTTTTTCAGGGTTTCGTCGGGGGTTGTTACAGATACACGGGAAAGTAGGTCATTCCATTCGTTCTGGCTGTCATCCACCACTTTGTCAAAATCCCAGTTGAACGGATCCAGCTCAGTCTCGAGATTCAAGCGGGCCTGTTCGATGCTGACGAGTGAAATGCCAACCTGCATCAAAATTTGTTCGCCTTTTTGGGTCTTAAATTCCAGAAATGCACCGGTGTCCTTATGCCCGAAACCCGAACTGATGAAGTCCTGGTTGCGGATGATGTCTTCTTTCACCCAGCCATTCAATGAAGTGAAGGGCTTGTTGAAACGGACGACAAAATGCAGGATGTATTCGTTGAAGCCGGCCTTTCGATGGGCTGTCTGGTAACAAATACCTTCTATCTCGGTGTCCGACACTTTCTTGAAATGGGAATAGTCGATCTCATAACCGTATTCTGATGGCGTCACCAGATCCAGCAGGATGCGTGCAGAGTCCGATTGGGGAAAGGTGTACCGGTGGAATCCTGTCCTGGTAGTCGTCGTCAACTCGGCTTTGACATCGTAATCATCGAGATATACCGAATAGTAACCCACCTTTGCGACTTCATTCTGGTGTGAAAAATGGGAGCGGTATCCGCGTTCCGGATGTTTTTCGGTTCCCGGGTCAATCTTCAGCGGCCCGGTGGTCGGCATGGCAAGCAGTCCGGCCATGGTCCACGAATGGATGTGGCTGAATCCGGCGATGTTGTCCAGCTCGTATTCGTAGCCGGCTTTCCAACCCAATTCCTGGTTATCGGGACTCAGCTTGACCATACCAAAAGGCCGGGAAGGCCCGGGAAAACAAATCCATCTTGAATTGTGGGAGCCGATCATCGGGTCGGCATAATCCACCGGCCTTAATTCCTGGCCAGAAAGGAAGGTTAAGGGGATCCAGAAGGTCAGTAGCAGTATATAAGGTTTGCGTCTCTTCATGGTCTTGTATTTAATGCCGGAGTTATTCTTTGGTCATGACCACTCCTTTATTTCCTTGTGTTAACGTATAATATACTCCGCGGTACCGGACATGGAACAGTGTGCCGTCAAACGTCCAATCGCCATTGCTACAGATGGGGTCACCGCTGACGCCCGGGTAAAAGCCAAAAAAGTCTTTCAGCATTACCTGCGACATAGCGATGCCCGCGGAGGATTCACGATTGTGCCAGCCCCGTTTGGCGATGCGTACTTTTCCATTGTGTTTCCATTTGTTCGCACCCCAGATCTCATGCGCCTGAGCCCAGATGCCTTCATGGGTGACAGGTTCGATGGCATGGTAAAAATCCAGCGCTTTATGGGGGAAGCCCAGCTGGACCAGGGCATCCATGGTTCCGGCCGGCCATCCGTCGAAGGCACCCAATGGTCCGTGATCGGGACGGTCTGAGTCGGCAGCAGCCACATCCTCGACGGATTGAGCCCGCATCCAATGATCGACCATCAGCTCGCGGTAGACAAAATTCATCATCTCTTCTTTGATCTTAGGTGGAATGTCTTTTGGAATATAGCGGCCCATGAACATAAAATCCAGGCTGTGCCGCACTTCTATCTTCGATCCATCGGGATACAAGCTATACCAGACGCCATTGCCCGCATACAATTTTAACAGTTGGGTGACCAGTCCCTGCGCTTTTTCATCCAGTTCCTGCGCACGGTCATTCTGCCCTTCCTGGCGATAAAAGTCAGCCAGTCCACGCATCATCCAGATGTATCCGGCATTAAATGAAGGCACGATGTGTTTGTAGGTGGGCACACATTCAAGGAGGTTCCATTCGTCATCGCCGAAATCAGCCAGCTTATAGACCTCGTCCATACCCTCCTGATAGATGGAGATGCGCTCCCAGTTGGTGGCGTAATCGTCGAGGTGCTGAAGGATGGATTTTCCTTCCACTTCCTCATGCAGGAAGGCAAAGTCACCGGTCACGGTCACATAGGCCCGAATCAACTGAAACAAGGCCCAGAAATTTGCAGAATAACCATTCCCCACCCCTTGTCCGCCGAAATTATCCTTGCCATAGTTTTTGCTGGGGTCGATACGCACCCAATCCAGCAGATGTTCCTTCATCATATCCGGATCAACCGTCGCCCAGAGGGTACTCCATTCGGTGATGTCCCAGAAAAAAGTAATGCTGGCGCCCCAGCGGGGTCCGCCGGTAAGGAACACTTTTTTATGTTCGGGCAGGTGGGTATTCATCAGGTAGAGCATGGTCAGCGGGCCGGTGTAATAGACCCTTCTTGCCAGGGAATCCGGCGTTTTCAGAATGGGGAAAGCGGCCGACAGGATGTCATTTCCCGGTGTGAACAGAGCCTTCCAGCGGCGCTGCCATTCGGACTCGATGTTATTCCATTGGGTGGTAAAATCGGTGGTGGCCGCATCCAGTTTTTGCCGCACTTCGGTAGCATCTTTACCCCATGCCATGGCATACCGGAAGCCAACGGTTTCTCCCGGATTGGCGGTCATCGTAAACCGGGAGGTGGCTCCGGCCTGGTGTGCGATCACGGTATCCGGGTTAAACAAGAGTTTAAAACCCGTCACGGTACCCGTCTGAACCTGGGTAACCAGGATGACCTGATTCTGAACTTCGGTGTGGTAATCGGTGCTGGCCATGACCTCCAGGTCGGTGGGCCATTTCGCCATTTTCCGGGTAGGCGTCGGTACGCCGTTGATCAGTTCCACCACATCCGCTTCGGCCTGGTAGATCCCGGTTCCCAGGTGGTCCCGCATATTCTCAATGATGTCGTCCCGCTTCGTCGTCATGGAATCCAGGGTGGGATACGGATACCACCATTGCCATTCACGGCCGGGATAGGCATTCATGAAACCAATGTGGTCGAGGGAAAGGTTAAAACGCCGGGACGAATCCTGCGTGTTTTTCAATTGGACATCCCATAAGACCACCGGCTCATCGGGTATCATCCGGGTGGCGCTGTTTATTTCATAATTAGCCTGAACAGACTTGCGCAGCGCCTGATAGGGCTGCCAGCGAAAATGTGTCATCAGCGGTGTCTCGCCATCCACCTGTAAAGTGCCGGTATGATAGCCCCCGGAATAAGGTGCATCAGCCAACCAGCTGAGGGAAACCATGTCTTTATTGACCAATGCCTGAGCCCGAAAGTTTCGAAGCGAAGGCTCCATATCCACGGTGTCCACCGAGACCCAGTTGGCATCCATCGCTTCCAGAGAAGGCACATAAACCAATGGATCCGGCTTTTCATCCGGAGAACAGGAACCAAGTAGTAGGACGGTCAATCCAACAACAGGTGCAATAACTGATTTCATACGGAGCGGTTAAGTTGACGAAGGGCAAAGGCATAAGCACCCAATGCCGTCGACCGGGAGACGCCGTGCTTCGAGCGTGCGACACCGGAACGGGGCAGTCTGTCGTAATGCAAGACCAGGCTGGTATCCGGTACGCGAACCGGTATCGGGTCACCGGCAGCGAAGGTGGCCATTTCCTGCGGATCTTCGAGGTTGAAAAGACGGAAAGAAAGGCGGTCCTGAGTCTGGCCGGAAGCACTCTCATACGGACGGTTGATCTCCCGGAACATGGCTCCGGCGAACAGGTCCCAGGCACCGGTCAGGCCTCCACCGATCACGGTGATGCCATCGACGAGGGTCACGATATTGACCAGCGAAGCCCCCAAAGCCTGTCCGAACAGCTCAAAAGATTGTAAGGCAGCCTCCTGATTCCCCACAGTCTGGCCACAGGCAATCCGGCATATGCTCTCGGGCGTCTGCGGGCCCGGATCGGAGCCGCAGTGATTCCGGTATTCCCGGATGATAGCCCGCGTACTCACGCTTTCTTCTGCATTCCAGGCGGGGTGGTATTTGTTGATGGTGTTGTGGATCTCTGCTCCCGATGAATTATCACCGATCATCATCTGTCCGTCGATGACGATGCCACACCCGAAGCCGGTCCCCAGGGTGATGCCGATGAGGTTGTGGTATTCGCGACTGCTTCCCATTTCTTTCAGGCTGTGGTTCAATTCCGGTAGGTATCCGGACCGGGCTTCACCGGCAGCGAAAAGGTTCGCGTCGTTGTTGATGTACACCGGTACATTGAACTCTTTTTGCAAAATGTGTTTCAGCGGTACGGGTCGGTCGAACGCCGGGAAATTGGGCAGTTTACCGATAATGCCTTGCGGATAGTCGGCCGGGCCCGGAAAGCCAAAGCTGATGGCATCAAAAACGCCCACCTGATCTTTCAGGTTGGTAAAGCCCCTGATGATATTATCCAGACACGCTGGCAAGTCGTCAGCATGGGTCGGTAATGTGATGGTATCGGCTATTTCCTGATCGTTTTTCAGGGCGGAAAATACCAGGTTGGTCCCACCGGCATCCAGGGTCAATATGGTGGGGAGGGTTTTCATGCGTGATCATTTCCTTTCCAGTAATGCTCGATTTCTTCCAGGGTCTTACCTTTTGTCTCGGGTATCTTGAAATAGGTAAACAGAAGGAGGATCACTGCATTGACTGCAAAGATCCAGAAGGTAGGAGCGCCACCAAACCGATCCAACAGAACCGGAGTGAATTGGGTGATAAGGACCACGCCAATCCATAACGTGAACGTAGCGAACGACATGGCGATACCCCGGGTCTTGGTCGGGAATATTTCAGAGATGATCACCCATGGAATAGGTCCAAGTGATGAAGCAAAACTGGCGATAAAGCCCAGAATGAAGAACAACAGCAGAGGTCCTGAATTCAATTCAAAATGAAATACGATGCCCACCCCGATCAGACAGATGGCCATCCCGGAAACACCCCACAACAACAACTTGCGGCGGCCCACCTGGTCGATGAATTTGATGGCCACAAAGGTGAAGATGGTATTGATGATCCCGATGATCAGGGTCTGAAACAGCGCTGAGTCGGTGCCGAAACCTACATTTTTAAATATTTCCGGCGCGTAATAGATGATGGCGTTGATCCCGGTTATCTGAGAGAACAAAGCCAGAAACATACCAACCAACATCGCTGTCCGTAACCCGGGGGCAAACAACTCTTTGATGGTGCCTTTTTCCTGACGCAGGGTAGACTTTACTTCGTCCAGCACAGCTGCTGCCTTTGCTGGTCCGTTGATACGTTCCAAGATGCCCAGTGCTTCCTGATCCCGGTTTTTCCCGGCCAGCCAGCGCGGGCTTTCGGGCACAAAGAATAGGGCGACCAAAAACAACAGTGCCGGTATCGCCTCTGACCCCAGCATCAGACGCCAGCCGGTCTCCAGGTTCCAGGCTTCGCTGCCCATGCCGGCGATCTTTAAATTGACAAAATAGATCAGGTTGATTCCCAGCACAATAGCCAACTGGTAAAGGGTTACCAGCATGCCGCGCTTATCGGCAGGAGCCAGTTCGGAGATGTACATGGGTGACAGCATGGAGGCGGCGCCTACGCCTACCCCACCGATAAACCGTGCCAGTACAAACTGGGTCAGGTTATTGGGAAGCGCTGATCCGATGGCAGAAATGGCAAACAGCACCGCCGTAACCAGTAAGACCTTTTTACGCCCAAGGCGGTCACTCAGGAAACCGGCAAACATGGCTCCGAATACACAACCCCAGATGGCACTGGAAGCCGCCCATCCGGTCAGGGCAGGAGTCAACTGGAATTTAGTCTCGATGGAACCGATGGCTCCGGCGATTACGGCAGTATCGTAACCAAACAATAAACCTCCCAGGGCTGCTACTGCGGTGATGAAGTACACATAGCGCACACCCGATGCGCCCGGATTATTGGTTTTCATTTCTGACATAGGCTTTAATCGTGGCTATTTGCTTTCCTTCACTTGGCCCGTACGGACGGACCGTATATTTTCCGATTTGGGCGGGCAGGATAAACGCTTCTGCATAGTTGACCACAAAGGGGGCAAATGCAGACTCCGGACTCTCCACGATGGCCTGATCCCCTTCGATCAGCATCATCACATTGAGGTTGCCTTTGGTATCGTGATCCACCGGTCCCGTCTGCCAGTGCCGGCGGGTCTCGATGAATTCCAACTCATGCAAGCCTGTAGATTCTTCCCGGTAGCCGGAACATTCATGAAGTGTCCGAGTATGATTGATCAGGTTGGACCGGGTCCACTCTTTTTGCCGGTCCCACTGCATCACGTCCAGTCCGCGGTCGATGTTGATGGGGCGAGGCTTGCCATCCATCCCCAGTCGCCCCCAATCCCACAGCTTAAAGGTGAAGATGTAAGGAGTGGCGCTGATCTCCAGGACCATGCAACCTTTGCCAGAGCAATGGATGGTACCGGCTGGTATCAGGAAATGGTCGTGCTTCTTAGCCGTCCAACACTCTACATATTTTTCGGCATCAAAAGTACCAGAGTCCTGTGCCTGACGTAAGTCCTCAATTACCTCCGAGGGGTCTACCCCGGTCTTGAATCCAAGATAGACCTTGGCTTCTTCATCAGCATCCAGGATGTAATAGCTCTCGTCCTGGGTATAATTCAGCCCGAATTCACGCTTGATATATTCGGTCAGCGGATGTACTTGCAGACTGAGATTACCTCCGTGGATGGTGTCCAGGAAGTCAAAGCGGATCGGGAACTCTTCGCCAAACCGGCTGCGAACCTGCCAGCCGAGCAGTTCATCCGGCCGAAAGAAAACTGCATTGATGGAAGGCATCTCAAAGAGGTCACCGCCAATATCCAGGAGCAGGCTATTCTCTTCCGGCACACAGTTGAAACACCACGCAAAATTGGGTGCTTCGGGATCAAGGTCAAACTGCCTGCGCATCCATTCCCCACCCCAGGGCCCCGGATCGAAGAAAGGAACCACACTAAAGGGTTGTGCGACCGTTTGATCCAGCGCCGCAGAAAACGTCAAGGCAGTGATCATTTTGGGCGTTGTAGTATTGGTATCGATCCAGAAATCCCATTGATCCACATACCGGCGCTTTAGTTCATCGCATACCCGCCAGTCAATGAAATAGCCCCGCTTGTACAGGGTTTCAAAAGGATCAGAGGCATTGTTAAGCCCCAGACTAGCAACCTGTTTCTTGCGCATGCGCAGCTGGATCTCCCAGCGGGCCATGTCGCAATAGACATTCAGGCCGGAAAGACCTGCCGTCACGACCGAAGCTCCTGGTCCGACTACGAAAACAATGTCCGGTGATTCCTTTAATTCCAGCCTGGCTCGTTTAACTTTATCCGGATCCATAAAATTTTCCATGGTCAGGTGGGACATCCGGCCAAAAATCCGGTCTTCGGTAGCATCTTCACGGGTTAGCGCCCGGATGTATGTTTCCCCAAAAAATGAATCTGAGGATGAGACGATCCCGGCCTTCCCGAAGTGGGTTTTCAATACGGCAATTATCCCGTTCACATCTGTGCCGTGATAACATTCTATGGTAATCAGACGGTCATTCCGTTCCCGTACCGCCGTGTCCAGTTGCTCCAGGATGGTTTCCCAGCCGGTATAGCATGGATGGTCGCCCGATATCTTTACTGCTGGGTATTTCGTAAATGTCATTCTTGCCTGTTAGGTTCTAGTAACCGGTGTTCTGCGTCAAATTAGGGTTCAGCCCCCGCTCCCGTTGTGGGATCGGCAGCAAGTTGTGAAATGCCTGAGGGTGGACATTGAGTTTCCCGGAGGCATTCACCGTTTCAACCAGCTTACCCATACGCACCAGGTCGTGGTAGCGCTGTCCTTCCATAACGAACTCCCACTGCCGTTCCTGCAGGATAGCATCCCGGAATGACTGATAATCCAGTCCCGACAAATCCGGCAAAATATTTTGCTCTACCGTCCCGTTGAAACGCGCCCGCTTGCGGATGGTATTGATCATTTCATACGCTTTGGTGGTTGGACCATGATTCATCTCATTGAGCGCTTCGGCATAAATGAGCATCACATCCGCCAGCCTGAGGTAGATCACATCCGAGTCGGTATTGTTGCCCCGCGGCTCCGCCTGCTGATCCCAGAATTTTCCGAAATAAGGATCAAAATTGACAGTGGTGCCATCGCTGTAGGTATAGGAAGTAATGAAGGTCACTTTCTTACGCTGGTCCTGCGGGTCGAAACTGTTATACAATTTATCCGTAGGCCGCTCCCAGCCGAAGGCATTTTCAGGGCCTTCACCATTTTTGTTGAGGTTGGGTGGTAACAACCGGACATGGTACTGATTGGGTTTGAATCCCTGGCTGAGCGTTCCGCTGTAGTTTACGGCGAAGATGATCTCTCCGGAGTTGGCATTGGCAATCTTGAACAAGTCGGCAAAATTATCAAAGAGCTTGTAGGCTCCGGAGTTGATAACGATCTCTGCCTGTTTGGCAGCAGCATCGTATTCACCCATTTCAAGATATACTTTTGACAACAGCGCCGTGCAGGCAAGTGGTGTTGGCCGGCCCATCCCTACGCGATAAGTCGAACTGAGGTGATCCCTGGAGTCTTCCAGGTCGGTGACGATGGCTGCATAGATCTTATCGACCGGATCTCGGGGCACGATGGCATCGGCCAGGTCTGAAGTCTCTTTGAGGATCAGCGGAACATCGCCATAAAGCCGTACGGCTTCAAAGTACATCATGGCCCGGATGAACTGCGCTTCTGCCACCAGATGATTCCGCCGGGTCACATCCATGTCGATGAGAGGTACCCGGTCGATCACTACATTGGCGGCATAGATGGTCTTGTACAGGTCCTGCCAATAGAGTTCGATCCGCTCGTTCTCAGCGGTGAAAGTAAATTCACTGAGCGTGCGGTAATCCTGATTGGCAATGGTTTCAAGGGCATTATCGGATAATATATCCATGAACACCCAGTAGTCGTTAAAGAAAATTCCACCAAATCCGCGTTCAAAAATGCCTTCGGTACCTACGGTCAGGTATTCGTAGAGGGCATTGGTTGCCGCTACCGCATCACTCTCGGTCTGATAAAAATTAGCCGAATTGATGACGGATTCAGGGGTCTCCTCCAGAAAGTCACAGCTGGGCATGGCAAGCAACAACATGCACACACTCAGCCCTATTTTTATTGTTTTCATCAAAATCCCACGCTTAATCCTGCGGAATAAATCTTCGATGTTGGATAAGACCCAAAATCAGCCCCAAATGCAATGGGGTTGCTCGCAAACCGGTTGACCTCCGGATCGTACCCGGTATATTTGGTAATGGTAACCAGGTTCTTACCGCTAACGAAGACTTTGCAGGAGTTGAATGAAATGTTTCTCTTCTTCAGGATATCTTTTAAATCGTACGACAGGGTAATGTCTTTCAACCGCACATAAGACCCATTTTCCACCTGGTGGTCAGATAGGGTGTTCACCCGCGGCGATACATTGGCTCTTGGGTAGGTATTGCTGGGATTGTCAACTGTCCAGCGCTCCAGTGCTGCCGTCGAGTTATTTTGATTGCCATCGAAACTCTCCAGCGTGAATTTGTTGAAATTGACCAGCTCATTACCGACCACGCCCTGAATGAAAAAACTCAGGGAAAGGTTTTTGTAAGCCAAGCTGTTGTTCATTCCGAAGCTGAAATCCGGGTTCGCATTGCCTAGTGGCACAATGTCCAGTTCATTGAGCTTGCCGTCCCCATTTTGATCCACATATTTGCGATCACCTTGTGATGGCCGGTAGTCGTTAAAATACGGCACCTGTTCCGGGTCTTCATTCGACTGGATGATGCCATCGGTCTGGTAGCCATAGAAGGTGCCGATGGGCTGTCCGGCCCGGATCACGGTCCAACCGGTAATACCCAGCAATGGTTCGGCAGGGATGCCTTCATCACTATTCAGGTCAAGTACTTTGTTCCGGTTGAACGCCATATTAAAGCTGGAATTCCAACCCAGCACTCCGGTTGTATTCACGGTATTGACGGAGAATTCAAACCCGCGGTTTTCCATCGTACCTACATTAAAGAATGCCGATGAAAATCCGGAGGTATATGGCACGGGAGCATTGAGAAGCA
>ERZ795057.2411-NODE-2411-length-14133-cov-5.004404_pt1 | contig 14133 bp, 13 predicted proteins | sample MGYA00375141_ERZ795057 | MGnify/ENA primary metagenome ERZ795057 (study PRJEB30186, sample SAMN05720163) | activated sludge metagenome | isolation source: Anaerobic digester | place: Hong Kong | collected 2015-01-26 ... | reverse complement strand
AGAGTACCTGATTATCAGTCCACAGGTGCCGGAGCATTTTACAAAAGAGCTTCTGAAAAAAATCAAGAAGGGCGCATTCCCCCACAAAATGGTGGAGACAGCACATAAAATTATTGACGCCAACATTCTTCTTTCCCAGACGGTGCTTCTTGGTATCGGGGGCACGGAAATGAGCGAGGTCCACGCAATTGACACGGGAAAACTTCTGGGAGAAATGTCCGCGGATTACGCCTCAGCGCTTACTGTCATGCTGCTGCCGAATACCGAATTGTACCGGGAATACCGTCAGGGTACATTCAAACTGCCGGACAAATTCGGCATGCTGAAGGAACTGAAGCTTATTGTCGAAAATATGGATGTACACCGGCCCTGTTTTTTCGCTTCAAATCATGCGTCAAATTATCTGCCCATACGGGCAACGCTGCCGGATGAAAAAGAAAAAATAGTGTCACTGATCAATAGTGTTATTGAGAAAAAAAATGACGGCGTTTTAAGACCGGAATTCATGAGGGCCCTCTGATTCACCGGGCCTCATAGTAATTGTGTTTCCTTATTTACATACACGGGGGTTACCATGGAAGCAAAGCACATGGAAGACGCATTCAGGTTTATCAGCCTCGAGCTGAAAGACAACCCTGATGCTGACAGATCAAAAATAATTGAGCAAGCGGCACAGAAGTTTGACCTGTCTCCTCTCCAGACGGAGTTTTTAGTCAATAAGTTTGTACTGGAAAGATGAGATACATCCAATTTCTGCCGTAACATTGACCGGGGGTATAAATATAAATAATCCCCATCATGCAGTTCATACAGGCCTGCAATGACGCTCCGCAGGCTTATTAATATATAAAAAGTTTTCCCTGAAATATAACGTTTTCAGATATACTATTGATATTATTCAACAAGAGTAGATATGGGCAGATGTAAACGGAGAGGCCACTGCTGTCAGGATGTCCGTCTGGCGGAACCGCCGGAACTTCTGAAAGAGGCATATGAGAACTGGCTTCGGATTCCTTCAATTGATCCGAAGTTTTCGGAGATTTATCTTATTTATCCGATGCTTACATTTCTTTTTGAGCGGCCCGATGAAGATCTCCCCTATCATTACCGGTGCAAACATTTCACCCGTGATGCTGATAATCTTCCGGCATGTTCAATATATGAAATCCGTCCCAGGATGTGCCGTGATTTTCCTTATTATGAAGATGTGACACACCTGGACAGAGATGAACCTCTCAGTCCCTATGACGGATGCGGATACAATGATCCCGACTAGAAATACTATATCCGGACTACGAACTTGAGAAACAGAATACCGGCACACGACAGGCATACTACCGCGATGAGAGAGATGGGAATGAAACGGGTGATTATATCACTGTTTCTTCTCTCGGGAATCATTGCATTTGGCGTTATAGGGTATCATACAGTAGAAGACATGTCAATTCTCGACTCCCTCTATATGACGGTCATAACGATCAGCACTGTGGGTTTCGGTGAAGTAAAACCCCTTTCAAGTGAAGGGAGAATTGTCACAATGATTATCATAGGAACCTGGATCACCATAGGGGCCTACACCATAGGAAACCTTTTCAGGGTACTCGTAGAGGGTGAACTGAGCAAAACCTTCGGGAGGAAAAAAGTGGAGAAACAAATTTCTCAGCTGAAAAACCACTACATTATATGCGGATACGGGCGGATCGGAAAGCTGATATGCCGGGAACTGCTGAACAATGACATTGACTTTGTCGCCATTGACAATGACCCCGAAGCAGTTGAACAGCTTGATAAAGATAAAATTCTATTCATCCCCAAAGATGCCACCCTTGAAGATGTACTTCTTTCTGCGGGGCTCATGCGGGCAAAAGGTATCGTTACCGCCCTCCGTTCCGACGCTGACAATGTATTCATCTCACTCACCGCGAGGGAACTGAGGCCCGATATTTATATCCTTGCAAGGGCGTCGGATGAATCTTCCCTCTTAAAACTAAAACGGGCCGGGGCGAACAGGGTAGACCTCCCCTATGCTATCGGGGGCAAAAGAATGGCACAGGCCCTTGTAAAACCCGCCGTTGGCGATTTCCTTGACTTTGCAGTCATGGAAATGGATAAAAACCTAGGCCTTGGAATGGAAGAAGTCCTGATCCGTGAAAATTCGGGCCTGGTAGGAAAAAACCTGATCCAGAGCAATGTCCGCCAGGACTTCGGCGTCATTATTGTGGCGATAAAAAAACATACCGGAGAAATGACATTTAATCCTGCCCCCACAGAAGTGCTTTACGCAAATGATACTCTGGTTATACTGGGCAAAAAAGAAGATCTTTACCGGATGAAGAAAAAAATATAGTCGCGAATTTAATCCCGACGCCAACAAGGGGGAACCGATATCAGCCGGACAACAATAAATCTGCAGAAGATCAGCCTGATCAATAAGAAAATAAATTCCACCATGAATCTGCCCGATCTTTTGACTGTAATAATGGATATCACCAAGGAACTGGTGATGGCGGAAGGGTCCTCTCTGCTCCTTACCGATGAACAATCAGATGATCTCATCTTCAACGTTGTGGTTGGAGAGAAAGGCGACATCATGAGGGGGGACAGGGTTCCCAGCGGTGTCGGGATCGCAGGGACCGTCGCGGCAACCGGGGAGCCGCTCATTGTCAATGATGCACAGAATGACCCCCGTTTTTACAATAAAATGGACAGTAAATACAACTTCTACACCAGTCATATTCTCTGTGTACCAATGAAGGTCATGGACAGAAAGGTCGGTGTCCTTGAGGCAATCAACGCCATTGACAGAGAAGGATTTGATGAATGGGACATGAAACTGCTGACGTATCTCGCGGAAACAGCTGCCATCGCAATAGCAAACAGGAGGCTGTACTATGATCTCACCAACAGGATCGAGGAACTGACGGCACTCTATGAATTTTCACAGTCCATTTCCTTTTCCTCAGCCGAAGAGGACATCCTGAAGAACACGGTCCAGTCTATCGCGCAATCAATACGCGTCGAAAAGGCATCAATAATACTCTACAACGAGTCAACAGAATCACTTGTTGTAAAAGCATCCTACGGCCTCCCTGAAGCAGTACGCGACAATCACGAAATAGACAATTTTAATTCTATTGCAGGATTTGTATATAAGAACGGCGACCCTCTCATTGTAGCGGACATTTCGAGCGAACTTTCTTTCCCCGGGGGAAAAGACCGTGATTATAAAACACAATCCTTTATCTCGATCCCTATCCGGTACAAAAACAACATCATGGGGGTCCTGAGTCTCGCGGACAAGAAAAACGGAAACCCCTTTGATTCATATGACTTCAGGGTGCTCTCCACAGTGGCAAGTCAGATTGCAGAAGCCTATCAGAATATGCAGTTTCATAAAAGCATCCTTCAGCAGAGGCGGCTTGCCCAGGAAATTGACGTCGCCTCGGAAATTCAGGCAAAAATTCTCCCCAAAATGCCGGAATCCATAAAAACCCACCGCGTCGCGGCGCTGAACCGCCCCGCGAAGGAAGTCGGGGGCGACTTTTATGATTATTTTCAGTTTGACGAAAACAAATACGGCATTGTGGTTGCCGATGTCTCCGGGAAGGGCATACCCGCGGCCATTTTCATGGGGACCGCTCGAAACGTTATTCGTGCTGAATCAAGAGTAAATAACCAGCCCGGCATGCTGCTGAGAAACTCAAATAAATATATTTACGAGGACTCGGAACACGGCATGTTTGTAACCCTTGTATATCTTCTTATAGACATCCATAATAATATTATCACCTTCGGCAGCGGCGGACACAACGATCAGCTCCTTATAAAACATAAAACAAAAGAGGTGATACGGCTAAACGCGAAAGGACTACCCCTTGGTGTTGACAGCAATCAGAATTTCGAAGAGAAAGTTTTTCTTTACGAGCCGGGGGATATGATGATACTCTTTACCGATGGCGTCCTTGAATATCTGGGTGAATGTGATATCGACATCGGAGAAAAGAAACTCATTGACATCGCATTCCAGTATACTGAAGCAGGCCCGAATGCCCTGATCCACCATTTCCGGGAAATGCTCAATGCTGAAGATTTTACCCAGGATTTTACCGATGTTATTGATGATTTCACATTACTTGCAATACAGTTTTAAACTGTCAGCGACACTACAAACAGCGCGTCTTTCTTGTAAGCCAGGCCCGCATCAGAAAAAGAGGAATGGGGAGTGAAAAAAAGTAAATTTATTTTTTTAATTGTCGGGATAATCATACTCCTTGTTCTTTTCAGGACTTTTCAGAAAGAAACTATAGAGTATATAAAAAAACTCGGGCTGGAATTCTGGATATGGCAGTTCTGGCTGATTGTCATGATATTTTTCTTCAACCATATTTTCCTCACATACGGCTGGCGGGTACTGATAAACAAGCCCATGAAAAAACCCTATTTCCTGAAGCTTGTGCTTGCCCGTATTGCAGGGGACTCTACTTCAGCTATTAACAGCCTTGGCGCTGTTGCCGGCGAACCCCTGAAGGCCCTTTTTATAAAAGAGCTGCTTCCGTTTAAATCAGGACTTGCCTCTGTTGTTCTTGACAGAACAATTCATACCATAGCAAATCTTTTATTAATACTGACCGGGATTATAATCAGCCTTTTTATACTGAACATTCCGGTATATGTAACACTGCTGACGCTGCTGTTGTTTCTTGTGATCCTTTTTTTAATGTGCGCGGTCCTCGTAAAACAGCGTGACGGATTTGTTGAGTTCTTTATCAATAAAATTCCCGGCGGGCTCCGGAACAGGTTTTTAAATGAAAGCCGTATTAACAAGATCCGAACCCTGGACGAGGAAATCGGGTTCATCTTCAGCAGCAGGGAAAATCTCCGTCACTTTTATGTGTCCCTGACAGTGCATTATGTTTCGGTACTTATTTCAGGGTTTCTGGAAATTTTTCTGATTATAAAGTTTATCGGCATAGACATTTCAGTCAGCCATGGACTATTTGTATATATTTTCGGATTGTTTCTCACGAGTGCTATCTTTTTTATGCCGGCTAATCTCGGCACCAGTGAAGGATCGTACTCTCTTGCGTTAAAATTATTAGGATATGATCCGGCACTGGGCCTCTCGGTTGGGATTATCAGAAGACTGCGCTCATTTGTGTGGTCAGCAATCGGGATGTGTATCCTGCTGTATGCCGGTTTATTAAAGAAAGAGGTGGATTATGAGCAAAGAGAAGATATTTAAGGCCCCGAAAGCCGGACGAATCGCGAAAGCAACAGGCGTATACCTGTGGAAATATATCACCAGGCAGCCCATGATATTCAATCTCAACCTGAATGTCACGAATCTCTGCAACCAGAATTGCCCCATGTGCAACGCGGTAATCGTAGGAAAAGGTACCGGGAATACCATCACCTTTGACCAGGTGAAGGAATATATCGACATCCTGAAGCCCCACAAAATAGCGTCACTTACAATATCCGGAGGTGAGCCGTCAATCGTAAAGGAAATGCCGGAGATTTTCGATTATGTGGCGGATAAATTTCCCTTTGGTGTAAACTGCAACTCAAACCTGTATGCCCAGGAGTCCGTGATACGGCGATTTGCTGAAGGCGCTCTCCGCAATGATATACGGATAGGCACGTCATTTGACGGTTTCGGCGCTACAGCCGACAAACTGCGCGGCGCGAAGGATGTTTCGGAAAGAGTGACAAAGAACATTGAAATGATTACAGAGATGAGGAAGGAGATGAAATCCGGCTCCACCCTGAACATGCATACTGTCATCTCCGACCAGAATATTGACGAGATCCCCGACATTCTCGCCCTTTCAGAAAAATACGGATGGACGCAGACCCTTGCCCCGGTAAACAACTTCTTCTATCAGGACGCGTCGGACCCGAACACGCCGAAGCTTCATTACAGCGACAAGCTGGAAAAGGTCATTGCCCTTGCTGCGACAAAAAGCAATGTGGCCGTTTCAAAAGACTTTCTCCTGAACATTCCCCGCTACATCAAGGGTGAAACAGATAAATACTGCCCCTACCTGACCGGACTTTTTAAGATATATAAAATATTTCTTGATCCGAACGGGGACCTTTCCCTCTGCAGCAGGGAGCCCATCGGCAATATTACAGAGTCATCTGTCAGTGAAATGCTGAAGGGGGACCGGTACAAAAAGGACCTCAAGGGATACATGTGCTGCCCCGGCTGCTGGATGGCGTGTTTTGTGGAAATTCTCCTGGCAACACCGAAATTCTATCAGCGCATGATTGTAAACCAGCATTGTGATTAAGATATCTGGTGCTGTGCGGGGAATGACCTCACCCGCGCTCCGCGCCGCCCTCTCCGTAGCGGAGAGGGCTCCTGATTGGATGGAAGGGCTTCATCCAATCAGGACAACGGAACCAGTGCCTATTGTATTTTCCATGTCATAATATTGCTATCATATCCACAACTGCAAGGGGCTGAAGCCTCCTCCTCTACAAATGAAAAAATCCCCTCAAAGCAACTCCCCCCTTTACAAAAGGGGGCCAGGGGGATTTCACAGCCGGGTGGGAGGCAGCCGGTCACATTATTTATACCGCGCCTTAATATAATCATTCTTCATATACAGTTCTACAATGTAATGGTTCCCGCTTTTCACCAGCACAAGGGGCGAAGCATTGGAAATATCCACACACTGTGCTGCATCATCCCCTGTAATCAGGGCCGAAGCAAGCTTCCCGAGGAACGGCTGATGGCCCGAAATCATGATCGATACACCTGTTCCCTTCAGCCCATTCAGCTCTTCCAGTAAATCCCCGATATCATCATTCGGGTTGATATTACTCCTCGCATCCAGACGGACTCCTCCCAGAGCAAATGAAATAATCTCCGCGGTTTCAAGGGACCGTGCCTTTTCACTATGGAGTATAACGTCCGGATAGAATGGCAGCTTTTTGAGGAACTCCGCCGCTCTTTTCGCCTGCATTACCCCCTTCTCCGAAAGATGCCTTTCCGAATCTGACTCTTTGGGATTTGCGTCACCGTGCTGAACAATGAATACCCGGAGCATACTACCTCTGCTGGGACTCCCTCTGCTTTCTCAGCATATCACGCATGCGGTCAACCTCACTGTGATGCCGCTTTACGATCTCCTCATACGCCTTACGGTACGCTTCACGCACTGCCGTCAATGCCTGATAATTGCTCTGCTGCTGTGCTGATATCCTGTCTGAATCTGATTTTATTGTTTGAAACGTATTATAGAGGTCATCACGCGAACCCTTGAATGTATCCGAAATACAGTTAACAGAGGAATTTGCCGCATTATTGAGATACATATCATCCTCAAGATTTTCATTTACCGTATCAAGTTCAGCTGCTGCACGTTCAAGGCTCTCCTTGCCGCCCCGTTTATTGCTGCTGAAATTTCTTTTGAACCCCTGAATTTTTCTGGATGTCCGGCCGTTGTTTTCCTGAAATTTCCCCATATAATTCCTGTAGCGCTCACCCTGCTGCTGAGGATTTTTCTGAAATGATGTATTTTCATCATTCTGGAATTCATCGAGGTCTGGATCATCGTCGTCAGATACCGGCCGTTCTGATACCTTTACCGTTGTGTTGTCACCTTCATTTATATTGACCCTGCCATAGGGATTCCGGACTTCAAGCTTACCTTCGTTAAGCGCCACACGGGAATTACCGCCATCGCTTACCGCGATGGAGAACTCTGTTCCCCTGATAGCGCATACAGTAGTTGGCGTATACACTCTTCTGGGTTCACCTTTGGTAAGTTTCTGAAATTTCCCCTTTACCACACCGGAAATAACCGATACAAACTCTGAATTCTTTACCGATTCGTTACCCACCATAATCCTGCTTTTCTCACGTACTTCAACGCGGCTCCCGTCTTTGTAGGAAAATGCCACAAGGGCCCTGTTCCCGGTAATAATGGTGTCCCCGGATTTTATTGGCGTCCTTTCGGTTAGGTTCATTGTCTGCTTTTTCCGCATCAGTTTCACATCACCCACCAGAAATGTAACCTGAAGTGCATACCCTGTTGATGCCGCAAACAGCACAATCAGCGAACAACAGATAATTACTGCATTTTTTCTGGAACGTAAGGTAGTTCTTTCCATACGTAAATCCCCCTGGAATTTTCTCTTTTTTACTTACCGCCGCCTCCTGCAGTAACATGTACATAATTGTATTACATACAAACCTCATGGAGACAATACGGTTGCTGATCAATGCAAGCAACTTTATACAAATGTATTAATACGTATAATTATACTATTATTCCGTTTCGAAAGCAATTATTATTTTATGTAAACCACGAGACTATGTATCGGCTGAAAAAGCTGTTCTGAAACCATAAAAGGGACTTCTCGCGGTCGGACACCGCCTGAAACGGTATTCCCTGGCGCGCTGCAGGCTGCTGCTGTTCAGAGAACCTCCCCGCAGGACCTTATATGTTTCACCGAATTCCCTGTTTTCAGGTCCCCCGGGGTATGCGTCAAACCAGTCCCCGCACCACTCCCATACTATACCCGGCGGATGACATAAAGTGTCTCCGGAAAATATTGCTATCATCTGATTAATATAGGAATCAGCCGTTAACGGAATAAAGGGTTCATCGCAGCCCGCCACTTCTGGATTCTGGTACTCCATTATTGAAGGAACACCCTGCAATTCCGCGCAGGCCTCCCATTCTTTTTCCGTCGGAATTCTCACACAGCGGCCTGTTTCCCCGGACATCCAGGAACAATATGCTGCCGCGTCATTCCAGCTTACCTGCAGCACCGGCAGCATGTCAGCGTGCGAGGAATACAGAAGGTCCGCATCGGTGCGGAAAGGGTATTTCCAGGTAAGCAACCCCTTCTTGTTCCATCCTCCATCCTCCCAGGTCCATCCCCACCCTTCTTTTTCCGCTTCAGTAACATAGCCGGTAGCTTCAATAAATGTCCTGAAACCGGACACCGTAACAAGTTTTTTTGAGATATAGACTTCATGGATATGGACAGAACCTGCGGGAGTTGCGTTATACAGGTATGGACGTTTCATTGTACCGGAAAAAACAGCTTCATCAATACAGCAGACAAGGGATGTCTCGAGGCCGAACCCGTAATTCCCTGCCGAAAGTTTTATAAATGTATCTTCATGTATCTCCATGGCATCCGCTGTGCACATTCCTGAAAACTGAGTCCCACCCCTTAACGGGTATCAGTTAAATAAGTCCCGCCCTCGAGAACACATAGTCAATATTAGCAAGATACCGCTGCAGATCAAATATTACATCGAACTCCGCCGGTGTAATTTTTTCAGATATTACCGGGTCCGCCTCTGCAAGGTCACGAAGGGTCCCTTCCTTTTTCCACACGCGCATCGCAATTGACTGCACCAGTTTATAGGCATCCTCTCTGGTAATTCCGGTTTCCACCATTTTCAGCATGAGACTCTGTGAAAAGAAGAGCCCCCCTGTCCTTTCAATGTTCTCCATCATCGATTCAGGATACACGAGAAGGTTCTCCAGAATGAAAATCATCCTGTGCAGCAGATAATCCAGGGCAATCGTTGAATCCGGCAGTATCACACGCTCCGCGGAGGAGTGGGAAATGTCCCGCTCGTGCCAGAGGGTCATATTATCAAGGGCCACATTGAGGTTGGATTTTATCACCCTGGAAAGCCCCGAGACCCTTTCTGAAAGAATGGGGTTCCTTTTATGAGGCATTGCCGATGACCCCTTCTGCCCCTTCTGGAATGGTTCCTCCGCCTCCCGAACCTCTGTCCGCTGGAGATGACGAATTTCTGTCGCAAGTTTATCGAGGGTACCCGCGGTTATGGCAAGGGCCGCCATATATTCCGCGTGGCGGTCACGCTGGATGACCTGCGTGGCAACAGGCTCAGGCTGCAGCCCGAGCTTTCTGCATACATACATTTCCGTTTCGGGAGAAATGTTGCTGAAGGTCCCCACAGCCCCTGAAAGCTTCCCGAATGATACATTGGCAATAGCGCCGGACAGGCGCTCCCTGTTTCTTCTGAACTCCATATAATAGAGGGCCATCTTCATGCCGAACGTCGTGGGCTCCGCGTGGACACCATGGGAACGCCCCATACAGGGGGTGTCCTTATATTTCAGGGCGAGGGTTTTCAGCGCCTCAATGACACGGTCAATTCCTTCAATGATTATTTCCCCCGCCTGTTTCATCTGAATGCACAGCGCGGTATCCCCGATATCACTGGATGTCAGGCCGTAATGAATATACCGGCTTTCAGGCCCCACGAATTCAGCAACGGAGGTGAGAAACGCAATCACATCGTGGTGTACTTCGCTTTCAATCTGCTGAATACGGTCCAGGTCAAAATCAGCTTTCTCTTTTATGACCTTCAGGTCTTCCGCCGGGATTATCCCCTGCTCCCCATGGGCCTCACAGGCCGCTATTTCAATAGCGAGCCATATCCTGAATTTATTTTCCAGTTCCCATACATCAGCAATTTCTTTTCTTGAATAACGTTCAATCATGGTATCCTCTTCATACATATCTCACCGCATGGACAGCGCGTACGGCCCTGCGACAGTACAACACGGCGTGGTCGGGCAAAAAAGGAATTTTGCTAAACATAACAATATATTGTCAATTGAATTTTTCTATTTATTACCCGAACAATCGTATCACAGAAAACAATCAGGAGGGGGGGCGATACAGCTCTGATTTCAGAATAAACCCGTGATCCAGCCGCAATGCGGCCCCGGATTCCGCCATGAAGGTATTCCGGCATCCCTGCCCCATACCTGAACCAGTCCGTGAGACAACCTACATCCCCCGCTGGTTGGAAAACAGGAGCTCCTTGGATTTCAGCATAATGTGAAAATAATGTTCCACGAAGATGCACATTGAGAAAAGAACATGATGCAGTTCTTCTCCGGAAAAAACGCTATGGTCAATGTCCCTGAATTTCCGCGTAACCGCACGCTGCAGGAAATCACCGGTGCCGGCACTGAATAAAGATGACCTGTGAGCCCGGAAACCGCCGGAGCAGGCGCCGCACACCGGTGTACAGTCATTAAAATCGAGGGTAAATCCGGAAAGATCTCTTTTTCCGCATACTTTACACGAGGAAAAGTCCGGGAGAATTCCGTTCAGCCTGAACAGGTGCACCAGGAAAAACAGTGTCACATTCACCGGAAAAGGGGAAGACGCCAGGGTTTCAATGCCGCTGTTCAGAAGGTCAAAGATCTTTGTGCCGGGATCATTGAATCCTGTTGTTTTTTCAACAGTTTCCAGCATCAGATACAAATGAAAAATCCGGCTCAGGTCCTCCCTGATGGAGTAGAAATGGTTCCGCACCTGAAACTCGCCGGCAACCTGATATTCCCTGTCTTCATGATAATAATATACCAGGTCTACAACAGTGCCGGGTTCCGACACAAGGGCTGACCGTTTCCGGCTTTTCCGGATGCCTTTAAACACAAAACTGCGTTTCCCGTATTCCCGCGTAAATATACGCGCAATCCGGTCAGCCTCACCACCGGGGAAGGAAGAGAGTACAATACCCGTTGATTTCTGGATTTCCATTGGAAATGATTATTTTCCGTCTCTGCTGCGGGGCGGCAATGTAACAAGAATCCGGTTAATACGGGTCCCGTCAATGTCCTTTATCTTGAATGATATATCGTTATACTTCACACATTCATCTTTCTCGGGGATTTTCCCGAAGATATCGAACACGAATCCCCCTATTGTATCAAACTCATCAACAGGAAGCGATATACCCATTTCTTCACTAAAATCAGCAAGGGGCATCCGTGAATCAACATCCCATGAATTTTTCCCGATCTTTTCCAGTTCAGGCAGTTCCTCGGTATCGAACTCGTCGCTTATTTCCCCGACAATCTCCTCAAGAATGTCCTCCAGTGTTACTATCCCCCCGAAACCGCCGTATTCGTCGACGGCAATTGCCATGTGGAGGCTCCTTTTCTTGAATTCAAGAAGAAGATCATCGAGGGGCATCGTTTCAGGTATAAAATAGGGCTTCCGGAGTATCTTTTTGAGGTTAAACTTTTTCGGTTTATCCACAAGGAAATTCAGCAGGTCCTTCACATGAAGAATCCCCACAATATTGTCGATGGTTCCCTTAAAGACAGGAATCCTTGAGTGCCCTGCGTCGGTTATAACTTCCGCGACATCTTTCATTGACACTGAGACATCCACTGCCACAACATCAATCCGGGGAATCATAATCTCCCGGACGTTCTGTGAGGAAAGATTGATGACGCCTTTAATCATGTCCTGCTTTGTTGATTCAAGCTCTTCCCATGAACTGACGCCGTATGTGCTTTCATCGCCGTTGTTCCCCTTTCCGGCGGAACTCCGGCGCCTGGATTTCTCAATTAGTCGTGCTAGATATTTCTTTATGCTGAAGGTGCGGATATTTTGATTAGGTTGATCAGGTTCCATAATGCTGCTGTCAATTCTCACTTTTTTTGTTTAATCACTCCATACTGTAAACTTCTTAATTGTGTCAACAAATACTTTTGCTCCCTCAATAGCATCCACTTTCATTAACCGTGCATCATTATAGAGAACATCCGACATAAACTTCCGTAATGCGATATATACATCTTCTGTTGGAAAGAACAAAAAGGAAAAATTGTCGCCCTGGCTTGCCAGAATAGTGAATGAGGAATGCAGCATTATGGGTTCTTTCGAAACCATGATTTTTTCCTGTTTCTGTCCGGTGAGCACTTCCATTTCATTAAAACGGTACGGTATCGATTTACCATCCTCCCTGAAAACAGGCTCAATATGCTTTCTTGAATATGTAGGGGGCTCAACCAGGACATGGGCCCTGTTCCCGTCAGTTTTAAAGGTAAGTCCCTCGGGTGTTTTGTATATATCCTTTACATTGGCATAGGCGGTAACTTCAAAAATTGAATACGTTGTATCCCCTTCGAAAAAGGATGATACAATAAACCCCCCCCTTGCGGGTATTGATTCACTCATATACGCTTTTAAAAGAGACATTGCTTTTGCCATATGCTTTCAAGCTCCAGTATTTATTATTATCTTTTCCAGACACGATGCAGCACCGTTATCAGGAATTTCAAACTCGCTGCCGTGTAAGAAACACTCCATTCTGCATGAAAAGTATTTGCCAAAAATCCTGTTCCGCTAAAAACTGCATATATACCGTCTGTCGGATTAAACACGATACGACGGGAACAAGGATGCTTTTCGGCAGTTCGGTTATGCGGCATTAAACGTATAGAACGTAAAATAAATGGTTACTGCGCGTTTTCGATTTTCAATGACGAAAAATAAACCGAACGCCATAGATATTATGGTTACACTTCCAGATAGAAATCAATAAAAAAACAGGGACCCCGGTATAAAAAATGCAGAAACAATTCTTTAATCCTGAACCGAGAATCTTTGCACACAGGGGTATATCATCAGAATACCCTGAAAACTCGATGCCGGCTTTCAAAAAAGCCGTCGAGATACAGTCTGATGTTATTGAAACAGACATCCATTTCACGAAAGACCGTAAATTTGTTGTGTTCCATGATGAAACACTGGACCGAATGACAAACGGCACCGGGAAGGTCACCAGTTTCACACTGCAGGAACTGAAGACCTTTGATACCGGTTATAATTTTACCATTGACGGGACCACCTATCCCTACCGGGGAAAAAACCTTACATTTCTTTCTCTTGATGAGCTGCTTGAAGAATTTCCTGAACAGCGGTTCAATATTGATCTTAAAGATAAAAATACCAGCCAGGTGCCTTTTTATTGTGAAACAATACTGCGCCACAACGCACAGCACCGTGTCCTTACCGCGTCAAATTACCGGAGAAATCTGACTGCGGTCCGTAAAGCAATTCCCGACATGGCGACATCGGCCGGGATGTGGGAGGCAATCGGCATTTTCTTCCTCTTCCGGGCGGGGCTCCTTTTCACGAGGAAGCAATTCTCAATGGATGCGCTGCAGATTCCCGAATTTATCGGTACCTCAAGAATTGTCAGTGAAGTATTCGTCCGGCTGATGCAGGAAAAAGGATTACGGGTACATGTGTGGACTGTGAACAGGGAAGAGGACATGAAACGGTTAATCGGTCTTGGTGTAGATGCGGTCATGTCCGACT
>ERZ795057.2408-NODE-2408-length-14141-cov-4.994534_pt1 | contig 14141 bp, 10 predicted proteins | sample MGYA00375141_ERZ795057 | MGnify/ENA primary metagenome ERZ795057 (study PRJEB30186, sample SAMN05720163) | activated sludge metagenome | isolation source: Anaerobic digester | place: Hong Kong | collected 2015-01-26 ... | reverse complement strand
GGGCCCCAGACGGCAGTATTATCACCACCTATGAAGATGTGAGGGGATAAGTCAGTAATCAAGGTGAAAAAATTAAAATTAAAACCTATCGCCAACGGCACCAAACCCAAAACGGTGGTAATAGCCGTTAATAATACGGGTCTCAACCTTGTTGCTCCTGCTTGTATAATTATTTTTTTCAAGTCTTCGTAAGGAATATCTTTGATTTCTGCGACACCCAGTTCTTCGCATTTTTCTTTAGAAAGTAATATGATGTAGTCAATCAGCACGATGGCATTATTGACCACTACACCCGCCAAGGAAATAATACCTACTCCTGAAAATATCACAGAAATGGTCGCTCCAGATACGGTGTAACCCAAGAAGACTCCAATAAGGCTGAACAAAACCGAAAGTAATATGATAAAGGGTGCCGAGATGCTGTTAAATTGTGCGACCAATATGATAAAAATGAAAAATATGGCAGCCATAAATGCACTCATTAAAAAGGCCATATCTTCGGCTTGTTGCTGTTGCTCTCCTGTAAATTCAAAACTATATCCATCAGGAACGGAAAAATTGGTCAATTCTTGTTTAATTTCACTGACCACTTGATTAGAATTATAACCATCCAGAAGGTTGGAGTAAATAGTGACCTGCCTTTCCCCATCTTTTCTCTTAATTGAGTTATAAGTAGTTCCGTAACTGATGTCTGCCACTGCAGATATAGGTACTTGAACTATCCGACCATTTGCAGGATTTCTAAAAGTGATTTTTTGATTGAGCACCTTTGTGATATCGTTGCGCTGATCTTCGTCTAACCTCACCATGATAGGGTATTCGTCTTCTCCTTCCTTATACTTTGACACTTCTTTTCCATACACAGAAGTACGGATGGCATCTGCAATGGAATAGGTGGAGAGCTCATATTTCCTAGCAGCTTCTCGATTTACATTGACAAGTAATTCTGCTTTATTAAGCTTTACATCAGATTTTAAATCTTCGATTCCCTTTATATCTTTTGAATCAATGAAGTTTTTCATTTTTTCGGAAATGCTAATGAGGGAATCAATATTTTCTCCTGTAATTTCGATGTTTATCGGTTTTCCGGTAGGTGGTCCATTGGCATTTTGGTCAACGACGATTTCTACTCCGGCATAAGATTTGACTCGATCTCTGATTTCATTTAGCACATCTTTGGTACTGATATCCCCACGGTCTTCTGCAGGCACGAAAGAGACGGTAATCCTCGCTTTATTTGGTGTAACGCCGGGTTCAGGCGGTGTATTTGGGTCAGAAGTGTCTTCCCCTATTTGCGTAAGCACGGCCTCGACTATTTGTTCTTTTCCACTTAAGGCTTCTTTGATTTCTTTCTCGATGTTTTTAACCACAAGGTTGGTTGCAGAGATGTCTTTTCCTAGTGGAAGCTCAACAAAAGTATTGATATAAAGCGGGTCGGAACCAGGAAAAAACTCAACTTTAGGTTTCCTTACGAACAATAAACCTACAGCAACGAACAAAAGAATAAAGGTACCGATAAATACACTCATTGGATTTTTTCCACGTAGAGCGAAGGCAATAAAATGGTAATAAGCGGTTTCGAGCTTTGGAAGAAAGCGGTTTTGAAAATGATAGGTGCCAGGCTCTAAAATGTAGAAGTTAAGAAGGCTTATTAATATCGAGATTCCCATAAGGTTTCGCAACCACAGGGCTCCTGAAAACTGTCCAAGTAACCCGATAATCAGCATGATGGCAACGCCAATCCAGATATTTTTAACTTTTCTTTTTCGTTCAGAGGCTATTTGTGAATGATCATCAATTTTCATAAATCGAGCTGTAAATACTGGATTGATAACCAATGCCACGAATAGCGAAGATGACAAAACGATGATAAGAGTCAGGGGCATATACTTCATAAACTCGCCCATGATACCTGGCCAGAATGCTAATGGAATGAATGCAGCTAGAGTCGTGGCTGTGGAGGCGATGATGGGCATCGCTACTTCACCAGCACCGTATTTTGAAGCGGATTTATTATCATAGCCTTCTTGTTTGTATCGATATATATTTTCGACGACCACAATGCCATTATCAACCAGCAGACCCAACGCTAAGATTAAAGAAAATAGAACCACAATATTCATTGTCGCTCCTGTCAGCGCCAGAAACATTATTCCCATCAGCATCGAGAGTGGAATCGCCATACCGACAAAGGATGCGTTCCTCAGCCCCAGAAAAAAGAGTAAAACTAAAACGACAAGAATGACTCCCGAGATAATGCTATTTTCTAAGTTATTAACCTCATTTCGAGTGTGTATCGATTGATCATTGAACAAGCTGATCTTCAGATCAGAGGGTAATTGTGGGGTAATTTTATCTAGTTGTTCCTTTAAGTGATCTGAGGCGGAAAGTAGATTTTCACCTCTTCTCTTGATGACATCCAATGAAATGACGGGATAGCCGTCAGATCTGGCATAACTCGTTCTATCTTTGTAACCATAGGTGACCGTGGCAATATCTTTGATAAAAATAGGACGCTGATTTTCACTTTTGACGATGGTGTTTTCTATTTCTTCTGTGTTTTCATACTGTCCGATGATTCTTAAGGAACGGCGAAATCCATTATTTACCAATTCTCCACCAGACATGGTCAGGTTTTCTGATCCAATGGCATTTGCAATATCTCCAAAAGAAACCCTCAATGCTTGCATCTTATTAATATCAACATCAATACGAATTTCTCTCTCGAGGCTTCCTTTGAGATTGACCTTTGAGATTTCTTTGATGCTTTCAATCTTATCCTCTAGTTTTTCGGCATATTGTCGCAGTTCGTCATTCGAATAATTACCGGAGACATTGACCGTTACGATGGGAATTTCACTAAAGTTAATTTCAAGGATAGTAGGATCTTGGTCGAGGTCATTAGGTAAGTCACTTTTCGCTTTATCTACGGCATCTTTTACTTTTCTAAGTACATTTTCCATCTCGAGATCGGCATCAAACTCAGCAATGATTACCGAAAAATCTTGGATAGAAGTTGATCGTACATATTTGATTCCGGTAATGTTTTCAATTTCATTTTCGAGCGGACGGGTAATGAGGTTTTCTATTTCCTCAGCAGAATTGCCAAAATACGGAGTATTGACATAGACCGTTGGCAAAGAAGCTTCAGGAAATTGTTCTTTTGGAATATTATTATAACTCTGTATTCCGAATACTAAAATCATCAAGGCAATGAGAAAGACTGAAGTCGCATTGTCTACCGCCAGATTGGTCAGGCCGAATGTCCGATGCTTGTTTTGATTCATTTCTGCCATGGTTCTACTGTTTTGATTCTTTTTGAATGTCAACATGACTTCCATCCACGACGAGATGACTTCCATCTGTTATCAATCGGTCACCGTTTTTCAGTCCACTCAATATTTCTATTTGCCCTTGATATCCTTCTCCAAGAGTGACGATGGATTTTTGAGCAAGAGAACCATCTTTGGTAGTGTTAACAGTGTAGACGTATTTATCTCCAGAGACGGCTTCCATGACAAAATCAATCGGAATGACAATGGCATCATCTTTTTTGTACTCGACAACTTCTACTTCTGCCAGTAAGTTAGGCTTGTAGATGTTTCTAGGATTGGCTAGATCTACTTCCATTGAAAATGTTCTATTCGATGGGTCAATAACTCTACCTAAAAGAGATATTTTTGACTGGATTTCTTCATTTAGTGCAGGTAGCGAAACTATGACTGGTTCGCCGACTTTTACCTTGGTAAGATAATTTTCTGGCACATCGGCTTTTATTTTTAATTTGTCATTGTTTATAATGACCAAAATAGGGGCTCCCGGGGCACTCATCTCACCTTCTTTTATCAATTCTTGGTCAACATATCCTGAAAACGGAGCATAAATATTCCTTTTTGACAATTGAGAATTGAGGGTTTCTATGCTTTTTTCCAATCTTTCTTTGTTGTTTTTTGCTTGCAAGTATTGCAATTCTGAACCGATTTGTTGATCCCACAGATTTTTTTGTCTTTCGAATACAGTATTAGCAAGGGAAAGTTGAGTTGAGATTTCTTCCTTTTGCTTTTCTAAAGCATCCATATCAATGGAAGCGATAAGTTGTCCTCTTTTTACGTAATCCCCTTCTTTGACGAGGAGTTTAAGTATGCGACCACCCACTTCACTACTGGCTTTGTAAACGTTGTCGGAGATGACCGTTCCTTGTAGTTTTGCGTATTTTACAAACTCTGTAGGTTTAATATCTTCGACTGCAACGATGATGGAATCAATTTTTTTCTCAGGCTCTAGAGCCGCTATTTTCCCATTTAAGTCGTCGATTTCGACTTGTAAAGCATTGAGCTTTTCTTTTTTACTTGCCAAATCTTTTTTAAGGCTTGCCAATTCGTCTTTTGGTTTACAAGAGACGAAAATTACCGCAGAAAGAACAAGATATGCGAGAGTGGTGATTTTCATTAATGATTTCATTTTTGATAAGTATATTTTTATAATCTATGCTTTATTTAATGATTGTGATAATTTATAGTTTTCCCAGAGCTTCGAGCAGGTCGACTGCTGCTTTTACTTGGCCGTAAATTGCGTTGATATAATTGTTCTGATAAATATAGAGATCCGATTCTGCCTGCTGGAGTTCAATGCTTGATCCTATGCCTTCTTGGAATTTTATATTGCTTTTGTTGAATATTCGTTGAGAAATTTCGAGAGATTTCTTATTGGTTTCTACTTCCATTTTTGCGCTTTGATACTGAAGCCAGGCATTTTCGGCGACCAGTTGTATGCTATTTTCAAAGTCTTCTCTCTCGATTTTAAGATTTTCTAAATTCACTTTTGCCCGTTCAGATTGTGCCGAAATAGTGCCACCGTCATAGATAGGAAGATTGATTCCCAGACCCACGAAAGCACTGGTCAACCAACCAGTTTCGTTGCTGTCAAACAGATTTTCTCGTTGTAATGAAGATTGGAGATTTGCAAAAGCCCTTGCGGAAGGATATCTGCCGGCTTTTATACGCTTTACATTGAGCTCGTTGAGTTGAATATTGGTGTTCAATACATCATATTCCGCTCTATCATTGTAGTTTATTGAAGGTTTGTCCACCAGGCCGTTTGGCAATAATTCTTGATTGATTTCATCAAATTTATCAGTTAATATGATGGAATCTTGAAGAGGGAATTCCATCTGAAATTTGAGTAAATTTTTGTTGATTTCTATGACATGGTCTATTTTTTGGAGCTCTAGGTTTATTTTATCTCTCGAAAGCGTAAGCCTGTCAACATCCAAGGATTCGACAAAGCCATTTTCATACATTTTCTCGGCATCATTTAATGATTTTTGGATGATACCTAGATTGTCTTGAAAGAATTTTCTTGTTTCAATGGCGATCAAAGTTCCGAGATAAGCCTTTGTGACATTGGCACGAATTTCTTGTTCTGTTATTTTTATTTGTTTTACCGAAAGTTCTTTGTAAAGTTTTGCAGCTTTCAATCCATACAGATAACTACCATCAAAAAGAAGGCTATTCACTTCTAGGCTTCCGGAAAGGTTGTTTGGTTGGAAAAACGAAATAGAAGAAGTTCGTGGTGGGCCGAGATCTTTTTCAGGAATGACATTTTCATCAAACAACACCTGATATATACTTGGCGTGATAAAATCGACGATGGGTTGCTGAGGAACCGCAATATAATATTGGTAATTGATTTTTCCATTGATTTGTGGTATTCCAATGGATTTAAATTCTCTTACCGATAGTGAGGCATCCTCGGCATTAAGTGATGCTTGCTTCATTTTACTGTTTTCTGAGAGTGCATAATCTATGGCCTCTGCGAGGCTAAAATTTCTCTGACCGAACATCCCAGAATACAGGATAGAAAGTAAAATTATAAGTTTTATTTTGGTCATGATATTACAATCGTTTCTAATTTTTTTAATCCGTTTTCGTTACTAATCCCATGTAAGTGGTATTTTATAAATTCTCTTACGAGTAGGGTTTTATCAAATGAGTGTATAGGAAAAATTTTATCATCTGCGATACTTAGCGCTTTTTGTACATAGAGACGTGCAATGATATCGGGATTGAGATCTTCTCGATATATCTTTTCGTGTATCCCGCGGTCAATATTTTCTTTCACAATGTTGTAAATGAAAGAAAAGTGTTTGGTCTCGATGGACTTCCAAATTTCGGGATAGTATTTTTGTAAATCATATATGGCTGAGGGACTTATGGACTGAAAGAACTTAATGTTATGTCGTGCAATATTTATCACTTCATCGATGGCATCTGCCGAAGATTCTACGAGAGAGGCTATGTCCTTTTCTTCTTGTTTGACGTAAAGATTGACGGCCTTATATACCAATTTTTGCTTAGCTGGATAATAGGCATATAAGGTTTTCTTTGATATACCGATCTCTCGAGAGATGTCATCCATGCTTACGGACTTTATCCCTAGGCGAAAAAAAGCACCTGTACAATAGTCTAATATTTTGTCTGTTACGGTCATTTGAGGCGCAAAAGTATTTAATATTTTCTATTAGGAAACCAATAACACAAAAAAAGTTTCCTTTGTTTGTGAAAAAATTAATAGTGGCTGGGTAATTTAGAATAAATATTCTCCGGTTTAATTTTGGAATATTAAACGTTTTGTAACCTTTATTTCTTGCAATTGGTTGAAACACTTACATAATGTTATGTGAATACCAATGGCTAAAGATTACAAAAAACTTATTTTGGGAACATATTTTTGTAAATCGTCAAATAAAAAATGACAAAGCTGTTAAATCCTTTGCCACTTTTTATCCGGTTAAGATTAATCATGAATTATTATCTCCCTATTTTAAGAAAATGCTAAATCCAAGATTTAGATTTGGATCTTGAAAGTCATCAAATGGTAAATTAAAAGTAGGACTAAAGCTAACATTGTTGGCAATGAAGAAATCATAACCAGCTTTTGCAGTGAAAATCGACGCATCAAAGTCGTATAAAGCCCCTAAGGATAATTTGTTAAAAATGTTATATCTAAAACCTAATCCGAAATTGGTATCTGAACCAAAACTATTCGACAAATATACCAACACCCCTTCTATGGCCAATTTGTCTGCAACAAAGTAGCCCACTCACACACCCAGTTGAATTGGGGTGCCATCAGAAAATTCTATTATTCCACTGGATTGTCCATTAATCAAAAAGGTACCTATAGAGTACATCGTAAAAACGAAATATGCCGCAATACTTTTATCAAATTACTGCAAATAGTATTTTTCAATATTCTCACATTGACATTTTGTCAGGTTTCTGTGCCGTGGCATGACCTTTGAATAACTTTTGAAAGAAAAAAAATTTAAAAATTATGCATAAAGGAAACATATCCGTACAGACGGAAAACATCTTTCCCATCATTAAAAAATTTTTATATTCAGACCAAGAGATATTCCTCAGAGAGTTGGTGTCTAACGCAGTCGATGCAACCACGAAAGTAAAAACCATCGCCAGAGCAGGTGGTGTCAAAGGAGAACTAGGGGATACCAGAATAGAAGTGAAGCTTGACGCTGATGCGAAGACACTTACAATATCAGATAAGGGAATCGGGATGACCGAAGAGGAAGTAGAAAAATACTTGAACCAAGTAGCATTCTCTTCAGCAGAAGAATTTCTAGAGAAATACAAGGATGAGAGCATCATAGGACATTTTGGTTTGGGATTTTACTCGGCATTTATGGTTGCTGATAAGGTGGAAGTCTTTACTAAATCGTACCAAGAAGATGCCAAGGCGGTGGTATGGACTTGTGAAGGAAACCCTGAGTACACGATTCAGGACACGGATAAAAAGGAGAGAGGTACTGACATCGTCTTACATATTTCTGATGATGCCAAGGAATATCTTGATAAAAACCGTATCCAAAGCTTGCTTGACAAATATTGTAAATTCCTTCCGGTCGAAATTAAGTTCGGGATGAAAACCGAATATGAGAATGTAGAGGGAGAAGACAAACCCAAGGAAATTGAGGTTGATAATATTATTAACAACCCTAACCCTATATGGAAGAAAAAACCGACGGAACTTTCGGACGAGGATTACAAAAACTTCTATAACGAGCTCTATCCTTTTAGTCAACCACCACTCTTTTGGATACATTTGAACATAGATTATCCATTTAATCTTACTGGAATTTTGTATTTTCCAAAACTCTCGAATAACATTGAGATGCAGAAAAACAAGATTCAACTGTATAGCAATCAGGTATATGTAACAGATAATGTCAAGGAAATCGTTCCTGAGTTTTTGACGCTTTTGCACGGGGTGATCGACAGTCCTGACATCCCATTGAATGTATCTAGAAGTTACTTACAGGCTGATGCCAATGTGAAAAAAATCACAGGTTACATCACTAAAAAAGTAGCGGAAAAATTGGCAGATCTTTTTAAAGAGGATAGAAAAGCTTACGAAGAAAAATGGGGTGAAATAGGCACATTTGTAAAGTACGGGATGATTACCGAGGACAAATTTTATGATAAAGCAGAAAAAATCGCTTTACTCCAGTCCATCAATGGCGATTTTTTTACCATAGAGGAGTATAAAGAGAAAGTAAAGGATGCACAGACAGACAAGCATGATCGTGTGGTCTTTATATACACCATAAACAAAGACGAACACCACAGTTATATCAACTCTGCCAAAGCTAAAGGATATGACATCTTGCTCTTTGACAATATCATTGATAATCACTTCATGCAACACCTTGAGTCCAAAGATCAGAAGATTACTTTCGTGAGGGTAGATAGTGAAACGGCTGATAACCTTGTACAAAAAGAAGAAAAAACGGAATCTGTCTTATCGGAGAAAGACCAAGAGAAAATAAAGAAAATTTTCACAGAGAGCATAGGTGATTTAAAAGGTGGCAGTATCGAAACCAAAGCTTTGTCTCCTGAGGATTTTCCTGTGATGATTACAAGACCGGAGTTCCTGAGAAGAATGCAAGAAATGCAAAGTATGCAAGGGATGGATATGAGTATGATGGGTGATTTTCATAATGTCATAGTCAACACCAACCACCCACTCATTGCAGATAAGATGCTAAAGATGAGAAGTGATGATAAAAAGAAGGAGTTCGCAGAGTATCTTCACAATCTTGCCATGCTCAACCAAAACATGCTCAAAGGAGAAAAACTGTCGAGTTTTATCACTAGAAGTATTGAATTTTTGAGTTAGAAGAAAAATTTATTTAGTTATTGACCTAATAAAAAAAGCCACGGTTTCGAGGAGACTGTGGCTTTTTTTTGATATATGTTGGAGTGACCATAATTCTTTTTTAAGTCTTATTTTATACATTAAAATTTTTTATATTTTTACAACTTCAACTAAAAATCAAAACTATGCTTAAAGAATTTAAAAATTTCATCTTAACAGGCAATGTCATAGACTTGGCTGTGGCTGTTATCCTAGCGGGAGCAATTGGTGCAGTCGTGAATGGTTTCGTCACTGACATCATGATGCCTTTTGTAGGTCATTTTACTGGAGGATTAAATTTCGCCGATTTAAAAATTGTACTTGACGACGCAGTAATGGGAGCTGATGGTGCTGTTACTAAGCCGGAAAATGCAATCTTTTATGGAAAATGGTTGAATACAATCATAAGTTTAATTACTACTGGATTTGTTTTATTTATGATTGTAAAAGCATACAATAAAACGAAGAAAAAACAAGAGGAAGCTGCTCCTGCTGGTCCATCTGAAATTGATTTATTATCAGAAATCAGAGATTTATTGAAAAAATAAATTTTGAACAATGTAGAGGCACTTAAACTAATTAAGTGCCTCTTATTTTTTTATTCATACCTCAATGAAGCAATAGGGTCAAGTTTCGCCGCTTTTAGTGACGGATATAGACCGGATATGATTCCCACCAAGATACAAACGGTAATTCCCAATAATATCCATAACCAAGGAATCACAAAATGGCCATTCATACTCAAGGTTACGACTAAACCTAATGCAATGCCTAGGATGATTCCAATGACTCCGCCTATAAGACATATCACCACAGCTTCTGTCAAAAATTGAATCAAAATATTGTTAGATGTGGCACCTAGCGCTTTACGAATACCAATTTCACGGGTTCTTTCGGTCACGGTTACCAACATGATGTTCATCAAACCAATAGAGGCACCCAACAAAGTGAGCATCGCAATAACAATAGTGCTAAGCCTCAAGGTACTGGTCATGTCCTTCATTTTTTCGAGGATTCCATCACTTTTTTTGATTTCAAAGTTGTTTTCCTGAAAGGCCTTTAATTTTCTTACCACTCGCATGGTTCCAATAGCCTGGTCAATATCTTGACTAATCATTTTGACATCATTTGTCACGACATTTATTCGATAGACCTTATCGCTGTATCCATAGATGATTTTGGCGTTGATCAGCGGGATGAGAACTCTTTTGTCATTTGAATCTCCACTGCCAGATCCTTTTTTCATCAGGGTACCAACCACTAAGTATTTTCTTCCATCTAAAGAGACATATTTCCCTACAGCTCTTTCTGCCTTTCCATCGAATAACTTATCTACGATATTGTAACCCAATATAATTTTAGGTGAACTGCTGTATACTTCTGCATGGCTAAAACTGCGACCTTGGTCAATTTCGAAGGAGGATGTAAGAAGATAGTTTTCATCTACTCCATCAACATAAGTTGTAGGGTTTGTTTTTTTGTCACCATAAGTTATCGTGGCCTTGCTACTACACCAGGTGCTGATACTAACCTTTGCACCGGAGGGATTATATTTTTCTTTAAAACTTGAAGCCTGATCAAAATTTATATTTTCTTCTCTTTTCTGAGCGACACCTCTACGATGATTTTGTAAGCCGTCATTGGCAGTGATAGAAAAACTATTTGCCCCCATTTTATTAAAATTGTCACTTAATGAATACAAAATACCGTCAATAGCAGCGAGCATTCCTACCAATGCTGCAATGCCTATTGAAATTATGGCAATGGTAAGAAGCGACCTCAATACATTACTTCGTATTGACTCTATGGCAATTTTTATGCTTTCAAGTATTTCCAATCGTTAAGTGATAATAGATTTCAAAAGTACAATATTCAGGTTACAAAACTCGATTTTTTTAGAGAGGCTATTACTTTTCTTCGATGAAAACCCGTGGATTGATGTACTATGAAGCTATATTCGAAAATTTTCGCAGGAAGTATTAAATAATAGAAAAATTGAGTTTATTACATGTAATATTGCATAATGAAGACCATAATAGATAATTATATAAAAACACGATATTGAGAATTTACTCCTTTTCCAAAATACTTGCTTTACCGCTTGTCATAATATTTGCAGGATATCTTTACTATCTGTTAGAATATCTTGGCGAGCAATGGATATTTATTCTTATCCCCTTAATCTTATTGGTTGCACTTTACACCTTTCATCCACAAATAGATTATTGGTATCTCAAGAAAAAACCGATTCCTTTAGATGATGAAATTAAAAATTGGCTTAACAAGTATTCTCCTTATTACAACAATCTTTCTTCCGATAGTAAAACAAAATATGAAAATAGGCTGGGTTGGTATCTTTATGCTCGTTCGTTTACATCGGTAGGAACGGAACAAAGAGCAGTGCCGGAAGATATTAAAGCCGCCATTGCCTCAGAGGCTATTAAACTGACCTTGGGGGTGGATGATTTTTTGATTGGTGATATGGATAGAATTTTCATTTATAAACATCCTTTTCCATCGCCCGAAAAACAATTTTTACACACCGCCGAGGTTGAAGTCGAAGATGGTACCATTATCATGTCATTATCACATTTATTACCTGGGCTTGTTGATACATCGAGATACTATAATATCGTAATGCATTGTTATGCTGAGGCATACATAAAGGTAAATTCCAGAAGGAGATATCCTTTTGTAGATGGGGAATCTTGGGAAAGTCTGGAAGAAATTTCCGGGTTCAATAAAGATCAAATTTTTAAAACCATAGGTTATAAAGTAGAGGATATAAGGATATTTCACATCAATTTTTTCTTTACATTTACAGAGAGATACAAAGAGATTTTACCCAATTTATACCGTGAATGGAATTCGTTTTTTAATCAAAAAATATAATATTTCAGATGATATATAATGGGGTCATCGATACGTCATTAGTCGGCAGGATCACGATAAAATGTTCAGAAAATGGGATAACTCACATATTGAGAAACCAAGAACCCATCGAGGAAAATGAAAACGAGATAATACAAGAAGCGAAGAGTCAGCTCAAGGCCTATTTTAAGGGAAAGCTGAAAAAATTTGACCTACCGCTTGATATAGAAGATGCGAGCCCATTCTTTAAATCCGTGTGGAAGGAAGTGTATGATATTCCCTATGGAAAAACAGTAACGTATAAGTATCTTGCCCAAAAACTGAATAACCCAAAAGCGATAAGAGCGGTGGGACTTGCAAACGCAAAAAACCGTATTCCAATTATAATTCCTTGTCATAGAGTGATTGGGCATGACGGCTCGATGACGGGTTTTGCATGGGGGATTGATACCAAGAGGAATATGCTACACTTGGAAAATCCGCAGCTTTATGGAATACAGACTGAAATGTTGTTTTGAAAAGGGATTATTTCAGAATATTTCACTGAAGTTAAATGTTCCATGAGCTACTCTTTAATTTAAATTCTCGTCAAAATTAATTGAGGAACGGCATTCATAATATTTTATTCATCTTTGTAAATTGGGATTTTGAAATGAAACTGACCCTGTCGGGGATAGATATGGCACATAGGTGGGATGATTAATCTTGACGGTTGATTTTTGAGAACTATACAATTATATAATCAAATGAAAAAATTCTTATTTTTAACAAATCGAACAGTAAATGAAAGCTAAGCTAATATTGATTATTTCAATTTGTTTAATAATTTATTCATGTAAAGTGGAAAATAAAAGCATGGAGGAAAAACTTCTCACGCCTTTCGAGCTGAATGAAAACACGACGGCCAGCTATGACGAAATCATAAATTATTATCAGCAATTGGCTCAACGGAACAAATTCATCACTATTGAAGAGGCGGGAACAACAGATGTAGGCAAACCATTACATTTAGTCAAAATATCTAACCAAAAACACTCTGAAAACAAGGTAACACTCTTTATTAACAACGGGATTCACCCTGGCGAGCCATGCGGCATAGACGCTTCGATGATGTTTGTCAGAGATATCACAGAATCCGATTCTTTAAGATTTTTTCTAGAAAATATTGACATTATTCTCATCCCTGTATATAACGTGGGAGGCATTTTGAACAGAGGTTCGTACAGTCGAGCCAATCAAAATGGACCACAATCCTATGGTTTTAGAGGCAATGCGAAAAACTTAGATTTGAATCGTGATTTTATAAAAGCGGATTCGAAAAATGCCCAATCATTCCAAAAGATATTTACAAAATATAATCCGCAGATTATGGTAGATACACATACTTCTAATGGAGCAGATTATCAATATACCATGACACTCATTGCGACGCAAAAGGACAAACTTACACCATCGCAAAAACGCCTATTGGAAGAAAGTATGTTGCCATTTTTGTATAAATCTATGGAGGATGTAGGATACGGAATGACTCCTTACGTCAATGCAAATGGAACTCCTGATACTGGAATTTATGGATTTCTGGACTCCCCTAGGTATTCATCGGGTTTTGCGGCACTGCACCATTGTGTGTCTTTTATGCCCGAGACCCACATGCTCAAGCCGTTTAAAGACAGGGTATTAAGTACTTACCAATTCATGATGAGCATTCTTGATTACACACACCAACATGCGGAGGAAATCATAGATTCACAGAGGGAGGCCATTGAATATTATTCGCAATTGGAAGAAGCACCAATAGATTGGAAATTGAATCAAAGCTTGGTGGATAGCCTTGTTTTTAAAGGCTATGAAGCTAAATACAAAAAAAGTGAAGTAAGCTCTGACCTAAGATTGTACTATGACAGAAACGAAGCATTTGCGAGGGATATTCCATATTACAACGCCTATGACGTAGCTCAAACCGTAAGGATTCCGAAGGCATACTACATTCCACAAGCTTATGATGCGGTTATTGAAAGATTGAAGAATAATGGAGTCCAGTTGTAAAGAATCGAAAA
>ERZ795057.2407-NODE-2407-length-14155-cov-10.390780_pt1 | contig 14155 bp, 10 predicted proteins | sample MGYA00375141_ERZ795057 | MGnify/ENA primary metagenome ERZ795057 (study PRJEB30186, sample SAMN05720163) | activated sludge metagenome | isolation source: Anaerobic digester | place: Hong Kong | collected 2015-01-26 ... | reverse complement strand
CATTTTTTGCAGTAGTTTATGGAATATTCCATTTATATGTAAGACGAAAAGAAAGGCTTGCTTTAATTGAAAAAGGTTTAACAGCTAATATTTTCAATAGTGAAGCAAATGTATCGCCAAGTTTAAAGTATGGTATTTTCTGTATTGGAATAGCCGTTGGGTTTTTATTTGGTGACATATTAGCAAAAAACACTTTCTTAGAAGAAGGTGTAGCCTATGTTTCGATGATTTTCCTTTTTGGAGGTATCGCATTAGTAGTGTACTACTTTATAGCACGTAAACACACCCGAAAAGAGTAACTTAGAGCATTACAGGAAAATAAAGAGAGGCTTGAATCAAGCCTCTTTTTGTTTTTAGTTCGTTTTAAATAAAATCATCTTAATGATGGCATCCTGGCAAATCGGGCAAAAACCTTCTGCCTCGTTGCTTTTCATACGGCAATCCTGAAACGGGCTATACATTCCTTTACTAACATAACCTCCCCCTTCAAAAACACCAATACTATTTACGTATTCCTTTTCTCGCGGTGTGGGGACAGGAGTCTCTTTACCCATTTTATCTTTCCATTTTAACTCAAAATTAACTAAAGTAGTTAAATTAGGCTGCCAGGGCTCAATATTAAGATTAAAAAAGTCGTTATAGGATGTGGACGAAGTATAATATTCATCACCTAATCCGGCGAATGAATGCCCAAACTCGTGAATTAAAACTTTGTCGGATAAGTAATGACCTACCGTAGAAATTGCATAGTGATTGTAAATACCGCCACCTCCATATTTATCAGAATTAACAAGTATACAGATTTCATCGTAAGGCACAACTGAGGCAGCATCACGAATACTTAACACATCGGTTGTTGTTAAATAACGGTCACTATCGAAAGTATAAAAATTACTGTTTAACACTGTTTTTTTATAAATTGCCTTACCAGGTATATCCGTTCCTGATTCTTCTGATGGGCATTTAACAATCCAAACATTGAATTGTTTCTTATATTCTTTAAACGGTGATTGTGAGAAGATATAATCCGCCATTCTTTGAGCATCGTTTTTAAATTTCTCCATCTCACCGGCAGTATAACCCTCTGCTAAAAATACCAAATCGACTTTTGTTGCCGGTTCGCCATTATCTAATATTTTTTCAAAAGCATAATTTTTTGTTTCGGGTTGAATAAAATAATTGTCTGGGTTTATTTCTACTTCAAATATTTTATTAAAAACACCCTCCCACGACCTGCTATAAAGTTTTAAAAGAATATTATTTTTTGGATATGGGAATGTTATGGTTTGAAAAAAGCTTTTATCAACTATTTTAGCTTCATCAGTTGTCTGCCATTCTTCGAATAAAGTACAGAACCCTTTTGAATATATTACATTACCTGTTTTTGTGTCGGTTAACTCAAATTTATATTCGCCATAATTTAAGTTATCCATTAAATTGTTTTTTGGGCCTCCCCAAAATGGTTCCTTTTTTATCTGGTGTAAATAAACTTTTTCAGATGTTGCATTTCCTGCAAAAACAAAATCTACCCGCATACTATTTTCACCGAAAAACTGGCTGTATGCGTTTTGTGCCTGATTATTAAAACTTAAGCACATTAATAAAAGAATAGCAATTGCCCTCATTTTTTTATTCGTTTAAATTATACTTACTTTGTTTACTCAGTTAACTTTTAAAACAACATTTAGACTATGAATATAAGCGTTGGATTAAAAATTAAAGAATGGCTTTTACAGTTAGGCCTTTCAGAGCAACATGCTAATATACTTAAATTTGCCGTCATTATCGTTTTTATACTTATTATTTCCTACCTGGCCTATTTAATAACCAATAAGGTTATATTAAGATTAATACGAAAGTTAATAAGTAAAACAAAATATACCTGGGACGATATTTTACTCCAGAAAAAAGTATTAAACCGTTTATCGCATTTAGTACCGGCAATAATTATTTATTATTATGCAAACATAGGATTAATTGACTTCCCCAAAGCATCGGCAGCATTACAATCCGTATCATATGTTTATATGATTTTTATAGGCATGCTTGTTCTTGATGCTTTTTTAACTGCGGTTCACGATGCTTATCAAAAATTGCCTATATCGAAAGAACGGCCAATAAAAGGATATATACAAAGTATTAAGATAATAATTTATGCCTTTGGTATAATTATCATATTATCAGTAATTTTAGGGAAATCACCGGGTTCACTTATTGCCGGTTTAGGAGCAGTTGCTGCTATTTTATTATTAGTTTTTAAAGATACCATACTTGGATTCGTTTCCAGCATTCAGCTTTCGGCCAACCAAATGGTAAAACCAGGCGACTGGATTACCATGCCTAGCCGCAATGCTGATGGTACAGTATTGGAAATAACACTAAACACCGTTAAAGTTCAGAACTTCGACAGGACTATTGTTACCATACCTACTTATGCACTAATTTCTGAATCTTTCCAAAACTGGAAAGGAATGGAAGAATCGGAAGGAAGGCGCATTGCCCGTTCTGTTTTTATCGACCTAAAAAGCATTAGGTTTTGCGATGATGAAATGTTGGGGCGTTTTAAAAAGATAAAAGCCATAAAAAACTATATTATTGAAAAAGAAGTTGAAATAGAAGAGTACAATAAACAGTTAGACGTGGATGACAATGACCGTGTAAGCCGTAGAAACCTTACCAACATTGGGATTTTCAGGAAATATATGGAGTTATATTTAGAGAACCACCCTAAAGTACATGGCCCCGGTTCGGGGTATACATTGCTTGTAAGGCATTTGCAACCAACAGAAAAGGGTATCCCGATACAAATATATTGTTTTAGTAAAGACCAGGAATGGGCTAAATATGAAAAAGTGCAGGCAGATATTTTCGACCACATACTGGCTGTTATACCTGAATTTGACCTCAGAGTGTTTCAAAACCCTACAGGGGATGATTTTAAAAACCTAACCAGTGTGAATTAGCATGAATAAATTTGTGATACTCATCATACTTCTTATTTCTAATACAGCTTTTGCACAAAAAGTGTATACAGTTAATTATGACTACCAGGCAGATGTTAAAGTATTCGTAACTCAGCATGATTACCAGGCCGATTTACTTGTTTACAAAGTTAAATACGATTACCAGGCTAAAGAAAACAGAGGGTTGTGGTATTTTACAGATTACAATTACCAGGCATCTAAAAAAATTTATTTTACTAAATATGATTACCAGGCCGATCTAAAGATTTATTATGTAAATTATGACTACCAGGCTAAATGGAGAAATACAGAAAAGAAACATTTATTAGATTAAAACGTAAATATTTGTGTTAATTTGCTAACATCAAAAAAATAAACTTTTTTTACTTATAATGGCTATTCTTAATTTTAAAAAATCTGATAATAAAAACAATTCATCTTTTAATGAAAAAGATGAAAATACTTTTTCAGATGATTTAAAACCAATATCCGATTTCCCTGTGGAGTTTTATGAATTACAAAGCACATTAAAAAAATCACAGGAAGAAAAGACAAAATTAGCCGACAGAATAGCCAGCCTAGAAAAAGCTCAGGAAATAATTTTTGAGCAGTTCAGGTCATTAGAACTACAACGTTTAGAGCTTGAAAAACATCAGAAAAAGCTTGAAGAAGCATCTGAAAAGTTCCGTGGAAGAACCATAGAGCTTTTTGGTAAAATGACAGACCTGAAAAAAGCTAAAAAAACCATCAGCCTGCAAAATGAGAGATTAGAGCAACAGCAAAAAGAAATAGAGGGGCATCAAAAACTACTGGAACAATCAAATGATAAATTCAGGGAGAGGACAATAGAACTTTTTGGCAAGATGGTTGACCTGAAAAAGGCAAAGAAGACAATAAGTGCACAAAATAAAAAGTTAGAACTACAGCAGAAAGAAATTGAAAAGCATCAGGTTTTGCTGGAAAAATCGAACGAAAAATTTAGGGACAGGACGATTGAGCTTTTTGGAAAGATGATTGATTTAAAAAAAGCTAAAAAAACAATCAGCCAGCAAAAGGAAGAAATTGAAATACACAGGGAGCAACTAAAAGCATTAAATGCCAGCAAGGATAAATTTTTCTCAATTATAGCACATGATTTAAGAAACCCTATTGCCGGATTTTTAAATCTAACCGAAATACTATCCACCAACTTTGATATACTGGAAGAAAAAGAGCGGAAAGAGTTTGTATCTGTTATGAACCAGGCTTCGAAACAACTGTACAACCTTCTGGAAAACCTGCTTCAGTGGTCGAGAGCCCAAACAGGAAGTATTGCTTACGAACCCCATTATGTGCCGGTAAAAAAGATGATTAATAATGCTGTAGAAGCCATGATGTTAAACATCGAAAATAAAAATATTAAAATAAAAATCCAGGTTGAAGATAAAACGGTTGTATATGCCGACGAGAACATGATTACCACTGTTATACGCAATCTTATAAGCAATGCAATAAAATTTTCAAATCGGGATAGTTCCATTCATATTCGATGTATAAATAATCCGGAAGAAATCGAACTTTCGGTAACAGACCAAGGTGTTGGAATAAAAAAAGAAGTACAGGAAAAGCTTTTTCGTATCGACCAACATGTAACAACACAGGGAACTTCAGATGAAAAAGGTTCGGGACTTGGACTAATTCTCTGTAAAGAATTTGTTGAGAAAAACGGTGGCCACATTTGGGTTGAAAGCGATATAAACAAAGGCTCATCCTTTATTTTTACAATGCCAAAAAAAGAAAGCCTTTAAAGTATTTATTATCAACTTTATTTTTCTTCAAATTTCCTATCTTTACCACAAAACATTATTTTAAATACATGCTAAACCGGGTAAAAATTTCAGCAATTATTATATTATGCTTGTACTATAGCTGTTTGGCATTTTCTCAAAAATCGAAAACCGATAGTCTAATCTCCATACTTGAAAATGAAAAAGGCGAAAAGAAAATGGAAATCCTCCGCCAAATTTCAAAAGAATACATGAAGAGTTCGGTTGAAGATGCAATAAAATATGCAAGTACACTTCTGGAACTAGCAGAAAAAGAACAAAACCTTAAATACATAGATTTAGCCTGTTCCTTTTTAGGAGAAGCATATTATTATTTAGATGATATAGAAAAATCGATAGAATATTTTAAAAAATTCCTTGAAACAAATATCAAACAAAACGATATTGATGGAATAGCAACTGCTTATAATAACCTGGGGATAGTTTACCGCTCGGTCGAAAACTATCAGGCAGCCATAAATTATTATCTTGAAAGTTTGCGTATTAAAGAAAAGTTAAAAGACTCAACAGGAATTAGTAATACACTTAATAACATAGGAGTATTGTACTTTCATATGGACGATTTCCAGAATGCACTCCAATATTATAACCGATCGTACAAAATAGAAACCGGGCTTGGGAATAAATCAGGAATAGCAACATCTCTGGTAAATATAGGTGAAGTGTATAGCAAACTTAATCAGTTTGACGAAGCTTTAAGTTACTTTCAAAGAAGCATCGAAATTTCTGAATCGATTGAGGACAAATACACGCTCGAAACAAATTACGAGTGCATGTATGAAATGTATAAACGCAAAATAGAGTTTCAGAAAGCATTATATTATTACGAATTATATAATGACCTTAGAAATGTACGTTTAAACCAGGAAACCCGCAAAGAGATAGCCGAACTTGAAATACAATACGAATCGAAAAAGAAACAACAAGAAATAGAATTACTTAATAAACAAAACGAACTAAACCGATTTATAATTATTATCCTAACCATTGCTTTTACCGTATTTATCATTTTATTATTTGTTGTGTACCGCCAAGCTAAAGCCAAGAAGAAAGCCCTAAACCTGTTAACAAAGCAAACTAACAAGATTATTGAGCAAAGCAAAATATTACGTAACCTTAATCATACCAAGGATAAATTTTTCTCTATCATTTCGCATGATTTAAAAGGAGCCATTGGAGGTTTTTTAAGCCAAACCGATTTTCTGGCTCAGGATTTTGAGAATCTAACGCCAATCGAATCGCACAATTTAATTATAAGGATGAATCAATCATCGGAGCAACTTTATTCATTGTTGGAGAATCTTTTATTATGGTCGCGCGCGCAAACCGGAGATATACCTTATAAACCTGAAAATTTTAAATTACGCACGCTGGTTGATTCAATTCTTGATTTATTTAAGGAGCAATTAAAACAAAAAGAATTAAAAGCCATTGTAAAAGTTGAAAATGAATTAGAAGTATTTGCAGATGTAAATATGATAAGTACTGTTTTCAGGAACCTTATTTTAAATGCAATTAAATTTTCATATCCCGAGAATCTTATTACAATCAACTCTAAAAAAAATGAAAAAAAGATAGAAATACAAATTTCGGATTATGGGGTTGGTATTAAGGAAAAAGATTTGGAAAGATTATTTAAAATTGAAGAAAGCTTTTCGACACCGGGAACAAAACGAGAAAAAGGTTCGGGTTTAGGATTAATACTTTGTAAAGAATTTGTTGAGAAAAATGGTGGCACAATAAAAGCTGAAAGTGAACCCGGAAAGGGCTCAACTTTCATATTTACTTTACTTTTAAGTTAATCGTTGTTTTACAACTTCGTACATTAAAATACCCGCAGCAACCGATACATTTAATGAATCAATATCGCCCATTATTGGTATTTTAACCATTTTATCTGCTACTTTTAATATCTCCATATCAACTCCGGTATCTTCAGATCCCATAACAAGTGCGGTTGGTGCAGTAAAATTGGTAGAATAATAATTTTCCTTAGCCTTTTCGGTAGCAGCAACTAACTGAATGCCACTTTCCTGCAAAAACTTAAGAGTTTTTGATAAATTTTTTACTCTGCAAACAGGAATTTTCAGTAATGCACCGGCAGAAGTTTTAACGGCATCGGCAGAAATTTGTGCCGAGCCTTTCTCAGGAATAATTATTGCATCAACACCAGCACATTCTGCTGTTCGTGTAATAGCCCCAAAATTACGCACATCGGTTATTTTATCTAAAACAACAAAAAATGGATTCATTCCTTTCTCGAAAAGAGCAGGTAATATATTTTCGAGGTTTTGGAATTCGATGGGAGAAATAAAAGCAACCACACCCTGGTGATTTTTCATGGTTACCCTGTTAATACGTTCGTTTGGAACATACTGTACAGGAATATTAAATTCCTTTACAAGCCCCATTAACTCATAAATAAGCTCTCCCTTCAGTCCTGAACGAATCATTAATTTATCGATTTGTTTTCCCGACCTTATGGCTTCAATCACAGCTCTTATTCCAAATATAAAATCCTTATTTTCTTTCATTTATTTATTTTTTTCTTATTTAATCAGATAAAACCTTATAATAAAAATAATTATTTACTGCAGTGCCAATAATAATTTCTGAATTATTAAAATTGATTTTGATAATAAAATACTTCACCTTTATTCCATACTTCTAAAGCCTCATCCCAACCTGCCAGTTTTAATTTTTGCCGATCCAATATATAGTGATTTAAGCTAAAAGGATGTTTGTTATATGTAAAAGTAAAACTAATTCCTGTTCCAATACCGGAAGGGTTGTAAATCCATCTTTCTTCATTACCTGATTTATACAAGTAATCTGGCAACCCGTAAATAATATAAATCATTCCCCGGTCGGTTTGCCAACCTGCCTTAAACGACGAAAAGTAAATATTGGCAAATAATACCCTGTTATAAAAAGTTTTAATCAATTCTCGTGATTTATCCATATTTTTAGCTTTACCAAGCCAGAAATTATCAACAGCCAACTTGGAGAATTTCCCGATTGAATCATTTGCTGATATCGAATCATTATATCCGAAATAAGATAATGGCATTATTAAATCGCGGGGAGTTCTGACTACAGGGAAATTAGAGCTAAACCTGAATAAGGGTATACCATTTACCGGCTCATTTTCAAAAGTAAAGTAATATATTCCTTCTTTTATATAATCTTTAATATTTAATGAGTCGAAATAACACACCCATGTTGAATCGTATACTTCAAAATTGTTTTTAAAATCGTCATTTAAAGTTGGAGGTGCAGGAATATTATTATCTGGTTTATAAAAAAATACATTCAGCGAATCAAACGCTTTATTATATAGCTTAATTAAAAAAGGAATATCATTTTTAATATATGGTTCTGTTAAAAACTTACCTGAGTTTTTATTTAAAACCAGGTAATCTTTCAGGTTAAATTCTTTGCTGCGGTCAATACGCTGGAAAGCATATTGTGAATTTTTCCGGTTTTTATCCAAATTAATAATTTCGAGGAAATAATCCTTACCTTTTTGTGTTTTTACAGGTATCTCAATTGTATAATATTTTTTATTATCATTCCGCTCAAAAATAAACGTTGTAGTTAAACTATCAACAAAGTGCTGTTTATCGCCTAATTCGTATAAAAACCAGATTACATCTAACCGGGCCTGCATTTTATTTTCAGAGTTAGCCTGATTAAAAAGTAATTCACCAGCAAAAAATTTTTCAATTAATACCGAACTTGTATCAGAATTATTAAATGTATTTATTTCGGGATGAAGTGCCGAGCCAGATGGATCATAAATACGCTCCAGATTCCGGGGTACAACCTGTTCGTTAACCTTGCACGAGATAACAAGAAGAACGAAAATAAAAAGAAGTAATAAACGGTTAACCATCTGAATTTTTAATGAGGTATAAATATAACTAAAATCTTTGTTGTTTCAATTCCTCGAGCTGCTCATTCAATTTTTCCCAGTTAGCCATCTCCGATTCCAGTTGCTTTTTTAATTTATCGTATTTTTCGAATAGAGAATGATCACCATTAAGCTTTTCCGGCTCAGATAATTTCGCACTAATTTCTTCCATTTCCAGCTCGAGTTTCTCTATCTTCTCTTCACTGAGTTTTACATTACCTTCGGCTTTGCGGATTAATTTGTCAGCTTCCTTCCTTTCAATATACAACTGCTTATTTTCAGATAGATTTTTTTCTTTAGGTTGCTCGGGTAATTTGTCCTTTTTCTCTAAGATCCTAAGATTCTCGATCTTTTTCTTTTGCAAGAAATCATAAATACCGCCGATATGTTCTTTAATTTTTTTATTTCTGAATTCGTAAACTTTATTAACCAACCCATCTAAAAACTCGCGGTCGTGCGATACCAGCAATAATGTCCCTGTATATTCTTTTAGTGCCTTTTTTAAGATATCTTTCGAATGCATATCGAGATGATTGGTAGGTTCGTCGAGTACCAAGAAATTATATGGTTTCAGCAAAAGTTTAGCCATTGCTAAACGAGAACGTTCACCTCCCGAAAGCACTTTTACTTTCTTGTCAATATCCTCTCCACTAAATAAAAATGCACCTAAAATATCACGAATTTTTAAGCGGACATCACCCACAGCAATGTCATCTATGGTTTGAAAAACCGTTTTGTTCTCATCAAGTAAATCATCCTGATTTTGAGCAAAATAACCTATCGAAACATTATGGCCAATTTTCATTTCACCCGAATAATCGAGTTCTCCTATCACTATCCTGGACAGGGTAGTTTTCCCTTCGCCATTTTTCCCGACAAATGCAATCCTCTCTCCCCTTTGCACCGACAAATCAATGGTATTTAAAACATTTAAATCGCCATAACTTTTACTCAATTCCTTTACGGTAAGCACCCAATCGCCTGAACGAGGTGCCGGGGGAAACTTAATATTTATTGCAGATTTATCAATTTCATCAATTTCAATTCTTTCAATTTTCTCCAGTTGCTTTATTCGCGACTGAACCTGTACTGCTTTAGTAGCTTTATACCTGAATCGTTCAATAAAATCTTCAGTATCTTCAATCATTTTTTGTTGATTGCGATAAGCTGCCAATTGTTGTTCACGACGCTCCTGCCTTAAAACCTCAAACTTTGAGTATGTAGCATTGTAATCATATACTTTTCCGGCAGATATTTCTATAGTCCGTTTGGTAACATTATCAAGAAAAGCTCTATCGTGCGATATTAAAACAACAGCACCAAAATAATCCTTCAGGAAATCTTCGAACCACTGTATCGCCTCAATATCGAGATGATTTGTAGGCTCATCGAGCAACAAAACATCCGGTTTTTGCAGTAATATTTTAGCCAATTCGATACGCATACGCCATCCACCACTAAATTCGGAAGTTTGCCTTGTAAAATCCTTTGGCTGAAAACCCAGTCCGGTTAAAGTTTGTTCGATACTTGCTTCTATCGAGCCTCCGCCCAAAATCTGGTATCTGTCAGTTGCTTCGGTTAAATCATGGATTAATTTCAAATATTCGGGAGATTCATAGTCCACTCTATCGGCTAACTGGTTGTTGATTTTTTTTATCTTTTCATCCAGTTTTAAAACCTCCGAAAAAGCTCCCTTCGCTTCGTCAAAAACAGTATATTTATCTTTACAGGCCATATTTTGCGGTAAATACCCCAAACTTATCCCCGATGGAATAGTAATTCTCCCTTTTGTCGGGAGTTGCATTCCCATAAAAATTTTTAATAAAGTAGATTTACCAGCACCATTCTTCCCAACAAGGCCTATACGATCCTTTGGATTTACCAAAAAGGAAATATCATTAAATAACTGAAATCCACCAAATTCTACTGTTAGTTGTTCAACCGAAATCATCCTGTCAAATATTTTGCGCAAAGATATAATAATCTGAGTAATTCCCTAAGGAGGTTTTTACCAAGCTTTAGTACATGTCCTCTTTTTATAAAATCTCATTTAATTGTATCTTTGCCCTACAAAATTTTAAGCCGTGGGAAGAGAAAAAAGAAAACTACCAGTTATTGAAAACGTTGAAATAACAAATGTTGCCGCCGAAGGTAAGTCAATAGCTAAAGTGGATAATAAAGTACTGTTTGTAACCAAAACGATACCGGGAGATATTGTAGATGTGCAGGTTACCAGGAAAAGAAAAAGTTTTATGGAAGGCATACCTGTTAAGTTCCATAAATATTCGGATTTACGCGTTGAACCTTTCTGTGAACATTTCGAGGTTTGTGGCGGGTGTAAATGGCAAAACCTTCCATATAGCGAACAATTAAAATATAAACATCAGCAGGTAGTTGATAATTTGCAACGCATAGCTAAGGTTGAACTTCCGGAGATTGATTATATTTTAGGGTCTGAAAAAACTACATATTACCGTAATAAACTTGAATTTACATTTTCGAATAACCGCTGGTATACCAAAGAGGAGATAAACTCTGGTAAAGATTTAACCAGAGATAATGCTTTAGGGTTTCATGTTCCGAAAATATGGGATAAAATTGTGCATATAAACCACTGCTATTTGCAGCCCGAACCATCAAATAAAATTCGGTTGGAACTTAAAAAATATGCTGATGGACATAATCTTAGTTATTTTGATATCAGAAACCAGGAAGGTTTACTTCGGAATGTTATTATAAGAACATCAACAACAAAAGAGGTAATGGTTATTGTGGTTTTTTATTACAACGACCAGGATTTAATAATTCCTCTCTTAGAACATTTGGCCGAGAAATTTCCAGAGATTACATCGCTGATGTATATTGTAAATAGTAAAGCCAATGATTCCATAACAGACCAGGAAGTTATACTTTTTAAGGGAAACGATCATTTTTTTGAAGAGATGGAAGGGCTCAAATTTAAAATAGGCCCTAAATCATTTTATCAAACAAACTCGGATCAAGCTTATAATTTATACACTAAAGCAAGAGAATTTGCAGGCCTTACAGGCGAAGAAATTGTTTACGACCTGTATACAGGAACCGGCACAATAGCTAATTTTGTAGCACGAAAAGCTAAAAAAGTAATCGGAATCGAATATGTTCCTGAAGCAATTGAAGATGCAAAAGTAAACTCCGAAATTAATAACATAACCAACACATTATTTTTTGCCGGAGATATGAAACAAGTCCTTACCAAAGAATTTATTAATCTGCATGGAGCTCCAGATGTTATTATAACAGACCCTCCACGTGCAGGGATGCACCAGGATGTGGTGGAAACCATAATAAATGCAAATCCGGAGAAAATTGTTTATGTAAGCTGTAACCCGGCAACCCAGGCCAGAGACATTCAGTTGCTAGATAAAAACTATAAAGTTACCCGGGCCCAGCCCGTTGATATGTTCCCGCATACACATCATGTAGAAAATATTGTTTTAATGGAAAGAAAAGCTCTATAGATTATTAATTAAAACCTGCTACTTATACCATAATAAAAGTTATTTGTCAATATATGATACATGTTGGGCTTGCTTTTTCGCAATATTTAATTAAATTAGCTTTTTGCGAGAAATTACTGATCTGTCTAAACTAAATGAATATTTATAACTCCGATTCGGATAATAAAGAATCTTTAAGCTATATAGGCCTTCTTTTCGGCACTAGGGAAGAATATAGCCTTGAGCACCGCTTTTTTAATTCGGTAAGTTTATTTTCGGCATTAGCAGCAAGTTTTGCAACAATTACAAATATTGTATTAGGGTTAAATCTTAAGCTTACATTATTTACCTTTTTTTCGGGCATTATATTATTCAGTTTCTATTATGTTTCGCGCAAAAAGAGGATATTCAAACCACTTTTAACTCCTTATATCATTTATAGCTTAATTGTATTATCGACCGTATGGTTTTTTAATGCAGGCTCTGAAGGGCCAGTTGTATTTGTATATTTAGTAGGTTTGGTACTTTTTGTAATAATTACTGAAGGCAGAAACAGAGTTATTGTTATTTCTGGATTTATACTTAATCTGGTTCTTTTGCTTGTACTTGAGGTTAAATTCCCTAACCTGATTACGCAATATGAAAGCGAGCAGATTAAGTTTTATGATGTAAGCATCACTTTTTTATTTTCATTTGTACTGATTTATTTTACAGTGGCCGTTTTGGTAAAAAGTTACCGAGAAGAAAAAAATATATCGGCAAGCCAACGCGATGCACTTATTTTTCAAAAGACTCAAATAACCGACAGCATTAAATATGCTAAAAGTTTGCAGACAGCCCTTTTAACTGACCGTAAAACAATTACAAAGATTATCCCACAGCATTTTTTATTTTACCAGCCCAAAGATATTGTTAGTGGCGATTTTTACTGGTTTAAGGAGATTAATGGATATAAAATTATAGCTATTGCCGATTGCACCGGCCACGGGGTTCCGGGTGCATTTATGAGTGTTTTGGGAATATCGTTATTAAACGAAATAGTTCGGCGTAAAGAAATTACAAGAGCAAACCAGGCATTAGAAGTTCTAAGGCATGAATTAAAAGAAAGCCTTAATCAATCAGAAAAAGAATATTCTTATTACAGCGGAATGGATATAGCTTTTTGTGCTATTGATGTAAATAGGAAAATACTTCAGTACTCGGGAGCTAACATCCCCTTATATTTAATTCGCGATGAAAAATTAATTGAATATAAACCAACCCGAAATCCAATTGGATTAACACCAATTGAGATGCCATTCCAGAATAACGAAATTGAATATCAGCAGGGAGATGTTTTTTATTTGTTTTCAGACGGACTATTAGACCAATTTGGAGGAGATGATGGAAAAAAATTCCGTTCGCGGCGATTTAAACGTATATTGCTGGATATTCATCAAAAACCACTTGAAATTCAGAAAGACCTTATAGCATTTAACCTTAAAAAGTGGATGGGTACACGTTACGAGCAGGTTGATGATATAATGGTATTTGGATTTAAAATATAAAAAGAGGCTTTTACTTGTTTTAATAAGCAAAAGCCTCCATTGTTTTATCTTATATTATAATCTATAGTTTCTCCGGGATTTTCTCATCAGGATTTTCTTCCTTAAATCCTATCCAGTATTCTCTTATGGTCGACCTTACCTCTTTACGTAATAACAACAAACCAAATAAATTTGGAATAGCCATAAATACAACGGTTAGTAAGGACAAATTCCAAATTATAGTAGTATCGGTAAATGAAGCAAAGAAAAATGCTACTACGAAAAACAACCTATAGACCAAAACGTATTTAGATCCAAATAAAAAAGTAACAGACCTATCGCCATAGTATGACCAGGATATAGCTGTTGAGAATGCAAATAATAATAAGCCAATGGCCACAATATATTTTCCCCATTCGCCAAAATAGCTTCGGGTAAATGCAACTGC